>ERZ650308.2046-NODE-2046-length-10134-cov-4.341304_pt1 | contig 10134 bp, 6 predicted proteins | sample MGYA00376244_ERZ650308 | MGnify/ENA primary metagenome ERZ650308 (study PRJEB26733, sample SAMN07839295) | wastewater metagenome | biome: small river; feature: stream; material: water | place: USA: North Carolina | collected 2016-04-26 ...
GGTCAACAAATCGATTCGAGATGGATTGAAAACGTTTATAGATTTTAAACCAATGTTAACGTTTAATGAAGTGTTGGGAAAAATTCAAGCTTCTAAAAATACAACTGAAGGTTTGAAAAATTTAAAATTACCGAAATCAGTTTTAAGTATGATAAAAGCATCAATTGCAACACGAGAAGAATACTTAGATGTTAAAACTGTTGCAAACCGAGTAAAAAATTTCCCTTTAACTGTTGCCGGATTTCGTCCAATTGATGAGGTTATCTCAACGGTAGGTGGAATTAACATGCAAGAAATAAATGAAAATTTTCAAGTAAAGAAATACCCTTCGGTCTATTGTATTGGTGAAATGTTAGATTGGGATGCTCCCACAGGAGGCTATTTAATTCAAGGAGCAGTTTCTTCAGGTTATCAAGCTGCTGAGTCCATCATTAATCTTGATCGATCCTCGGAAGATTAATTAATTCTTTTGTAATAAAACAAGTTGGAAATTCTCTAAACAAGGTGCTTTTAATACGTTCTGCTTCTAGCATAGTTCTGAAATCACCCACTTTTAAAAAATAATTAGGCGCATTGTAAATAACATACGTATCTATTTTAGGATATAGGCTAATGAATTTTGAACGGGCTTCATCTAATAATTTACGGTCATTATCAAAAAACAATTGAATTCTATAACCCGATAATTGCGGTGAAGTAGCTGGTGGAATAACAACACTTTGTTTAGATACTAATCCATCGATGCGTTGATCTTTTATAATTTTTATATTTTCTGATTGACAAAAGCCAGTCATGTAATAAGTTGTAAAAAAAACGATAAATAGATATCTACGCATACTTTTAATTTTTATCAAAGGTATCTTTTTTTTGGAAGTAAAAAATCCAATTCAAAAAATTCAATATAATTATTTCTAATTTAATAATTGAATATTTATTGGTTTTCAATAGTTTAAAATAGTGTACATTCAAAAAATAGAAGATTTGAATCTCATGGCTTATTTAGAATCAATTTAAATTAACTAAAATTTCATTAATATTGTCATAAAACTGTCACGAAATGACACTATTCTTCTAAATTTGCGAACGTCAAATAATAGTTTTTTGACGGTAGACTTACAGTTTTTTACATGAAAATATCTAGTAGTCAGATGTTTAGAAAATTTAGAAATTGGTATTTTAGCGCGCTAGCAATTGTAATTGCTGCTGGAATATCTACAACGTATGCGCAAGGTGATGGACTTTTCAAAGCGAAATGTGCAAGCTGTCACCAACCCCACAAAAATGGTACTGGACCTAAATTGTTCCAAGTGCGCCAGAAATGGGCGGACGGAGGAGCCAAAGACGGTTCAATTTACCAATGGGTAAACAATTGGCAAACTGCAGCTGCGAATGATCCGTATGCTCAAACAGTTTCTGCTTGGTCTCCAACTGCAATGCAAGCTTTTCCTGAGTTAAAAAAGGAAGATGTTGATGCAATTCTTGACTGGGTTGATTCACAGCCTGAACCAGGAGCTGATGCGAAAGATGGAGCGGCTGGAGATGCTGTTACAACTGATTCAATGGCAACTGAAGAAGAAGAATCTTCTAATGGTTGGGTTTGGATTTTAATGGGCGTTGTGTTTGCAACAATCATTATGGCAGTTAGTGGTGTTAGAAGACAATTAAAAATTGCTTCTGCTGAAGATGCTGGTGAAGACACGAATGAAGGTAAAACTTACATGGAGGAATTCAAGACTTGGGCTTGGAAATACCGTAAATATGTAGGGATGGTTTCATTGGTTATTGTGATTGGTGCTATTGTTACTTTGTTCTTAAGTTTATATAGTATTGGTGTTGTTGAAGAATATCAACCATCTCAACCAATTGCATTTCCACACGCAATCCATACAGGAACAAATGGAATCGATTGTAAATATTGTCACAATTCAGTTACAAAATCTAAATCTGCTGGACTTCCAACTGTAAACGTGTGTATGAACTGTCACAAACAAGTAAATGGTAGAACACCAGAACAACAAGCACAAATTGCTAAAATTTACGAAGCTGCTGGTTGGAATCCTGAAGGAGCTGGTAAATATACAGGTAAGGTAAAACCAATTATTTGGAATAAAGTTCACGTACTACCTGACCACGTTTATTTCAATCACTCACAACACGTTGTAGTTGGTGGTGTTGATTGTAAACAATGTCACGGAGATATGACAAAGCAAGTTGAAGCGGTAAAAGTTCAAACAGTTGCTGAATTAAACAAAATTGAAGGTAACATTCCTTTAACAAAACCAACTTTAACAATGGGATGGTGTATTGAGTGCCACGGAGAAAAAGAAATCTCTACAGGTTCAATCGCAGACACTAAAAAAGATGGTTACTACCAAGAAATCCACAGACGTTTATTGAATAATGACAAAAAATTATACAGTAAATACTTAAAAGACGGTAAAGTTACTGTAAGTGAATTAGGTGGTTGGGAATGTGCAAAATGTCACTATTAATAACGAATTGAAGAAGTCGAATTAAGCATTATGGGAATGACAAGAAAATATTGGAAAGGTCTTGAGGAATTAAGAGAAACTCCAGAATTCCTGAACTCAAAAGAACAGGAGTTCCCGACTCAAATGTCAGTTGAAGAATTCTTAGGAGATGAAAACTTAAAAGAATCATCGACAGCACGTCGTGATTTCTTAAAGTTTTTAGGATTCAGTGTCGCAGCAGCAACAGTAGCAGCATGTGAAGCTCCAGTTACAAAAGCAATACCTTATGTAAACAAACCTGAAAATGTAACACCAGGTATGCCAACATGGTATGCTTCAACTTACTATGATGGTGTATCATATGCTAGTATCTTAGTTAAAACTAGAGAAGGTCGTCCAATTTATATCAAAGGAAATAAAGACTTTGGAATTACAAATGGTGGATCAAATGCACAAATTATTGCATCTGTTTTAGGTTTGTATGACGCAGCTCGTTTACAAAATCCTACAAATAAAGGAAACGACACAACTTGGTCAGCAATAGATACAAGTGTGAAAGGAAAATTAAAAGCAGCTAAAAAAGTTGTTTTAGTTTCTAATACAATTATTAGTACTTCAACTGCTATGGCAATTGGAGAATTAGCAACTTCTTTAGGAGCAACTGAAAATCCAGCTAAATTTGAGCACATTCAATACGATGCAATTTCTTATGCAGGAATTCGTTTGGCTCATGAAGCTGCGTTCGGTGTAAATGTTATTCCATCTCACGATTTTAGTAAAGCAAAAACAATCGTTAGTATTGGTGCTGATTTCTTAAGTACATGGTTGATGCCAACTCAGTTCGCAACGCAATATGGTACAAGAAGAAATCCTGCTGGAGAATGGATGTCAAAACATTTCCAATTTGAATCAGTAATGTCTGTTACAGGGTCAAATGCTGATTACAGAGGAATGATTAAACCATCTGAACAAGCAGCTGTATTAGCATACTTATTAAAAGGTTTTGGTGTTTCAACAGGAATTAATTCAGATTTATCTAAAGCTAACAAAGCAGTTGCAGATGAAGCTATCAAATCTTTGAAAGCATCTAAAGCAGATTCTTTGATAGTTTCTGATTCAAATGATAAATTTGTTCAACTTTTAGTTAGTAAATTAAATACAGTTTTAGGAGCATACAATTCTACTTTATCAGTACAAAACCCAATTAATCTTTTCAAATCTGAAGATGCGAAAATGAATAAATTTGTGGCAGATGTAATTGCAGGAAAAGGTCCTGATGCTGTAATATTTATGGGTGCTAACCCTGTATATTCGCTAGCAAATGGAAAAGCGTTTGGTGCGGCACTAAAAAACATTGATACAACAATTTCATTTGCATCACATGCAGATGAAACAGCTTCAAAATGTTCTTTTGTTACTCCAGATCATCACGCATTAGAATCATGGAATGATTACAATGCAGTAGGTTCGCATTACGCAATTGCTCAACCAACGATACGTCCATTATTTAATACTGCTTCAGCAATTGAATCTTTGTTAGTTTGGGCTGGAAAAGCAACACGTGGTGGTAAAGACTCTAAAGTAGCTTACGATTACATTAAAAAATCATGGGAACTATACGGTTTCCCTTCACAAACAAAATATGCCGATTTCCATACATATTGGAATATGGCAATTCACAACAGTTGTGTTGATTCAAACATGATGCAACCAATTGTTGCTACTCCTTTTAATGAAGCAGCATTAGCAGGTATCGCCTCTAAAATTGCAAACGTAAACGGATTAGAAGTTGTTTTGTACCAAAAAGCGGGTATTGGAATTGGTTTGCAAGCTAATAACCCTTGGTTGCAAGAGTTACCAGATCCAATGACTAAAGTGACTTGGGACAATTACATTACAATGAATCCTGTTGAAATGGAAAAAGCTGGTTACGCAACCACTTATGACCAAGAACACGGATTAAGTTTAGCGAAAGTTAAAGTTGGAAATTCAGAAGTTACTTTACCAGTTTATCCTTTACCAGGTCAAGCAATCGGAACAATCGGTATCGCTGTAGGATATGGAAGAGGTGAAAACGGAGAGAATATTGGTAAAGCAGCATTCCAAACTAAGGAATATGGAGGACACGATACAACTGAATCAGGTGCTTTAAAACCAATTGGTGCAAATGCATTTGTTTTTGTAAATTCAACAAATGGAACTATGGCTTATTCAGCTGCAGGTTCTATAACAAAAGTTGATGGTACATATCCTATTGCTGCGACACAAATTCATCATACGGTGATGGGTCGTCATTCAATTGTTCGTGAAACGACATTGGATATCTTCAAAAACAATGATAAAGAAGCATACAATCCTGCACATGTTTTACAAAAATTAGACAAAGAAGGAAATCACGTTGAAAAACCAATCAGTGAATTTGATTTATGGGATGCACATCCTGTAGAGAAAATTGGTCACCGTTGGGGTATGACTGTTGATTTATCTTCTTGTATTGGTTGTGGATCATGTTTAATTGCTTGTCAATCTGAAAACAACGTTCCAGTTGTTGGTAAAGATGAAGTAAGAAGAGGACGTGAAATGCACTGGTTAAGAATTGACCGTTATTTTGCATCTGATGAAGAAGCAACACCTGGTACACGTAACGATGCTGAAACATTTAATTATGGTAAAGCTGAAGTTGCTGCTGAGAATCCAAAAGTGATTCATATGCCAATGATGTGTCACCACTGTAATCACGCACCATGTGAAACAGTTTGTCCTGTTGCTGCTACAACCCATAGCAATGAAGGATTAAACCAAATGGCTTACAACAGATGTATTGGTACACGTTATTGTGCAAACAACTGTCCATATAAAGTAAGAAGATTTAACTGGTTCAACTACCCATCTTACAAAAAATTCACAGAAGTGAATCCAGCTCAAGATGATTTAGGAAGAATGGTGTTAAATCCAGACGTAACAGTTCGTACACGAGGTGTTATGGAAAAATGTTCATTCTGTGTACAACGAATCCAAGCAGGTAAATTAGTCGCTAAAAAAGACGGTAGACCAGTTGAGGATGGCGATTTCGTTTCTGCATGTGCTGATGCATGTCCAACAAACGCAATTGTTGTTGGTGACTGGAATGATATCAAATCAATGGTTAGAACAAGTTCAGAAGATTCAAGAGCTTACCAAGCTTTAGAAGAAGTGGGTGTTAAACCAAATGTTTGGTACAAAGTGAAAGTACGTAATGAGAAAAATGATGCATTAGCAGGTTTACAAGTTAAACACCATGCGAAAGGTCATTCAGATAAAAAGAATCATTAATAGATTAAAAAACAATTGTAATGCATAAGGAAGCAGCAATTCGAGAACCCCTCATTTTAGGTCACAAGACCTACCACGACATCACAGAAGATGTTTGTAAACCAATTGAGGACAAAGCACCAAGAATGTGGTACATTCTTTTCGGTATCGCATTGATCATCGGATTATATGGTGTTGGAAGTATTTTATACTTATTAGGCACTGGTATTGGTGTTTGGGGATTGAACAAGACCGTAGGTTGGGCTTGGGATATCACCAACTTCGTATGGTGGGTAGGTATCGGTCACGCAGGAACCTTGATTTCAGCAGTACTTTTATTGTTCCGTCAAAAATGGAGAATGGCAATTAACCGTTCAGCTGAGGCAATGACAATTTTCGCTGTATTTATGGCAGGATTGTTTCCATTGATTCACATGGGTCGTTTGTGGGTTGGATATTGGACATTACCATTGCCAAATCAATTCGGATCTTTGTGGGTGAACTTTAATTCTCCTTTGTTGTGGGACGTTTTCGCGATTTCAACGTATTTATCAGTTTCATTAGTATTCTGGTACATTGGTTTGATTCCTGATTTCGCAACAATCAGAGATAGAGCTAAAAAGCCTGTAGCTAAAAAAATGTATTCAATACTTTCTTTTGGTTGGTCTGGAAGAGCAAAACATTGGAATCGATTTGAATTAGTTTCGTTGGTTTTAGCAGGTTTAGCAACACCATTGGTATTCTCGGTTCACTCGATTGTATCTTTTGACTTTGCTACATCAGTAATACCAGGATGGCATACAACAATTTTCCCTCCTTACTTCGTTGCTGGAGCGGTATTCTCAGGATTTGCGATGGTACAAACATTGATGTTGGTAATGCGTAAAGCGATGGGATTAGAAGCATACATCCATACACGCCACGTTGAATACATGAACATTGTAATCATGGTAACTGGTTCGATTGTAGGTACAGCTTATATTACTGAGTTATTCATTTCTTGGTATTCAGGTGTTGAATATGAAGCATATGCATTTATCAATCGTGCTACTGGTCCTTATTGGTGGGCATATTGGGCGATGATGACATGTAACGTAATTTCTCCTCAATTAATGTGGTTTAGACCATTAAGAAGAAGTTTGTTGTTTACATTTATTATTTCAATTGTTGTAAATATCGGTATGTGGTTTGAGCGTTACGTAATTATCGTGACATCATTGCACAGAGATTATTTACCATCAGCTTGGAGTATGCATTACCCAAGTCACATTGACCTTGGTGTATATGTTGGAACAATTGGTTTATTCTTTGTTTTCTTCTTATTATTTGCACGATACTTCCCAGTATTAGCATTGAATGAAGTAAAAACAATATTGAAGTCATCTGGAGAATCTTACAAAAATGCTCCAGATACACATGGTCACAACGAAGAAAGTCATTCACACTAATACAATACGACATGACAGATAAAGTAATATATGCAATGTATGACGATGACGATGTACTAAAAGATGGTGCAAAGAAATTAGTCGCAAATGGTGTAAAAATTTCAGAGGTATTTTCTCCTTTTCCGATTCACGGAATTGATCCAATTATTGGTGTAAAAAATACACGTTTAGGAATTATGGCATTTTTATATGGTTTAACAGGTTTATTGTTGGCAACAATTGGAATGCGTTTCTTTATGGTAACAGATTGGCCAATGAATATTGGAGGTAAACCAAACTTTAGTTATTTAGATAACATGTTAGCGTTTGTTCCAATTACATTTGAGTTTACTGTTTTATGTGCTGCACACGGAATGGCGATTACTTATTTATTACGTAATAAAACACTTCCTGGTATGCCTGCACAGAACCCAGATCCACGTACGACAGATGATAAGTTTGTAATGGAAATACGTTTATCTGAAAATACTGCATTTAACCAAGAAGATTTGGAGAAAATGCTGAAAGAAACAGGTATAATTGAATTAGATCAAAAAGATATTAAATAGTTTGCTATGAAGTACCTATTAGGTACTCCGTCTGACAAAATAAATAAGATAGACAGATGAAAATTAAATTTACGGCACTAGCAAGTTTGGCAGTTTTGGCAGTTTCAACATTGATGTTGGGATCTTGTACAGCTGATGCAGATAGCCCAGGTTTAGAATACATGCCAGACATGTATCGTTCTCCTGCAATTGAAGTATATGTAGATTATGGTGAAGTTCGTGGAAGAGAAAACATGGCTATGAAGTTACGTATGTCAGCATTAGTTCCACCTGCAGGAACTGTACCTTATTATGGAACAGATTCTTCATTGGTTCAATTGATGTTGCCATATTTTAGAAAAGCAAACATCTCTTTCAGAGAAACGCATGGTTTATATGGTGCTGATTTAACAGTGTCTGATGAATATACACTTGCAGCTGCAGATGTTAATCCATTAAAATTGACAAAAGATAATTCGGAAGCTATCTTAAAAAGTGGTAAAGAGTTGTATACAGCGATGTGTCAACATTGTCACGGTGAAAAAGGTGATGGAAATGGACCAATGGTTGTTTCTGGAGCTTATGCTGGTGTTCCAAATTATACGGATAGAGCAGCATTAGGAGATGGTCAAATTTTCTATTCAATTTATTACGGAAAAGGTGCAATGGGTTCACATGCTTCTCAATTGAATAAAAAAGAAATTTGGACATTGGTTCACTATGTTAGAAAATTCCAGAACTCTAGTTACGGAACATTTGATGCAAGTGGAATGTCAGCAGCGGTAGTTGCAGATACAACAATGAAAGTTAAAAAATAATAATCAGTTTAATTAGTTAAGATGGAATTCTCAGTATCTAATAAAGCAAAACGTTTAACAGTTATCCTAATTGGAGTTGGACTTTTGTTTACAGCGATAGGTGTGTTCACAAGTATGAATGATCATCATTTTGCAACACGTTTATTGACAAACGGATTAATCAATAGTTTCTTTTTCTTTGCAATTGGTTTAGGAGCATTGTTCTTTTTAGCATTACAATATGCTACTGAAACAGGATGGTATGCTGCTGTAAAACGTGTGATTGAAGCTGTTGCAGGGTTTTTACCTTATGGAATGGCGTTGTTAGCTTTATCATTGTTAACAATTACCTTCATGGACGGAGCTCACATATACACATGGATGGATCCAGAAATGACAAATCCAAGTTCTCATCATTACGATGAAATCATTGCTGGTAAGTCTGCTTATTTAAATAAAGGTTTTTTCTGGATTAGAACTATTGTTTATTTAGCAGTATATTTCTTATTCTTGAGAGGTTTTAGAAATCGTTCTTTAGAAGAAAATTTAGCTCTGTTTGAAGCGATGAAAAATGGTGATTTTCCAGAAGGAACTCACGTTTTACGTGCTAAAATTGATATGGCTTCGACCAATATGTTGATGCGTGATCCTTTGATGTATCGTATTTTACATCGTCATCATCATAGAACCGCTAACGAATGGAAAATCTATCCGATGTACGATTATGCACACGGAGAAAGTGATTATATCGAACAAATTTCACATTCTATCTGTACGTTAGAATTTGTGATGCACCGCGAATTATACAATTGGTTTTTAGACCAAATTAATGATGCCAATAAAGTGCGACCTAATCAATACGAGTTTGCACGTTTGAACTTGAATTATACCGTAATGAGTAAAAGAAAACTCTTGCAATTGGTTCAAGAAAATTTTGTAGACGGTTGGGACGACCCAAGAATGCCAACAATTTCAGGATTACGAAGAAGAGGATATACGCCTAATTCAATTCGTAAATTCTGTGATATTATTGGCGTTGCCAAAAGAGAAAATGTAATTGATTATTCGCTTTTAGAATTTTGCTTGCGCGAAGATTTGAATAAAACAGCCCCACGTGTGATGGCGGTTTTAGATCCTGTAAAAGTGGTCATCACGAATTATCCTGAAGGAAAAGAAGAATGGCTAGATGCCGAGAATAATCAAGAAGACGAAAGTGCTGGTTTTAGAAAAGTACCGTTTTCTAGAGAATTATACATTGAAAGAGAAGATTTTTTAGAAGAAGCGCCAGCTAAGTTTTTCCGTTTGAGTTTAGGTAAAGAAGTCCGATTGAAAAACGCCTACATCATTAAAGGCGAATCAGTGGTGAAAGATGCTAATGGCAACATTACTGAAATTCACGTTTCGTATGACGAAGATAGCCGAAGTGGAAGTGGAAGTGAAGCCAGTCAAAGAAAAGTAGCTGGAACATTACACTGGGTTTCTATTGCTCACGCGGTAGCGGCCGAAGTACGTTTGTACGATCGTTTGTTCATTGATGAAGCGCCAGACAGTCACAAAGAGAAGAATTTCTTAGAATTTATGAATCCTAATTCGTTGCAAA
>ERZ650308.2047-NODE-2047-length-10134-cov-3.820319_pt1 | contig 10134 bp, 12 predicted proteins | sample MGYA00376244_ERZ650308 | MGnify/ENA primary metagenome ERZ650308 (study PRJEB26733, sample SAMN07839295) | wastewater metagenome | biome: small river; feature: stream; material: water | place: USA: North Carolina | collected 2016-04-26 ...
ATTCTGCACAAAGACATCTGCAGTCTTCAAGAGAGATCTCAAAATCTCCAAAGCTTCTGACTGCTTTAGATCCAGAGCCAAACTCTCCTTTGAACGGTTTGCCCAAACAAAGTGCGATGACATTCCCTTAACTCTTTGATCATAGCCTCTTGCAAAGTCCCCCACTTCCGGGCGCTCAACCTTGATAACGCGAGCACCTAGATCGGCAAGCTGACGGGTGCAAAATGGGGCTGCTACGGCATGCTCAAGAGAAACCACCGTAACACCATCTAATGGACGAATGCTCATAAAGACCCCCGTTAGAAAGAGCGTGGCAAGCCGAGAATATGCTCAGCAACGTAGGAGTAAATCAAGTTTGTAGAGATTGGCGCCACTTGATAGAGACGCGTTTCGCGGAACTTACGCTCAACGTCATACTCATTAGCAAAGCCAAAGCCACCATGGGTTTGCAAGCAAACGTTAGCAGCTTCCCACGATGCTTTTGCAGCTAGGTACTTGGCCATGTTAGATTCGGCGCCACAAGCTTGCTTGGCATCAAAAAGTTCGCAGGCTTTGAAGCGCATGAGGTTAGCTGCTTCTGTTTCAATATAAGAATCAGCAATCGGAAACTGAATGCCCTGGTTCTTGCCAATCGGACGATCAAATACCACACGCTCATTAGCATAGCGACGCGCTTTGTCTACAAACCAGTAAGCATCACCAATACATTCCGCAGCAATCAAAGTGCGCTCTGCATTAAGGCCATCCAGAATATATTTAAAGCCTTGACCTTCTTCGCCGATTAAATTCTCAGCAGGAATTTCTAGGTTATCAAAGAAGACCTCGTTGGTTTCGTGATTCACCATATTGGCAATCGGCTGGATCGCCATACCTTTACCAATCGCATCTTTCAAATCAACGATAAAGATCGACATACCCTCTGATTTTTTCTTCACCTCTGCTAGTGGAGTGGTACGCGCCAGCAGAATCATTAAATCAGAATGCTGAATGCGGGAGATCCAAACCTTTTGACCATTCACCACATACTTGTCACCCTTTTTGACGGCAGTCGTTTTGAGTTTGGTGGTATCAGTCCCAGTGGTTGGCTCTGTAACAGCCATGGTTTGTAAGCGTAATTCGCCTGTAGCAATTTTGGGGAGATAGAGTTTCTTTTGTACATCAGAGCCATGGCGTAATAGGGTGCCCATGTTGTACATCTGACCGTGACAAGAGCCTGCATTGCCGCCCGAGAAGTTAATCTCTTCCATAATGACTGAGGCTTCAGCCAGACCCAAACCAGAGCCACCAAATTCTTCTGGGATTAAGGCGGCTAACCAGCCTGCCTGTGCCATTGCATCAACAAAGGCCTCTGGGTAGGCTCTTTCATGATCAACCTTTTGCCAGTAAGCGGAGTCAAAACTGCCACAAAGGTCGCGTAAGGCTTCACGCATATCTTGATATTGGTCTGGCTTGGGGATTGGGTGATTCATAGAGGTATCTGCAATTAAAAAGGTGAATAAATAGGTGAATGCCTGAATCCCTCTAGTTTAAGCAAGAATTTCAAAATGTGGGCAAATCAAAAAGAGCCTCAACTTGCATACAGGGGCACGACCTCAATACCTATTGGGGCATACTTGAGGGATGGTCGCCTCTTTACTTTCTAGCCCGCTTGGAGTCTTTGCTTAATGGAGCAAATGCTGACCCAGTTTTTTGACTTCTTTGGAATGCCATCAGTTGGTTTGCCGGCAGTATTCATCAGCGCTTTTGTCTCTGCAACTTTGCTGCCAGTAGGATCTGAGCCGATACTTTTTGGCTATGTTTCAGTTAACCCCCACTTATATTGGGTTGCCATCATCGTTGCCACCATAGGCAATACTTTAGGGGGTATGTTCGACTGGTGGCTTGGCTTACTTAGCCGCAATAGCTTCGAGTCGCTAAAGGGGCCTTCTCACAACAGAATGCAGCGCTGGCTGGAAGAGCGGGGGCCTAAGATGCTGATTTTGTCGTGGATGCCTGGCTTTGGTGACCCTCTCTGTTTGGCTGCCGGCTGGCTTAGACTCCCTTGGGTGCCTTGCTTAATTTATATGTTTATCGGCAAGTTACTGCGCTATTTGACAATGACTTGGCTGCTAACCCTGGTGCCTAACAGTGTTTGGCATCAATTGGGGCATTGGCTCCATCTAATCTAAATTCTTCCGTTGTATCCTATATTTTTCTTGTAAATATCTCGAGAGGACAATCATGTCTCAATTAAAAGGTAAAACAGCTCTGGTTACCGGCTCAACTAGCGGTATTGGTTTAGCGATGGCGATTGGATTGGCAAAGCAGGGCGTCAATATTATGGTGAATGGCTTTGGCGAGAAAGACCCTGCTATTGCTGCCATCAAAGCTTGTGGTGTTGAGGTCGACTATCACGGCGCTGACATGAGCAAGCCTACTGAGATTGAAGATTTAATTAAGCAAACTGAAAAACGCTTTGGCTCACTCGATATATTAGTGAACAACGCAGGCATTCAGTACACGTCTAACGTGGAAGATTTTCCAGCTGATAAATGGGAATCCATCATTGCCATTAACTTAAGCTCAGCGTTCTATACATCTCATCATGCTTTGCCTGGAATGAAGAAGCGCAATTGGGGCCGCATTATTAATATTGCCTCAGTCCATGGTTTGGTTGGCTCCACCCAAAAATCAGCTTATGTAGCTGCTAAGCATGGCATCGTTGGCTTGACTAAAGTAACTGCACTCGAGAATGCTAAATCTGGAATTACCTGCAATGCAATTTGTCCAGGCTGGGTTCTCACCCCCCTTGTTCAAAAACAGGTTGATGCACGCGCAGAACGCGATGGGATTTCTAATGAAGAGGCTAAAAAAGCCTTGGTTTCAGAGAAGCAGCCTTCAGGCGAATTTGTGGCCCCGGAGCAATTGGCTGCGCTAGCGGTTTTCCTTTGCGGTCCTGATGCCTCCGAAGTGCGCGGAGTGGCCTGGAACATGGATGGCGGCTGGACAGCCCAGTAGCCCTCAGAAAAGGGTGATTCAAGGCAATCACCCGTTTTAGCGCCCAAACAAAATCGCCAGAATCGTCTATAGTTAGTGCAAATATGGCTGCTATAGCTATTTGTTAACTCGATTTACAAGGAAAAAATGATGGAACATACATTACCTCAGTTACCTTACGCATTAGATGCGCTTTCACCATTCATCTCAAAAGAAACTCTAGAGTTTCACTATGGTAAACATCATCAAACCTATGTAACCAATTTGAATAACTTGGTTAAAGGTACTGAGTTTGAAAATGCTTCCTTGGAAGACATCATTAAAAAATCAGCTGGCGGAGTTTTTAATAACGCAGCCCAAGTATGGAACCACACGTTCTATTGGAACAGCATGAAGCCAAATGGCGGCGGTGCTCCAACTGGCGCATTGGCAGATGCTATTAATGCGAAGTGGGGTTCTTTCGACAAATTTAAAGAAGAGTTCACAAAATGTGCAGTTGGTACATTTGAGTCAGGTTGGGCTTGGTTGGTTAAGAAGGCTGACGGCTCCCTCGATTTAGTTTCAACAAGCAATGCAGCTACACCTTTAACTACGGACGCAAAGCCTTTGATGACTTGTGACGTTTGGGAGCACGCTTACTACATCGACACTCGCAATGCTCGTCCAAAGTATGTAGAAAATTTCTGGAATGTAGTGAACTGGGATTTTGCTAGCAAGAATTTTGCTTAATACCCTCTAATATCTATTTACCAAGAAAGCTTTCATGTCATCTATCTTTACCTCATTGGGGCGCACAGTTTTAGCTGGTTTTGTGCTTTTGCTTTTAATTGTTTTGGCTTTAGGTGCAAACTTCAGCTCTATTGAATTACCTTTTTTATTCCGCTGGATTCACGTGATGGTTGGCGTGATGTGGATTGGATTGCTTTGGTACTTCAATTTTGTGCAGATTCCATCCATGTCAAAGATTCCGGATGAGCAAAAACCTGCGATTGGAAAAGTAATTGCTCCAGCAGCTTTGTTTTGGTTCCGCTGGGCAGCCTTATTCACCGTTGTTAGTGGTTTAATTTTGGCCGTCTTGAATGGTTACGCTCATCAAGCGTTTACATTGCAAGCTCCTTTCCGCGCTATTGGTTTGGGTATGTGGATTGCCTTAGTCATGGCCTTCAACGTTTGGTTCATTATTTGGCCAAATCAAAAACGTGCCCTAGGCATCGTTGCAGTTGAGCCAGACGTTAAAGCAAAGTCAGCACGTGTTGCGATGTTGACTTCACGCTTTAACACGATGCTTTCTGTGCCAATGTTGTTCTTGATGGTTGCTCAATCACACAACTCAACTTGGTTTGTGATCGTTTCATAAGCAAACTGTTGTAGATTATGAAAAAGGCCCGCATCTGCGGGCCTTTTCTTATTCCTAAATCCGTTTGGATCACTGCAGGTCAACGAAGACTTGCCTCTATTGCAATATTGCTGGCAGCTCTTTTGTGAGGGCGCCACGTTGTGCCGTCGCGGATCCAAGCAAGGCAAAGCCAAGTAGTTTTCCATCGCCTGACTCAAATCGCGCTTCAAGGCCGCCATCCACTGGAATAATCTTCCAATCGCCAACTGCACCTTTTGCCGGTGGCGAAACAATAGTCGGTAGGGAGGGGGTTTTTACCATCACCGGCATGGCAGGGTAGGTGAGTGCAGCTGCCTGTCCAAGTAAGTTTGGTGCCAAAGCGCGAGCTGCCTGCATGATGGGCATGACATAAGGTAGGACTAGGCCATCCACCTCAGCACAGTCGCCAATAGCAAATACATTTTTAGTGCTAGTTTCTAACTGGCGATTCACAGTAATGCCGACGCCCGTTGCAATTCCAGCGGCCTTAGCTAAATCCAGTCGCGGCTTTAGGCCAACGGCCGATAGAAAGACGTCGCTATTGATTGTCGAGCCATTAGCCAGGGTGATTGTGAGGCAGTTATTGTTGCGATCGATCGATTGCACTGTAGTGGCAAAGTGCCAGCGTACTCCAGCATCGCTCAACTTCTCTTGCAGGGCTTGTGCTGCAGCCTCGGGAAGCAGTCGACCTAAAGCCTGTGGCGCCAAATCAATTACATCAACTTCATATGACCCCAGGACCAGATCATTGGCAAACTCACAACCAATCAATCCCGCTCCTAAAATGGCGATACGCTTTTTGCCTTCAATTGCCTTACGAAATTGGGCGTATTCTTCTAGGTCATTAACGGTGATTACCTCATGAGCTGCATTACCTTGCAAAGGTAGACGAATTTGATCTGCGCCTAAGCCCAGTACTAACTTTCCGTAAGAAATGGCACCCTTGGAGGTTTCAATAGTCTGGGAGCCAGTGTCAATTGCCGTGACATCAGCATCGCTCACAATCGCAATCTCAAGTTGGGCTGCCATTCCTTCAGCATTAGTTGAAATCAATTGCTCTGCAGACTTATTGCTAGCGAGGGCGGTAGAGAGCATCGGTTTTGAGTAGAAATAGCCTGGCTCCCGAGTCACTAAAGTTATGGGGATCGTTTTATCTAGCTTGCGAAGCTCGCGAATAACGGTAAATCCAGCTAGACCACTGCCGATAATGACAATGCCTGATTGAGATAAATCTTTCTGATGATCCAAGCTATGCTCCCAAATGATGCAGTTAAATGTGTGGTGTGCGACTGAGATTATGAAACTTGAACCATCTCAAAATCGGATTTTGCTACGCCACAGTCAGGGCACTCCCAATCATCTGGAATATCAGCCCAAGCGGTTCCAGGAGGAATGCCTTCTTCAGGCAAGCCTTTTGCTTCGTCGTAGTTAAAGCCGCACACGATACATTGCCAAGTTTTCATAAAGGATCCTTGCGAAAAGAGATTACAAGCAGTTTAAATTTAATTTCAAATTCAGTCGTGAGACAGATCGAGCTGTAGTGGATAGCGTTGCTAAATAATGATTTATACGGTGAATAGGAATGATATTATTTATCTAATAAATTGATTATAGGGACATCTCCAAATTATGGCTGCTCTACCCTCATTACGTCAGCTTCGCTATTTTGTGGCTATTGCTCAAGAGCTCAATTTCACCCGAGCAGCAGAGGTCTGTTTTGTAGGTCAATCCACTTTGAGTGCGGGCCTAAAAGAGCTTGAGGATAGCTTGGGCATCCGCTTAGTGGAGCGAGACCGTCAAAATGTGGCGATTACCCCGATTGGCCTCGAGATTTTGGAGAGGGCGAAGTCGATCTTAGCCTCATCTCAAGATTTGGTGGAATATGCAGATGCTGCGGGTAAGCCCATGGCTGGGACTATTCGGCTTGGTGTGATTCCAACTATTGCGCCATTCTTGCTCCCCAATGTGATGCCAGATATTCGGACTCGTTTTCCGAGTTTGAAAATTGCCTTGCGTGAGGATCTGACGGCCAATCTTTTGACTAGATTAGCTGAGCATCAGTTGGATTTCATTTTGATTGCTTTGCCATATGAGACTTCGGGTTTATTGGTCAAAGAGTTATTTGATGACGAATTTTGGTTGGTTGCTAGAGAGGATGACCCAGCCCTTAAAGGGAAGGAGATTCATCTGCCAGCAAAAATGGCGGAGAGATTGCTGCTGTTAGAAGAGGGCCATTGTTTACGAGAGCACACATTGCAAGCTTGCAAGCGCTCTGATATTCGCAAAGCGGACGGCATGGAAGCAACAAGCTTGCTTACACTGCTGCAGATGGTGGACTCCGGAATGGGAATCGCACTGCTACCAGAGATGGCCGTGAGAGGTGGCTTGTTAAATGGCACCAGCTTGGAGGCTCGTCCATTGGCGCCCCCCGCGCCGAAGCGAGTGATTGCCTTGGTGGCTCGGTCCTCTACGGCTCATGTAGAAGAGTTCCAGGCGTTTTCTGATTGCATTCAAGCTCGATTCAAGAAGGGTGCCAAGAGCAGTCGTGGCGCGGTGAAGGGCGTACGCAAAGATTAAGTCGTCCTCAGCAAGAATGCGCCATTCTTGATACAGTCCATGATTAAATAATTCATCAGCAAAAACAGAAAGAGTCTCATGTCCGGAAAAGAAATGATGTTCACCCCCGTCAAGCTTGGCGCTATTGAGTTAAAGAATCGTCTGGTGATGGCGCCGCTAACCAGAATGCGTGCTATCGATGGGGATGTGCCAAATCCTTTGGCAAAAACTTACTATGAGCAAAGAGCCAGTGCTGGCCTCATCATCAGCGAGGCAACACAAATTTCTCCAATCGGAAAAGGCTATCCAGCTACTCCCGGAATTTACTCTGCAGAGCAAACTGCTGCGTGGAAAGAAATCGTGAACGCCGTTCACGCCAAGGGTGGCAAGATGGTCGCCCAACTCTGGCATGTAGGTCGTATTTCTCATTCTTCGTTACATCCTGAACAGGGGGCTCCTGAAGCGCCTTCAGCGATTGCGCCATCTGGTCAAACCTACGGTGCTGATTGGAAGTTGCATGACTATGAAACTCCTAAAGCAATGACCACTGAAGATATTGCTCGCCTGTTAAAGGATTTTGAATTGGCTGCAGCCAATGCAAAAGCGGCAGGTTTTGATGGTGTAGAAATTCATTCTGCGAATGGCTATTTATTGGATCAATTTCTACAAGATAAAACCAATCAACGTACTGACGAGTATGGCGGCTCTATCGAAAACCGTGTGCGCCTATTGGGTGAAGTGATTGAGTCAGTTGCTAAGGTATTCCCAAGTAACCGAATCGGTGTGCGTCTTTCGCCTTATGGTAGTTTTAACGATATGGCCGATAGTGATCCTATCGCCTTGTTTAATGCTGTGATTCAAAAGCTGAACGGTTACCAGTTGTCCTATGTGCACATGATTGAGCCACGCTCTACGACTGCAGGTGGTAATGATCAGATTGATGCGGGCGCCCCAATTACTTCAGAGATTTTCCGGACAGCATACAAAGGTCAGTTTATTAGCGCTGGTGGATATGACCAGGCTATGGGGGAGGCTGTTCTTGAAGCAGGCTTAGCTGATGCAGTTGCTTATGGTCGTTTGTATATTTCTAATCCGGATTTGGCTGAGCGTTTTCAGCAAGGTGCGGCGCTGAACCCTTACAACCGCGCAACATTCTACGGTGGCGCAGAGCTCGGGTACACAGACTACCCAACGCTGTAATTCAAAGAGGATTTGCAGAACTTCGATCTAGTAAAGATCGATGAGGACCTCCATAGCAATATGGGGGTCTTATTTTTTGTCTTCAGGATCTTTCAATAGATCGTAGTGGTTCGCAACGAGAAGTAGTGCAACCGATGCACACCCCATTGCAAAGAATTGCCATTGATGCAACATGGCAGTACCGATTACTGTCATCAGAATGGTCCAACCAACAGCCATCTTGGCTTTTTTGCTTAAGGGTTTCATATATCAGAATTGAAGTAAAAATTATCTAACGGAAAGTCTAGCTCTGGCACTTAGCTCATTTGGGGCGCCGCGCTTATCGATCTGAGATAGTCTCAGAGCTTCCTGCTCAAAATCAATTTGGGCTGGATGAAATTCGATATTGCCAAGGTGAATAACGTAAGTCCATACCAGTTCACGACCTCTGTCTTTGTATACGTCTACAACACGCTTCATTGTTTACCGCCTATGGTGAGTGCCGAGCTTGGCATAGTATTGATATTGTTCTTTAAATCAATCAAATTTCGTGGATCGATACGAATCACGCCACCACGAGGGCTATCGATGTCCGCAATCAAAAAGAAGGAGATGGCAATCATGATTGGAAAAATCATAAAGAGGCCAACATTGCGTTTAAAGTTTCTTGCGCCAAAGCCCACCAACATATTTGCACCAATTGCGATTGCCACCATTAGCCACCAGGCTGCGGTGGGGATGCGATTCCACCAGGCGGCCTGTGTGTAGCCTTGGGAGTTAATTACATCATTCATGCCAGAGATAGCTAGCGCAATGGTAGGGGTTGATTGTGTGCGTGCAACCGGGAGCAATTCATTCCACATGGCATTTTCTAGGGCAATCGTGCGCTGAGTAATTTGCCTGGCAGTTTCATGATCTTGCTTAGAGTAGAACAAGATGCGCTGATCTAAATATTCCTTCAACAATCCTTTGACGGTCTCCGCAGTTTTACCGGGCAAAAGATCTGCTCTCAAAAATTCAGTGCCGATTGCATTTGCTTCGGCCTCTTCATAGGTCTGCCTCAAGTCATATCGAGCAATCGCCATGGAGAAGGTGAAGCCGATGATTAAGCCAAGCAGAGTGAGTGTAGCGGTTTGAATGATGCCTAGATCCGTCGAGGTCTCAGTGTCTTTGGTGCGGTACTTGCTGAGAATGGCATTGCCAAACCACACTGAGCCCGAAAGGACTACAGCGGAAATGGCAAATACTAATTCGGGGGAGTTGGCTAAGTGTGGAATATTAAAAAGTTCCTGGATACAAAATATCTTTAGTCACGTTTTGAATATCACGGTGGCCGGTAAACGCCATTGTGATATCCAACTCATTGTGAATAATGTCGAGACATTTGGTAACGCCAGCTTCACCCATGGCCCCCAAGCCATAGAGGAAGGGGCGGCCAATCATCGTGCCACGCGCACCGAGTGCCCAAGCCTTTAATACGTCTTGTCCGGATCGAATACCACCATCCATCCAAACTTCAATATCTTTGCCAACTGCATTAACGATGCCAGGCAAAGCTTTAATGCTGGAGATAGCGCCATCTAATTGACGGCCACCATGATTGGATACAACCAAAGCATCGGCACCGGAGTTGGCGGCTAAGCGAGCATCCTCTTCATCCAAGATCCCTTTGATGATTAGCTTGCCACCCCAGAGTTTTTTGATCCACTCCACATCATCCCAGCTGAGGCCTGGATCAAACTGTTCGGCAGTCCAAGAGGAGAGGGAGGACATATTGCCAACACCGGTCGCGTGACCAACAATATTGCGAAAGGTTCTACGGGGAGTCATAGCCATCCCCATGCACCAACGTGGCTTGGTCATCATATTGATCATGTTGGCAATCGTCAGCTTTGGTGGTGCGGACAAACCATTTTTTAAATCTTTATGACGTTGACCCAAAATCTGTAAATCTAAAGTGAGCACAAGGGCAGAGCACTTAGCAGCTTTGGCGCGCTCAATCAGACGCTCAATAAAGCCGCGGTCTTTCATGACGTAGAGCTGAAACC
>ERZ650308.2049-NODE-2049-length-10129-cov-4.483323_pt1 | contig 10129 bp, 9 predicted proteins | sample MGYA00376244_ERZ650308 | MGnify/ENA primary metagenome ERZ650308 (study PRJEB26733, sample SAMN07839295) | wastewater metagenome | biome: small river; feature: stream; material: water | place: USA: North Carolina | collected 2016-04-26 ...
ACAACTTCTCGTTCAGCGGCTTGAAGACGGCGGTTGCTCGTCACGTTGAGGTTGCGCAGGCAAAGGCAGCGTCGGGCGAGGCCGCAGACATGAATGTTGCCGATGTTGCCGCGAGCTTCAGAGAAGCAGTTGTCGACGTGCTGGTGACCAAGGCGGTCAACGCCTGCATCGATCACAACGTGCCAAGACTTTTGCTCGGCGGTGGCGTGATTGCCAACCGTCGACTTCGCGAGCTCGCCAAAGAGCGTTGCGATGCGGCCGGCATCGAACTGCGAATTCCTGCGCTTTCGCTCTGCACCGACAACGGCGCGATGATTGCGGCCATCGGCGCTCAGCTGATCATGGCCGGCCACGAGCCGAGCGGTCTTGGCTTCGGAGCCAACTCGACCCTTCCGGTCACCACGGTTCAGACTCTCTAATTCGCTTAGCTTTTCGCGCCGAAGGCATCCTGTAATTCACAGCCCAAACACAGGCTCGAGTGGTGTTCTTATCTTGAGCCAATCAACTTGGCGCAATTTAAATGGAGGAACACCGTGGCAGCGAAGAAGACAGCGACCCCTGAGGTTGCACCAGCACCAACCAAGAACTCTTTCAACTTCAACTCTCTTAACACCCTCGCAGTGGTTTCACTCGCGAGTGCGCTAACCGGCTTCGGCGCGGTTGCCGCAATCGTCACTGGTCACTTCGCTTTGGCCCAGCTAAAGCAGAAGCCAAAGTCTGGCCGCGGTCTTGCGATTGCCGGCCTCGCGGTTGGCTATGCAACCATCGGCTTCTGGATCATCTGCGGCATCGCCATGACCGTGCTTCGCGCGCGCTATGGCTTTGATGGCCCAGCAGGCCCAGGCATGATGGGCTGGCGCGACTAGTTGTTCTTGAGCGGCTCAGCAATGAGCGCTCGGTGATCGTCGCCGACTCTGGTGAGAATCAGAGTGGCGGCGATTTCGCCTTTAAGGCGCATCTCTTTGCGCAACTGCTCTGGCACAACGTCGACTCCGCGCTTCTTGATTTCGAGCGTGCCGATGTTGTTATCGCGCAAGTAGGCCTTTAGTTTCTTTCGGTCGAATGCCATTTCGTCAATCACTCTGAAGCCACGCATAAACGGCGAGTCGATTTCAGAATCAGAACTCAGGTATGCAATCTCGCGCGAAATGAGTGTCGCGCCAACTTCGCTGGCAAGGTCGGCAATCAGGTGTGATCGCACGACGGCATTATCGGGTTCATAAATGAATTGCTTTAGCGGTGCAATCTCGGCTGGTTCGCTTTCGAATTCTTCGCTCACGATTTCGTGACGGCCGCGAGAGTTCACGACGGTTGCCGCACGCTTCACCTTTGGTCGCTTGACCTCGCCAAACCAAAGTGCGAGTTCAACTAGATCGCCATCGATCGAGAGCCACTGAGCCTCGGCCTCTTCGGCAATTGCCTCGTGCGGATGACCAGGGCCAAGTTTGATTCCGGTTGGTTTGGTTCGTGCCTGCTCGACAACCCAGTCGAAGTTCGGTGCAAATTGCGCAGGGTCAAACTTGCGGGCAGCGCGTTCGCCCTTGCCGTCGAGTTCGCGACGAGCCGGGTCGAAGAACAACGCTTCAAACACGGATAGGTCGAGCTTGGTGATGTCTGCCTGCTCGACCTCGACATTGTCGAAAGCGCCGAGGTTGAATACGGCGAGGGCAGCGGTGACCTCGTCGATTTCGAATGCACGAACGTTTAGGTCGATAGCCGCCATTGCCAGCGACTCGGCACCAATGCCACAGCCGAGGTCGGCCACCTGGGTGATGCCGGCTCCGCGAAAGCGGCCAGCGTGAAGGGCGGCTGCCTGAAGGCGAGAGGCCTGCTCGAGGCCGTCTTCGGTGAAGAGCATGCCGTCGGTGAAGTCGCCAAACTTCTTGCGGGCTCGGCGACGAAGCTTGGCCTGAGTGAGAACGGCTGCTACCAGCCCGGCGTCATAGCCCTCGGCCCGAAGCGCGCTAACCAGCTTGACCACATCGGCCTTGGCCTCGAGGTCGCCGATCGAACCCAGCAGGGCCAGGGCCTCTGGGGTAAACAGCTTGTATAGCTCGGCGCGATCCATGACCACAAGCCTAGACAGGCCGGGCGAGTGTGCCGCTGTCGTTAGGGCGATTTTGGCACTCACCTTGACCGAGTGCCAACCATGAATTAGAGTTTTCACGTGGCCATCAGGCCAACTAACCCCTCCAAGATAGAAGAGGAAACCATGTCTGTTTCAATCAAGCCGCTAGAAGATCGCATCGTTGTTCAGCCAGTTGAGGCTGAGCAGGTAACCGCTTCTGGTCTAGTAATTCCTGACACCGCCAAAGAGCGCCCACAAGAGGCAGAAGTTATCGCTGTTGGCCCAGGCCGCATCGACGACCACGGCAACCGCATTCCGGTAGACGTGAAGGTCGGCGACAAGGTGATCTTCTCGAAGTATGGCGGCACCGAGCTCAAGTACAACGGTGTTGAATACCTAGTGCTTTCAGCCCGCGACGTTCTCGCAGTAGTTGAGCGCTAAAACACAACCTTCGAAAAGCCCCGTGCATAACTATGCTCGGGGTTTTTCTCTTGGCCTGACCGCCTATTTGCTCTGGGGAAGCTTTCCGCTAATCATCGCGATGCTTGACTTTGCTAGTCCGTTCGAAATCGTGGTCTGGCGAATAGTCTTCGGCTTCTTAACCGCAGTCGTTCTAATCGCGGTAACCAAAAGTTTCAAATCGCTTCGCGAAGTTTTCAAATCAAAAACCAACATCGCATGGATAGCCGCCAGTTCGATCTTCATCTTTATTAACTGGCTGGTCTATGTGATTGCGATTGCTGAACACCACGTGGTTGAAGCATCGCTCGGATACTTCATCAACCCGCTCGTCACCATCTTGCTAGCCGTGGTCTTTTTGAAAGAAAAACTATCGCGCTATCAATGGGTGGCAGTCGGCTTCGGCGCGCTCGCGGTTATCGTGCTCAGCATTGACTATGGCCACCTGCCATGGATTGCCCTCGCCCTTGCCAGTTCATTCGGCATCTATGGACTTGCGAAAAACAAACTCGGCGGCAAGGTCACCGCGCTAAACAGCTTTGCAATTGAGTCTGGATTCGTGGTGCCAATCGCAATCGTTCAGCTCGCACTCGTTGCAACAATCGGCGGCGGCATTCAGTTCGCAGCAAACGGCCCGTGGGGAAGTGCCGGTCTGATTATGTATGGCGCCATGACGGCCATCCCGTTGATTTTGTTTGGAGCAGCAGCTCAGCACCTGCCACTTCGCTTCATGGGGTTCATGCAATATCTGACCCCGATCATTCAGTTCACGCTCGGTCTAGCCGTGTTTCACGAACCTATGCCGACTGCCCGCTGGCTCGGCTTCGCACTGGTCTGGTGCGGCCTTGCAGCACTCATTTTTGAGGCCCTAAAGGGCACTCGAAACAACATTGTTATCAAGCGCTAAGCCCTTTATTTATGCGCCTTTCGGGCCCAAACGACCGTCGAAGTGTCGAATTGTTACCAGCCCTTTATTTGCCCGAAACATCTGGTCGCTAGACTGCCAAACACGGCAGTTGCAAAGACGTTCTGCCAAATCAAAACAAGGAGCTACATGTCTACTTTCATTAAGAAAGGTGCTGCAGGAATTGCTCTAGCAGCTAGCCTCGCGCTAGCACTGAGCGGTTGTGCGGCTCCAGCATCATTCGATGCAAAGAACTGCACCGATGCAGAACTAGCAATCGGTTCACTTTTGCCAACCACCGGAAACCTAGCATTCCTAGGTGCTCCAGAAATCGCCGGCGTTGACGCTGCGATCAAGGAAATCAACGAGGCTGGCGGCGTGCTCGGCAAGTGTGTTTCTGTTTCTCACAAAGACTCAGGCGACACCACCACTGACACCGCAACTCAGTCTGCTACTGCACTTATCAACGAGGGCGTAGACGCAATCGTTGGTGCAGCGTCATCTGGTGTTTCTCTAAGCGTTATCGACCAGGTAACTGGCGCTGGCGTTGTTCAGATCTCACCTGCAAACACTTCACCTACCCTCAGCACCTACGCTGACAACGGTTTCTACTTCCGCACCGCTCCTTCAGACGTTCTGCAGGGTCGCGTTCTTGGAAACCTAATCACTGGTGACGGAAACGAGACCGTTGGTTTCTTGACCATTCAAGACCCATACGGCACCGGTCTATACGAGAACTCAAAGATCTCTATCGAAGCTGCTGGCGGTTCAGTAGTAGCTAACGAAGAGTTCGCTGGTGGAACCAAGAACTTCTCAGCTCAGGTTGACAAGGTTCTTGCTGCAAAGCCAGATGCAATCGCAATCATCTCGTTTGACGAGGTTAAGTCGATTCTTCCTGAGCTAGTCAAGGTAAAGGGCTTCGACGCTTCGAAGGTATACCTCGTTGACGGCAACGTTTCTAACTACAAGGACGTATTCACTGACTTCAGCATCGAAGGCGCTCAGGGAACCATTCCTGGTGTAGTTGCTACCGATGAGATCAAGAAGAAGTTCTTGGAAGTAAACCCTGACCTAACCGACTTCTCATATGCAGCTGAGTCATACGACGCAACCATTTTGGTTGCTTTGGCAGCTATCGCAGGTGGCAAGGCTGACGGTGCAACCATCAAGGCAAACCTAAAGGCTGTATCAGAGGGTGGCGTAAAGGTCACTAACTTCAAGGATGCAGTTCAGGCCCTTAAGGATGGCAAGGACATCGACTTCGATGGTCTATCAGGTCCGATTACTTTCGATGACAACGGAGACCCTACTGAGGCTTACGTTGGTATCTACAAGTTCAACAAGGACAACACCAACACTGCTACCAAGTCAGAGTACGGAAAGCTCAACTAAGTAGTTCAAAACAAAACCCCCGAGCGAAAGCTCGGGGGTTTTGCTTTGCCGTAGCTAGAGAGAGAAGCTACGGAGTCTTTTCTAGCTAGAGGTCGGCTAGATTGCCCAAGTAGAGGTCGATCATCTTTGGGTCGTTTAGTAGCTCACGACCGGTGCCTGTGTAGGCATCCTTGCCCTGATCGAGCACGTAAGCACGGTCACAGATCTGAAGGCAGCGACGAGCGTTCTGCTCAACCATGATGATGGTCACGCCAGCCTGGTTTACTTCTTTCACGCGCAAGAATGCTTCGTCTTGGCGAACCGGTGAGAGTCCAGCCGAAGGCTCATCGAGCAGAAGCACCGATGGGTCAATCATTAGGGCGCGACCCATAGCAACCATCTGACGCTCACCACCCGAGAGCGAACCGGCGCGCTGTGCGCGACGCTTGCCTAGGTCAGGAAAGATCTCGGTTACGAATTCGAAGCGCTCTGCAAAACGCTTTGGTGTCTGAAAGACACCCATCTGCAGGTTCTCTTCGATGGTCAAACTCGGAAACACGTTGTTGGTCTGTGGAACAAAAGCAACGCCTTTGCTTACCAATTTGTTTGCCTTGAAGTTAGTGATGTCTTCACCGTTCAGCAAGACCTGACCTTCGCGAACATTCACCTGGCCAAAGATTGCCTTCAAAAGTGTTGACTTGCCAGCACCGTTAGGGCCAATGATGCCGATGAGGTCACCCTCGTTGGCGACTAGTGAACAACCATTGAGAATATTGATGCCTGGCAAATAGCCGGCGTGCAAGTCTTTCGCGTGAACGACTGGAGTCTTTTCAGCCATTATTCGCCATCCTTAACAGTCTTTATAGAAACGGTTCCCAGGTCGATGTCTGCGTGAGCACCAAGATAGGCATCGATTACCGCCTGGTCTTTCATAACGTCAGCTGGTGGGCCTTCGGCAACAATCTTGCCTTCGGCCATCACGACAACCCAGTCGCTGATGTGGCGAACCATGTGCATGTCGTGTTCAACGAAGAGAACTGTGGTTCCGTTTGACTTGAGGTCTTTGATGTGGTCGAGAAGCGACTGGGTTAGCGCAGGGTTCACGCCGGCCATTGGCTCATCGAGCATTACCAACTTTGGTTCAGCCATGAGTGCGCGAGCCATCTCAAGCAACTTGCGCTGACCACCCGAAAGGGCAGCGGCGAAGTCGTCTCGCTTGGCGTCGAGCTTGAAGCGCTTCAACAGCTCTTCGGCCTGCACGGTGATGCGGCTCTCGAAGCCACTCCAAAGTGGTCTGAACATCGCAGCCAAGAAACGCTCTCCTGGTTGCTTCTGAGCACCGAGACGCATGTTCTCGATGACGGTCAGCATGCTTAGCGCCTTGGTTAGCTGAAAGGTGCGAACCATTCCGAGGCGGGCAACCTTGTATGAGGCAACTCCGGCAAGGTTCTTGCCCTCGAAAGTCCAGGTGCCTGTGGTCGGCTTGTCGAAGCCGGTGAGCAGGTTGAACAGGGTGGTCTTTCCAGCACCGTTAGGGCCGATCAGGGCCGTGATCTTGCCTCGAGGAATCTCGAGGTGAGCCACGTTTACAGCGGTCAAACCACCGAACTGACGGCTGACATTGTCTGCGACCAGAATCGGGTCAACCTTTTGGCAGCCCGGCGAGGCGTCGCCCAATGAAATTTGATTAGACATTGAACTGAAGCTCCTTCTTGTTTCCGAAGATTCCTTGGGGTCTGAAGACAACCAGAGCCATCAAGCCCAAACCGATCAAAATGAAGCGAACCGGGCCAATCTGGTCGGTGGTCAAGAAGGTGATGACCCCGGTGTTAACCAATCCCTGAAGAATGCCATCGGTTAGCGATAGCAGAATCCAGAAGACCATTGAACCCACGATCGGGCCAAGAACGGTGGCAGCACCACCGAGAAGCATGACTGTCCAGATGAAGAAGGTAAGTCCGGTTCCGTAGTTTGCTGGCTGAACCGCGCGAGGCAAGATGAAGATGATTCCGGCCAAGGTGCCGAGCACTCCGCCGAGAATGAGCGACTGCATCTTGTAGGCGTAAACGTTTTTACCCAAGCTGCGAACTGCGTCTTCGTCTTCACGAATTCCCTTGACCACGCGTCCCCATGGGCTTCGCATCATCACGAGAACAAGCAACGCAGCCAAGACGACAAGGGCCCAACCAACAACTCGAACCCAAAGTTCTTTTTCGGTTACATCGAAAGGCCAGAACAAATAGTTGCCTGCCGGAAACGGGTTCATGTCATAGAACTCGAAGCCGAATGCCGAGAGACCGTTTGAACCACCGGTTAGACCAACCATCGAAGTTGTCGAAACCACATAGCGGAAAATCTCTGCAGATGCGATCGTGACGATTGCGAGATAGTCAGAGCGAAGTCGCAGTGTAGGAATTCCGAGAATCAATGCGAAGACAATCGAAAGACCGATTGACACAGCGATTGCTCCCCAGAATGAGAAACCGAAGTTCAAAATCGAAACAGCGAAGCCGTATGCTCCGATGGCCATGAACGCTGCTTGACCAAAGTTAAGCAAACCGGTGTAACCGAAGTGCACTGCGAGGCCGATTGCAGCGAGCGCATAAGCCGCCGTGGTCGGGCTGATAAGTTCTGCGGCAGCGTTGCCGAAGACGAGTGACCAATCCATGTTCTCTCCTTAACCGATTCTCTGCGCTTTGCCGAGGATTCCCTGAGGTCGCACCAGAAGCACGAGAATCAGAACCACCAAAGCTCCAGCGAACTTGAGGTCAGACGGAATTACTAGCGTCGAAAGTTCAACAAATAGACCAACCACGATTGCGCCCACTGCCGCTCCGAAGGCGGTGCCTAGGCCACCGAGGGTAACCGCGGCAAACATGAGCAACAGAATCGAGAAGCCCATGTCCCATGAAGCCTGCAAGAACAAGCCCAGCATTACGCCCGAGATGCCTGTCAGCGCGCCGGCTACGACCCAGACGATGCGAATGATTCGCTCGACGTCGATGCCGGTTGCTGCAGCCAACGAGGCGTTATCGGCAACCGCGCGGGTTGCCTTGCCGATGCGGGTCTTGGTCAAGAAGGCTGCAACCAAGAGCAGAATCACGATGCCGACGATGGCGCTGATTACGTTTACGGCCTGAGTTGGAACTCCTGCGATGTTCCAAATTTCGCCCTGGCTGAGCACCTTGGTGTCACCACCGTAAATGATTTGGAAAATGTAGCGAACTACAAGTGAGAGTCCGATGCTCACAATCATCATCTGAGTGAGACCAACGCGTCGCTTTCTAAGTGGGCGCCAAATTGCTGCATCCTGCAGCCACCCAAATGCCGCAACAAGAATCATCGTTATGGCTGCTGAAATCAGAAGATCAATGCCCATCAACTTGTTCAGCGTGAACGCAAGCAGTGCACCCATGGTGACCATCTCACCGTGTGCGAAGTTGTTGAGTGCGGTGGTTCCGTAGATCAAACTCAAACCGATTGCTGCCATCGCAAGCAAGATTCCGAGTATGAGGCCAGCAATTAAGCGCCCCAAGAAGACATTTGTCTCGGCTTGAGCTGGTTTGTCGCTATTGCCGCCGTTAGCTGAAGTTGTGTCATTCAAGGTGAACAAAACATTCACAGTGTTAACGACGTCGATTTTTACTGTTTTTGTGATTTTGTTTGGGTCACGCAAACTTGCACCTTCAGGCAGGGTCTCAATCAAGAGGCTTACTCGATACTCACCCTTGCTCGGAACCGCTACTGTCCAGCGCCCATCGGCACCAGTTGTGCCGTTCGCATCGAAGTTGTCGCCGTTGACCGCAACTCGAACGCCTTCAAGCGGAACGTCACCATCTTTGATGATGCCGCCAATAGAAAGTGTGTTGTTGTCAGGCGCCGGCGTTTCACCTGCCGCAAGGGCCGGGGAGGCCTGAAGAACGAGCCCAAAGACTGCGAAAAGCATTCCTATAGAAACGGCAAACCTTTTGGTCACCTGAAGTTTTAGTCGGCTCAAACCAACCTCCGTATAGCTGTGAACGTTTGCACGTCGTTGTCGAGTTTGAGATTACCGCAAACGGCAGGCTCAGAATTCCTGTGATTCTTGCAAGGTCACCTTCATGGGGTTGATTGTTGCCGACTCGTTACCAACCAGTCACAAAGGCTAGACTTGCTAAACCGCCAACCCGCATGAGGACAAAATGACTGAAAACAACCCTTTCGGCTTTCTCGGACTGACTTACGACGATGTGCTGCTCTTGCCAGGCGAGTCAGACATCATGCCTTCGGCGGTAAACACCAAGACCCGCATCTCAAAGCGCATCGAAATCAACATTCCGTTGCTCTCATCGGCCATGGATACCGTGACCGAGGCCCGCTTGGCCATCGCCATGGCTCGCCAGGGCGGCATTGGCATCTTGCACCGCAACCTTTCACTCGAGCAGCAGGCAAACCAGGTCGACCTGGTCAAGCGCTCAGAGGCCGGAATGATCACCAACCCGGTAACCACCACTCCGCTGGCCACCATCCAAGAAGTAGACGACCTTTGCGGCCAGTTCAGAGTTTCGGGTCTGCCAGTTGTCGACGAGGATGACCGCCTAATCGGCATCGTCACCAACCGCGACATGCGTTTTGTGCTCGACGTGCAGCGCACCACAACTTTGGTTAAAGATGTAATGACCCCGATGCCGTTGATCACCGCACCGGTGGGCGTGCGCCCAGAAGAGGCAATAGCGATTTTTGCTCAGCACCGCATTGAGAAGTTGCCAATCGTTGATGGCAACGGCAAGCTCAAGGGCTTGATCACCGTTAAAGACTTCGACAAGAGTGAGAAGTATCCGCTTGCTTCTAAAGACTCGAGCGGACGTCTTCTTGTTGGCGCAGCTGTTGGTGTTGGTCAGGATGCTTGGGAGCGTTCGATGGCACTCATCGATGCAGGCGTTGACCTTCTTATCGTTGACACCGCTCACGGCCACAACCGTGCGGTTCTCGAAATGGTTGCCAAGCTAAAGGCTGAGCCATTTGCGAAGAACGTCGACATCATCGGCGGAAACATCGCAACCCGCGAAGGCGCAGCTGCTCTAGTTGCTGCAGGCGCCGATGGCGTGAAGGTTGGCGTTGGCCCAGGTTCGATTTGCACCACCCGCGTTGTTGCCGGTGTTGGTGTTCCACAGATCACTGCCGTTTATGAGGCTTCGCTTGCTGCAAAGCCAGCTGGCGTTCCGATCATTGCCGACGGTGGCCTTCAGTATTCAGGCGACATCGCCAAGGCGCTGGTTGCCGGCGCGAACGCGGTAATGCTTGGCTCGCTGCTAGCAGGAACCGATGAGGCTCCTGGCGACGTGACC
>ERZ650308.2051-NODE-2051-length-10118-cov-19.002683_pt1 | contig 10118 bp, 10 predicted proteins | sample MGYA00376244_ERZ650308 | MGnify/ENA primary metagenome ERZ650308 (study PRJEB26733, sample SAMN07839295) | wastewater metagenome | biome: small river; feature: stream; material: water | place: USA: North Carolina | collected 2016-04-26 ...
ATACACACGCAGAGCACGGTGGTGGTGCGATTGCAGAAATTAAAAAAGTTACCATCATCCTTTCAGTTTTAACCATTGTTGAATTGATCTTGGGTTTCTGGATGATTGGAATGGAAAGCAAGGCCTTGGTTCTTGGTATTAAAGGTGCAATCGTGATCTTGATGATGGCGAAAGCATTTTACATTGTTGCTTATTTTATGCACTTAAAGCATGAAGTGAAGAACTTGATCATGACCATTGTGGTGCCACTTGCTTTATTTGTTTGGTTTATCATCGCATTTTTAGCGGATGGTAACTCTTTCAGAAATTTACGTAACACCTATGATGCTCATTTCAAGGAGCAATCAACTATCAAAGTTGAGCAGCCAGCACACGGAGCGGCGCATGGCGGTGGTCACGAAGGAGCAGCTGAGCATGGTGCTGCGGCAGCGCATGCTGACAGCACTGAACAGCATACTGATTCTACCGCAAAGCACGAAGAGGCAAAACACTAGTTTTATTCTTTACGATATTCGAAACCACTCCAAACATTTGGGGTGGTTTTTTTTGTAACTTTGCCTTATGTCAAAAAAGAGTTTATACGGTTTATTTATCGCCTTAGTCATTCCGATTGGTTGTTATTTATGGCTTAAATCGGCAAGTGATACTGCGGTAAGCATGCCACGCCATTATTTATTGGATACAGTAGTGAGTCATGTAGAAAAAGGCAAAACAATTGACGATAGTATTTGGCATACTACTAAAGATATCCGCTTAGTGAATCAATTAGGTGATTCAGTGAATCTTTATCAGCAGTCTGGTAAAATTATCATTGCAGATTTCTTTTTTACAAGCTGTGGAAGTATCTGTCCTAAGTTGACACGCAACATGGCGAAATTGCAACAATCTTTTACAAAGGGCGGCAATAGCCGTAAGAAGGTTTTAGATACTAATTTTATTCAATTCATTTCTTTTTCTGTTGATCCAGACCGTGACTCTGTTCCAGTCTTAAGAGAATACGCCAACAAAATGGGCGTTGCTTCTGACAACTGGTGGTTGCTTACTGGTAATAGAGATTCTATTTATAAATTTGCTTTTGAGGAAATGAAGGTGGATCAGTTTAGTACTGAGCCTGTATCTCCTGATTTTGTGCATACGAGTAGGTTTGTATTAATTGACAAAAGAATGCAAGTACGTGGCTATTACAATGGACTAGACTCGGCTTCTATGTTGAAGTTGGCTAAAGATGTAGGCTACTTGATGTTAGAGAAAGACAAAACAAAAAAGAGCAAAGTATTCCAAGATATTGTTGACTTGAGTTGGTTGTGGTTGGTGATTGCACTTTTGGTTTCTAGTTTTGTATACTATTTTACAAAAACACGTTTAAAAAATTAATTAAAAATTTATGTTGAATCCAGTATTAAAAAAGAATGACAAGCTTGCCTATATTTTAATTGGCGTCTTTTCTGTAGTGGTTTTTGTGGTGGTGACTTTTTTAAGCAAATTCAGTTTGAATGTTGAATTACCATTTGATAAGCACATTTTTGCATTGATCAATGCGATGATCAATACTGCAGTTGCTGTTTTGTTAATCGCTGGATTGGTTGCTGTTAAGCAAAAAAATTACAACCTGCACAAATCGATTATGATGACTGCAATGATTTTGTCCCTTTTATTCTTAGTAACCTATATCGCACACCATTTGTTAGCGGGTGAAGCAAAGTTTGGTGATGCCAACTTTGATGGCGTAGTGGATGATGCAGAAAAAGCAGTTCTTGGTAATACACGCCCTTTATATTTGGTGTTATTAGGAACGCATATCGTATTGGCTGCAACTAGCTTGCCATTTATTCTATTTACTGCCTATAGAGCTTTAACGAGTGACTTTGTAGCACATAAAAACTTAGCAAAAAAAGTATGGCCTATTTGGTTTTATGTGGCAGCGACAGGACCAATTGTATACCTAATGATTAAGCAGTATTATAATTAAACTGATATTATAATGACTAAATTAAATTTATAATTAGTTTATTTAGAATTGTAATTCCACAGTAGGGTCCCAAAATAATTTGTCAAAGTCCAAGACGGTTTCGTTTTGGACTTTTATTTTTTCCTTCTCTAATAATTCTTGCATTGTAGTGGGCGTTTCAAAATGCGCCTTGCCGCTTAACATCCCATTTCGATTAACGACTCTATGTGCTGGAACTTTTGGCTTTACACCATGTGATGCATTCATGGCCCAACCAACCATTCTTGAACTTCCTCCGGTACCTAAGTATTTTGCAATGGCACCATAGCTTGTAACTCGCCCTTTGGGTATTAAACGTACCACATCAAAAACGTTTTGAAAAAAATCTTGTGTCTTGGGCGTGTATTGCATCGCTATAAATGCTTTTTAATCTCCTCTATGTCAACTTGTTTTTCTGGATAAGCTTCTGGTGCAGTTTTGCTAGCAGCTGTTCTAATTAATTGTGCTCTAGTTTTGATTGGTTCCGGTACTGCGTCATAGTCAAATGGACAATGCTTACAAGCTTCGCCACAACAGTATCCTCTTGCTTCATGGTATGCTGCAGTAAATACCCATTTACCTTTTGGGTCTATATAATAATGTACGCCTTCAATCATTTTTTAAAGTCCTTCTTTTTAATCTTCTTTTTTAATCTTCTTTTTTTGCTCTTGCCGCTTCTGCCTCCATTCTAATTAATTCACCTGCATCCATTGGGATATCCTTGATGGCTTCTTTCAGCACTTCATCAAGTGCTATTGGTAATTCCTTATCAATATTAAACTGAATATAGTGAATCTTGTTACTCTGTGCGATATCCAATCCTTCGTAGTAAGTTTTGATTAAACAACGAGGATCAATAGTAGGCTCGGCGTATAAATTGTCGGTTTTATAGATTAGGTTCAAGCCATACAGCTCAATTACTTTCAATGTGAAGTTATAGAGTAGGGGGCTGTCGGTTTTTAAATGAACGATACCATCAGTTTTTAAAAACTGTTGGTATAGTCTTAAAAATTTGGGATGGGTTAAGCGTTTCTTTGCTTTAGACCATCTTAATTGAGGATCGGGGAAAGTGATCCATATTTCATCCACTTCGTCTTTTGCAAAGTAATTTGGTGTTAGTTCAATTTGAGAACGAACAAATGCAATATTTTTTAATCCTTCTTTGTTCGCAATACTTGCCCCTTTCCAAATACGATTGCCTTTTAAGTCTACGCCAATGAAATTTTGCTCAGGAAACATTCTCCCTAAACCCACTGCATATTCACCTCTTCCACAAGCGAGTTCCAAAGTGAGTGGCTTAGCGAGTGCAGGCTCATCTGAAATTGTCAATTTTGCGATATCTATAGGACTAGTATCCTTACCTAATGCATTAAAAAATGCATTCCATTTACCTTGTATATCCTGCGGATACTCTAACACATTTTCATATGCCTTGATCGCCGCAAATTTGATTAATTTTTTCTGCCCCATACTTTACAAAGATACTTCTTAGGGTTGATTTTTTGGAATTTATACGTTGTATTCCAGTATTTGTATAATATATATTTACACTATTAAGTTCATCATTAGAGTTAAGCATTCCAAACCAAACAAACAAACCAACCAAAACAAACAAACCAACCAAAACAAACAAACCAACCAATACAACCAAAGCAACCCAATCAAACAAACCAACCAACTAAACCAATTCAAAGTCCCTAATGAGTCTATCAAATACATCTACAAACCTATCAACATATGTCAATAGTGTTTTACAACCTTTTTAAAAGTGTGGAATACATGAAACATATAAGGCTTAAGATGTGTGTCATAAACCACATTAAAATAAAGTGTGGTTTATATGAAAAAGAGTAGGCTTGAGGTGTGTGTTATAGTCCACAGTTTTAAAATCAATGTAAAACACACATGGATTTTATCAAGTCACAATTTTAATTCATCAGAAAATGAATATTATGAAATCAAATAAAACAAATGCCAACGATAATAATAAATACAGCATTAACATAGACTTCAGTGATAACATAGATTATAACGATGGTACTTGCTATAATAGAAAACTGAGAAAAAATGATCAAGAAAGTCAAGCCCAACAGTACAGACATATTGGAGAGAGCATGAAAGCTGCTAGGCTTAAAAGACTTTTTTCAATAAAAGAATTAGCTTCACGAGCAAAAGTGGATCGGTCTACTATCTATCATATAGAAAAAGGCAAACCTACAATTTCATTATTTTCGTTTTTGAACGTTTTAAAAGCCCTCGATTTATATGAAGATGTGATGCGCTTTATTGACAATGACGTTCAGGGTAATATCATTTTCAAAAGAAAAATGATGATTAAAGAAAATTCTAAAAATTATAAACTATAATTTCATTAACTGAGTCGCTTTTTGGGCCACAATTGGCGCAATAGCCACGCCCATTCCGCTCATCCTTACGGCACAATATACATTGGGTTGCACCTCCTGTATGATCGGCTTTTTGATTTTACCCATTCCCATTGTGCCACTCCATCTGAGTTCTATTTTTGGCTTCTTAGATCCCTTTGGTAAAATTCGTTGCATCATAAACTGCTCTAGTACTTTTTGGATGGTTGCAGAAGTATCTAATGAATAGGTTTTTTCATTTTTAAAATCCGCATTTCTTGCGCCTCCTAATAACAATCGATTTCCTAGATTACGGAAATAATAATATCCTTCGTCATAATGGAAACATCCTTTGAACTTTAAATTCGGGATTGGCTCAGTTACAAAAACTTGTCCTCTCGCTGGAACAACATCTAATGAGGGGATAAGTAATTTAGCAAATCCGTTAGTGCATACCAACATCTGCTTAGCTTCTATTGGTGCATCTAAATTAGTCTCTATGGTGACACCCTTGGCGTGACTTTTAAACTTTTTCACTTCTGTACTAAATAGAATTTGCACCCCTTTTGCTTGAACTGCTTTTTGTAGGGCCAATACGAGCTTTGCTGAATTCAATTGCCCCTCTAGTTTGTTATAAGCTAGCGCTTCGATTCCCTGAAAACCTAATTTGTTAATCTCTTTGCTAGCATTGGTATAAATTGGAAGGTACTTGCCATTTTTTTTAGGCGTCTTTAATACAGGTGCAAGGATTTTATTTAAGTAAGCAATATCATCATCTAGCTTTGAGATATCATACCCTTCTTTTTTCGATCCATTATCTGTTACATTTTTACCCTTAGATTCTTTTTTATTTTTTGCTATTTTTTCCTGTCCCTCAAATAATTCATATCCTCCCCATTGATTGTAGTCAATGTCTTTATCTTTAAAAACTTTCTGAATTCTTTGCAATCCATCATATCGCATCTTTACAGTTTCAAGCATGGCTTCTTCGCCCATCAGCGTTACATCATACATTAATTCAGATACACTTCCAAAGCAGGAGAATCCCGCATTGCGGGTACTTGCCCCTGATGGTATCACCCCACGTTCTAATATGGTGATATTGAGTTTTGGATTTTTTTGAATGGCTTCGTAAGCGGTCCATAATCCAACAAACCCACAACCTACTATCACTAAATCCTTTTTTGCAAAATAGGTTGACTGCTCCCATACTGATATTGCCATGCTGATGATTTTAGATTTCTAAGGTCCTACTTTTTTATCAATTGTACATAAAAAAACCGCCCCCATTTGGGAGCGGTTCAAAGTAGTTATTTGAGTGACTCAATAAGTGAACTCAAATAGCTAACTAAAATTATCTTCCGAAGATATATCTTAAACCAATCTGTGCTTGCCATACGTCAAATACAGAAGAGTTCTTTTGATAAGTATCTTTGATTAAAGTGGTAGTACCATCTAAATTCTTTTGTGTAGCCAATTTGTATACTGGCTCACCTGCTGTATTTACAGAGCTAAACGCTAAGATTTGTGGGTTGGTAACTCTTTGAGATACACCCCAGCTGTCATTCAACATATTTGCAAAGTTCAAGATATCCGCTCTAAACTGTAATGTATTGCGCTTACCTTTTACTTTCACAAAGAATTCTTGTACAATTGACACATCAAAACGGTGTAACATTGGTACTACTGATGCATTACGCGCAGCATATTGACCTCTGTTTGCACTCAAGTACTTGTCTTGCTTAATATAAGCTTCGAAAGCAGCTTGTTGTTGTGCTTCTGTGTAAGTTGTTGTACCAACTACCAATGGAGCAAATTTGATATCTGTTCCTGCTTTTGGAATAAAGATCAACTCGTTGTTATTAACGCGATCTCCGTTCATATCACCAGAGATAGTGTAAGAGTATGCACCAGCTTGAGAACCGATATAACCAACAGAGAAACTTGTTGATCCACCGTATTCACCACCGTACTCTAATTTATATCCAAATAAACCTACGATTCTGTTAGGAATGTTGAAATCTGAATTTGATAATCTTAAGTCATTATTTCCGTTTACAGATCTTGCACCTGTCCAGCTACCTGAAGCAATTGAACCTGCGCTCATAAAGTCAGTAGCATTAGATGTTGTCCAAGCCAATGATCCCCAAACGCCTTTTCTGTATGGCATTTCTAATTTAAGTGTCATTGACTTATAATCACCTTGGTTTTTATTTGTCAATACAATTGCGTTTGATACGTTGTTGTTCACTCTTACAGTCGCATCAGATCCACCAAATCTTAATCTATTATCTACACCTGCAAATTGAGCAACAGCACCTTTTAAGTTTGCATTGTAGTAATGCACTGCATTTAAATTCTTATTAAACAAGAACTCAACTGTTCCAACTAAACCAAATGGTAATTTTTGATCTACCGCTAAGTTTGATTTCCAAACCTGAGGGAATTTATAATCTTCTTCAGTTAATGCGATATCAAATGTAGAAGGTAATGTTGGTGTAGCAGGGATGAAATATTTGTTAGGGTTTGCAGTAAAACCATAGTTCGTTGCTGCTGCACCACTTACATCAATAAATCCTGTTAACACACCATTGTTACCCACTTGGTTTGAGATAAACACATATGGAGGACGACCAGTGAATACACCTGTTCCACCACGTACTTGTGTTTTCTTCTCACCATTCACATCCCAGTTGAAACCTAATCTTGGTTCAAATAAGATTTGTGTTTTAGGCATTACAGCTGTATTGAATTTAGCACCATTTGCAAATGTCATTGCAGTGATTGCTGGATTCTCAAGACTTGTATTTTCAAATCCAATCACAGCCATTCTTAAACCTGCTGTTAATTTCAAGTTTTTGTTGTATTGGAATTCGTCTTGACCATAAATATCTAAACGAGATGTTTTTAATACTTGCATTGGCTCAACCGCTCCTGGCAATGCAGAATAACGGAATTGAGTACGTGCAGGTACAAAAGTAGATGGCGCACCACCTGCTGCAATAGATTGGTTAGCTGCAGTATAGAAATCTGCTAAGCTATTGAATACATATACACCGTTAGATGCAGGGAAGAACAAGTTGTTAGACTGATACTTCTCAAAGTTTACACCAGCAACGATAGTATGCTTGTCTAAATACTTTGTTACGTTATCTGTGATATGGAATGTGTTGTAGTCTAATTTGTTTCCTGGAGTGAATGGATCAAAACCTACAGAAGTTAATGTAGTTGAACCAGACTTAATATCAATGGTTGGGAACATTTGACTTCTGTATGCTCTATTTTCAATTTGTTTATCGTAACCAATAATCAAATTATTGTGTAAAGTGTTTGATAACTTACTGTTTAATTCAACTACAATTGAACGTGTGTTATCCATAATACCGTAACCGCTATTTTGGAAAGACATGGCCAATGCAGAACCAGTTCTGTTACCAAAACCTGCAGATGCTGAGTTAGAGATATTGATATCTGCATTTGAGTTATGGTGTACATAACGTGCAGTTAATTTATGCATGTCGTTGATGTTCCAATCTGTTCTAATTAAGAACTTCTCAGAAACAGTTGCATTATTGTATCCTTCCCAAGGACCTGTTGTGTAGTTAAACTTGTCTTGCATGAACTTAGATAATGTTTCTAATTCAGTGTAAGTTGGTCTTGAGATTTGAGAACCTGTTAATGGAGAACCTGTAGAGATCCAGTTAGTTCCTGGCTCTGTTTTCTCTAACTTCTCGTAGTTTGCAAAAATGAATAATTTGTTCTTGATAATTGGCGCACCAATTCTGAAACCTTTTACTTTTTCGCTGAACTTAGAAGGAGTAACAGTTACACCATTTGCTTTGTTACCATTGTAAGTAGAAGAGTTATCTCTTTCTGTTTGATAATAAGAACCTTCAATTTCGTTTGTACCTGATCTTGTTACCGCGTTGATACCAGCACCAGTAAATCCTGATTGACGAATATCAAATGGAGCGATGTTCAATTGTAATTGCTCAATCGCATCTAAAGAGATAGCAGAAGCACCAGTTCTACCTCCTGCTTGTGCAGAAGAACCTAAACCGAAACCATTGTTAAATTGAGAACCATCAATTGTAAAGTTGTTCAAACGAGAATCTTGTCCACCGAAACTAGCACCATTACCATTTGAATTGTACTTTGTAATACCATCAATTGTTCTTGGTCCAGTTACTGGAATATTTTGTAATTCTCTTCTTCCAAATTGTTGTGCAGTTCCAGTTCTTTCTTTAGAGAATAAGCCGCTTCTATTGCTAGCAACAACTACATCCTTTAAGTTTGAACCAGTTGCATACAAAACGAAGTCAACGTTTGTAGCCACACCTAAGTTGGTAGCTATTTCAGTTACTTGATCATTTTTGTAACCAACAAAGCTAGCTGCTACTGTAAACGGTCCACCAACTCTTACAGCTGGGAACACGAATGCACCTGTTTTGTTTGTTACTGTTTTGTACGTTGTACCAGTTGGAACGTGCGTCGCAATGACTGATGCACCAACCAATACTTCTTTCTTTTCATTCACAACAACACCAGAAATGGTTGAAGTGGTGATTTGAGCGAAGCTGACGATGGTCATCATACAGCTTGCCAAAAACAAGATTGTTTTTTTCATTTGTTTGGATTTGATTTCAAAATACTTGCTTAAAATCAACAAGAAAGTGGCTGAATCTTGAATTTGCCAAAAACTTGTTAAAATGCTGCCGCAAAGGTAATTGTAATCGGGTAGTTTTTGGTGCCTTTTGAGATATAAAAACTAAGAATTAATATTAAGTTCATATTCGATTTTTATCTATCTGTTAAAAAATAAAACCCCCATTTGGGGGGTTTATTTTTAGCTTAAAACTTCTATCGGTAGGTATAGCATTAGGGTCGTTTCTTAAAACGAATTTGGCCTATCCAAAGTAATTCCTAGTCTTGTTAATTTATAATGTGTTATACGCTTGAATCAATTGTACGAAATCTGCCTCTTTTTTAAGATTTAGCTTCTTTTTTGCCACAAAATCGTTGATTTCTGCCTCTTTTTCGACTAAAAAGGGCATAATTTCCTCTTTGTTCAATTTCACTAATTTGAACTGATCTCCCTTTTTTATGAAATATCTGCTGGTATTTGCGAAGGTTTTGACCATTCCTGCGTTGATTTCACTCATCTCTGTCACCTGTTTGATATCTGATCGGTACAATTGTACTGCACCTTCTGCTACCAAAACTTGTACATATTGATTGGGTTTGATATTGTTTTGGGTTATTCCTTTAATAAAAACTTGTTGGTTAACCGTATCAGGCCATTTAGGATATAATCTAATTGCAACAATCTGGTCTAATAATTCAAAGGACTCATCATTCTTATTAAAAAACACCTGGTTATCATATAAGTCAATCTTTAATTCTAAATTGGCATAGTATCCCTTTGTAGTGATCACCGATCCGTGTTGCCATTTATCTACTAATAATGGAGTACCCCTGATACCTGCATATTTATCGGGATTGAAATTTTTACTTGATACTGGATCCTGTAATTGTAATAATTGTGCACGTACACTTTGAAGGCTTATTGTAAGTACTAAAAAAAGAATCAATTTTTTCATGCTATATTTTTTGCTTGCTAGTTTGTTTCCTAAAACTAATTGCTTTGACTGATTTTTTAAAATAAAACTTCGTTAAAAAAAGAAAGGCTACCCTCGGGTAGCCTTTCCATATTATTCAAGGAAGGAAGATTAGTTCCAACCTGGATTTTGTTGTGCCTTGATTGTTGG
>ERZ650308.2054-NODE-2054-length-10110-cov-4.935753_pt1 | contig 10110 bp, 8 predicted proteins | sample MGYA00376244_ERZ650308 | MGnify/ENA primary metagenome ERZ650308 (study PRJEB26733, sample SAMN07839295) | wastewater metagenome | biome: small river; feature: stream; material: water | place: USA: North Carolina | collected 2016-04-26 ...
TCAAAAGAGGATATGTTCCTTACGATTATCCCAACACAACCGAAGGATATGATGCTGCTAAATTGAATTCAGTTTCTCCGCTTGATCCAGCAAAACTGGATATGAAAAAAGCACAAGAGCTATTTGATATTTATTGTGCAATTTGCCACGGTACTGCTGGTGATGGTAAAGGAAAATTAGTGAAGCAAGAAAAAATTCTTGGAGTTCCAAGTTATGCAGATAGAGTAATTACAGAAGGAAGTGTAAATCACGTTATTAACTTTGGTCTTAATTCGATGGGTTCTTATGCCAATCAATTGAACCAAAATGAGCGTTGGTTAGTAGCTGCTTATGTTATGAAACTTAAAAGCGAATTATAATTGTAGAACAAACTCATTGTTATAGATATGTATACATTTTCAAGTAAATTAAAAAATATTTCTATTGCCTTAATGGTAATTGGAGCCTTAGGTATCGGGTATGGATTTTATACCGCTCCAAAAGACCTACAAGAGGTAGAAAAAATTCTTGCTGGTGAAAACCAACACGGTGGCGGTCATGAAGCGAATGCTTCTCACCATGAAGCAACTTCTCACGAAGAGGTTTCACACGAAGCTGCTTCTCACGAAGCTGTAGCTGAAGAAAGTCATGATGATGTTGCAACTACATCCCATGAAGTTGCTGCAGATACAACTCACGCAACTGAAGCGGTTGCAGTACATGATACCTTAGCAAAAGATACCTTAGTAGCTGTTGCTGGTTATAAAATTGACCCAACTGAAGTTTCTCACGAAGATAAAGCGGAAGTTAACCACGAAGAAGAGCATAAGTCACATGTAGAACATGTTTTTCACCAATTGCAAAACAAACCATGGGCTGCCTTATACGTTGCTTGTATTTTCTTTATGTTGATCTCTCTAGGCGCATTAGCTTTTTATGCTATTCAGCAAGTTGCGCAAGCAGGTTGGTCTCCAGTTTTGTTTAGAGTGATGCAAGGTATTACTGCTTATTTACTACCAGGATCGATCATTTTCTTTATTATATTAGTTTTATCAGGGTTTCATTTCAATCACATTTTTGTTTGGATGAAAGACGGTATCACAGAGGTAGGAAATGCAAATTATGATAAATTAATTGCAGGAAAATCAGGGTATTTAAATGTAACTTTTTGGTTAATTCGTGCGGCTATTTTTATTACAGGATGGAATTTATACCGTTATTTTTCAAGAAAAAACTGTATTGCTCAAGATGCTTCTGATGATAATTCATTCTACAAAAAGAACTTTAAGTTATCTGCTGGATTCTTGGTATTCTTCATCGTTTCTGAATCGATCATGTCTTGGGATTGGATCATGTCATTTGACCCACACTGGTTCAGTACTCTTTACGGATGGTATGTTTTTGCAAGTTTCTTTGTAAGTGGTATTACTACTATTTCAATGGTAACTTTGTATTTGAAATCAAAAGGATATTTAGAAAATGTAAATACAAGTCATATTCATGATTTATCAAAATTCATGTTTGGTATTAGTGTATTCTGGACGTATTTATGGTTTTCTCAATTCATGTTGATCTGGTATGCAAATATCCCAGAAGAGGTAACGTACTTCAAATTCAGAATAGAATACTATAACTTACCTTTCTTTGGTGCAGTTGTCATGAATTTCATTTTCCCACTATTGGTTTTAATTAATACTGATTTTAAACGTATAACTCCTATTATTGTTGGAGCTGGTGTAGTAATTCTATGCGGACATTATGTTGACTTTTTTAACATGATAATGCCTGCAACAGTTGGTGACAGATGGTTTATTGGTGTTTCTGAAATTTCATCAGTTCTGTTCTTTTTAGGTTTGTTTATATTTGTTGTATTCAATGCTTTAACGAAAGCACCACTTACTCCAAAACGTAACCCTTTTATTGAAGAAAGCGAACATTTTCATTATTAATATTTAAAATAAACATAAAATGAATAGTTTATTGATAGTTCTTGTTTTAGTTTTATTATCTGTTGCAGTGTGGCAACTTACTAAAATATTTGATCTAACTCAGGTTGGTAAGTCAAATAACAATACTCAAATTGCAACATATAGCGATAATAACACAAATGGTTATTTAATGTTTGCTTTTTTAGTATTCATATATATTACAACAATTTATTGTTTAGTTAAGTTTGGAAGTTTACCTTTGATGGACAATGCTGCTTCAGAACACGGAAAAGAAGTAGATCAATTAATGTGGATTTCAATGGTTTTGATTTTTACAGTTCAAATTGTAACTCAAGCATTATTACATTATTTTGCATTTAAATACAGAGGGACTAAAGATAGCGTAGCAACCTACTTTTCTGATAATAATAAATTAGAATTTATTTGGAGTTCTATTCCTGCAATTGTTCTTGCTGTTTTAATCTTTTTTGGTTTGTTCTCTTGGAATGACATAATGTTTGTTGATGAAACTACTGATAAACCAATCGTAATAGAATTATATGCACAACAATTTAAATGGACAGCTCGTTATGCTGGAGATGATAATGCATTAGGTAAAGCTAATGTGAGATATATTGAAGGTGTAAATTCTTTAGGTGTTGACATGTCTGATCCAAATTCAAATGATGATTTTATTGCTGACGAAATACATATCCCAAAAGGGAAAAAGGTAATTTTTAAAATGAGATCGCAAGATGTATTACATTCAGCATATATGCCTCATTTTAGAGCTCAAATGAATTGTGTACCTGGAATGGTAACTCAATTTGCTTTTACTCCAACCATGACTACCTCAGAAATGAGAGCTACTGACGGAATGACTAAAAAAGTTGCTAACATCAACGATATTCGTTCAAAAAAATCTATTGAATTAGTAGCTGAAGGAAAAACAGCATTAGACCCTTATACTTTTGATTACTTATTGTTATGTAACAAAATCTGTGGAGCTTCTCACTACAATATGCAAATGAAAATCGTTGTAGATTCTCCAGAAGACTACCAAAAATGGTTAGTTGAAAAAAAGAAAGCTACAATTGCTTTAGCCATCAAAACTGCTGCTGAAGAAGCTAAAATTGAGGAAGCAAAATTGAATGGTACTTTTGTTGATACTACTGCTGTTAAAGTGGACACTTTAGCGGTTGCTCAAACTGAAATTAAATAATATTAAAATACTATCTGAAATGAGTCACTCACACGATAATCACGCTCACGATAATCATTCACACGATCATCACGAACACCATCATAAAGATACGTTCATTACTAAATATATTTTTAGTATTGACCACAAAATGATTGCTAAACAATACCTATTATCAGGTATCATAATGGGAATTATTGGGGTTGGTATGTCTTTGCTTTTTAGAATGCAATTGGCTTGGCCAGAAGAATCTTTTAAAGTTTTCAGTTTCTTTTTAGGAGAGAAAATGGCTCCAGAAGGCGTAATGACAAACGAAGCATATTTATCATTAGTTACCATTCACGGTACAATTATGGTGTTTTTTGTACTTACAGCAGCACTAAGCGGAACATTTAGTAATTTGCTTATCCCGCTTCAACTTGGCGCAAGAGATATGGCTTCTGGTTTCATGAACATGTTATCGTACTGGATTTTCTTTTTGTCTGCAGTAATCATGATCAGTTCTTTATTCGTTGAATCGGGACCAGCCTCTTCAGGATGGACGATTTATCCACCTCTTAGTGCACTTCCTCAAGCAATATCTGGTTCTGGTATGGGTATGACTCTTTGGTTGGTTTCAATGGCACTATTCATTGCATCTTCTTTAATGGGGTCGTTAAATTATGTTGTTACTGTTATTAATTTAAGAACAAAAGGAATGACCATGACAAGAATGCCTTTAACAATTTGGGCTTTCTTCATTACAGCTGTAATTGGTATTGTGTCTTTCCCTGTATTATTATCTGCAGCGTTATTGTTAATCATGGATAGAAGTTTTGGAACTTCATTCTTCTTATCAGATATCTATTTAGCAGGTGAAGTATTAAATTACCAAGGTGGTTCTCCCGTTTTATTTGAACATTTATTTTGGTTCTTAGGTCACCCAGAAGTATATATTGTATTGTTACCCGCTTTAGGTTTAACATCAGAAGTAATTGCTACCAATTCTCGTAAACCTATTTTTGGTTACAGAGCAATGATTATGTCTATATTAGCAATTGCTTTTCTTTCAACAATTGTATGGGGACACCACATGTTTGTTTCTGGTATGAATCCATTTTTAGGATCTGTATTTACCTTTACAACATTATTGATTGCGATCCCATCTGCGGTAAAAGCGTTCAACTATATTACAACTTTATGGAAAGGAAATTTACAATTCAATCCTGCTATGTTGTTTTCTATTGGTTTGGTTTCTACGTTTATTACTGGTGGTTTAACAGGAATTATTCTTGGAGATAGTACACTAGATATTAACGTACATGATACGTATTTTGTAGTAGCTCACTTCCACTTAGTAATGGGTATTTCTGCTCTTTACGGAATGTTTGCTGGAATCTATCACTGGTTCCCAAGAATGTTTGGTAGAATGTTAAATAAAAACTTAGGTTATATCCACTTTTGGGTAACTGCTATTTGTGCTTATGGAGTATTCTTCCCAATGCACTTTATTGGAATGGCTGGTTTACCAAGACGTTATTACACCAACACTAACTTTCCATTGTTTGATGACTTAGCTGATGTTAACGTAATTATTACTGTTTTTGCATTAGTTGGTGGAGTGTTCCAATTGGTATTCTTGTGGAATTTCTTCCACAGTATTTTCTACGGACAAAAATCAGTTCAAAACCCTTGGAGATCTAATACTCTTGAATGGACCGCACCAGTAGAGCACATGCACGGAAACTGGCCAGGAGAAATTCCTGAAGTTCACAGATGGCCTTACGATTACAGTAAACCAGGTCATGATGAAGACTTTGTTCCTCAAAATGTACCCATGAAAGAAGGTGAAACAGAACTTCATCATTAATATAAAATTAAAATGCCTTTGTTTTCCAAAGGCATTTTTTTTTATCCTAAACTTTACTATATATTTGTAGTATGAACGAAAATTTAGATCCGACCAACAAACATTTTTCTAACGATGAAATCGACTTAGAAAAAAAATTACGCCCCCTTTCATTTGATGATTTTACGGGTCAAGAACAGGTTTTGGATAATTTAAAAGTTTTTGTTGAAGCTGCTAATTTAAGAAATGAAGCCCTAGATCACACCCTTTTTCACGGGCCTCCCGGTCTTGGTAAAACCACTCTTGCCAATATACTTGCAAGTGAGTTGGGTGTGGGAATCAAAATCACTTCTGGTCCTGTTTTGGACAAGCCAGGTGATCTTGCCGGTTTATTAACGAATCTAGAAGAACGTGACGTGCTTTTTATTGATGAAATCCATCGTTTAAGCCCAATTGTAGAAGAATACCTGTATTCTGCAATGGAGGACTTTAAAATCGATATTATGATCGAATCGGGACCCAATGCACGCACAGTTCAAATCAATCTTAATCCCTTTACTTTGGTTGGCGCCACCACGCGATCGGGTCTTTTAACTTCTCCAATGCGAGCTCGTTTCGGAATTCAATCACGACTGCAATATTACAGTACCGAACTACTAACTACTATTGTACAGCGTAGTTCTTCCATTTTAAAAATGCCAATTACGATGGAAGCTGCTATCGAAATTGCTGGAAGAAGTAGAGGAACACCAAGAATTGCCAATGCGCTTTTGAGAAGAGTTCGCGATTTTGCCCAAATCAAAGGAAATGGAAAAATCGACATTGAGATTGCTCGCTTTTCTTTAAAGGCATTACATGTCGATGCACATGGTCTTGACGAAATGGATAATAAAATTTTACATACGATAATTGACAAGTTTAAAGGAGGGCCCGTTGGACTCTCTACTTTGGCAACTGCGGTTTCTGAAAGTGCCGAAACGATCGAGGAAGTGTACGAGCCATTTTTAATTCAAGAAGGGTTCATCATGCGAACGCCACGCGGACGTGAAGCGACAGAAAAAGCATACAAACATCTTGGAAAAATTAAAAACAATATACAAGGAGGACTGTTTTAATTTGATCAATAATAAAGAAAAATACACCCAATTTATTAAAGCCGAATCCAAAAGACTCGGCTTTTTGTCTTGTGGTATTTCAAAAGCCGGTTTTTTAGAAGAAGAAGCACCTCGATTGGAAAACTGGTTGAACCAAAACCAACACGGCAAAATGTCCTATATGGAAAATCATTTTGACAAACGACTCAATCCTACTTTATTGGTTGAAGATGCCAAAAGTGTTATTTCGGTACTTCTAAATTACTATCCTGAACAAGTCCAAAAGGAAAGTTCGTACAAAATTTCTAAATATGCGTACGGGCAAGATTATCATTTTGTGATAAAAGCCAAATTAAAAGAACTGCTCGATTCCATTCAAACAAATATAGGTGCGATAAACGGACGTGCTTTTGTGGATTCTGCTCCAGTTTTGGATAAAGCATGGGCTGCAAAAAGCGGCTTAGGTTGGATCGGAAAAAACAGCAATCTAATCACCCAAAAAACGGGTTCCTTTTATTTTATTGCCGAATTGATTGTTGATCTAGAATTAGAATATGATCACCCCACAACCGATCACTGCGGAACCTGCACTGCTTGCATAGACGCTTGTCCAACCCAAGCTATCGTATCTCCCTATATTGTAGACGGTAGTAAATGTATTTCGTATTACACCATTGAGTTGAAAGATGCGATTCCAAAAGAGGTTCAAGGTAAAATGGAGGATTGGATTTTTGGATGTGATGTGTGCCAAGATGTGTGTCCATGGAACCGCTTTTCAAAACCGCATTCCGAACCCCTTTTTGAACCCTATCCTGAAATGCTGTCTTATTCCAAAAAAGATTGGGACGAAATTACAGAAGATGTTTTTAATTCGGTTTTCAAAAATTCACCAATAAAACGAGCCAAACATGCAGGATTCAAAGAAAACATTCGTTTTGTTAATCTTCCTTCCAAATAGTGGATCCTAAAATTAATTCGGGGTTGTCTCCATTTTTGAGATCAACAAATAGTATATTTTAGTACATTTACATTAAATTTTTAAAAATCTAATGGAGAAGTTCATATCATATCCTATATCAGTTATTTATTATGTAGCTTTTTTGCTGTGTCTACTTGTGTTTCACCCAATTCAATGGGTGTGTTATACTATTTTCGGATATCAAGCACATAAAAAAAGTGTGGATTATCTCAACTTTTTTTTAGTGAAATGCACCAACATTTTAAGTACTACCTATCGTTTCACAAACGTTGAAAAGATCCCCGAAAATACCCCTTTGATTTTTGTAGCCAATCATCAAAGCATGTATGATATCATTGGAATGATATGGTTTTTGCGAAAATTTCACCCAAAATTCGTGAGTAAAAAAGAATTGGGAAGCGGTATTCCAAGTGTTTCATATAATTTGAGAAACGGAGGTTCTGTTTTAATTGATAGAAAAGATCCAAAACAAGCGATTCCCGCCATTAAAGGGCTTTCAGAATATATCGAAAAGAACGTAAGAACGGCTGTTATTTTTCCGGAAGGAACAAGAAGTAAAACCGGTAAGCCTAAAGAATTTGCTCAAAGCGGACTTAAGATTTTATGTAAATATGCACCTTCTGCATATGTTGTACCCATTTCTATCAATAATTCATGGAAAATGGTTAAATTTGGTGCGTTTCCTATGGGATTAGGTAATAAACTAGAATTTATCATACACGATCCGATAGCTGTAAGTGAATTTTCTTTTGAAGAAATGATGGAGAAAACAGAAAAAGCAGTAAAAGACGCTATCATTAACTAATTAACGCGAGATCATTTTTTCTCCATCAAAATAATTACAATGTCATTACATAACATTCGTCTAGAAGTAATGCAATTTCTAGAAAAAAACGTAGACACATTCATCGATCAATTTCTGATCCCAGTTGAAAAGATTTGGCAACCTTCTGACTTTTTACCCGATTCGCAAAGTGAAAACTTCTTTGAAGAAGTAAAAGAATTACAAGAAATAGCGAAAGATTTACCCTATGATTTTTGGGTAGCTATGGTTGGTGATACCATCACCGAAGAAGCATTGCCAACTTATGAATCTTGGTTGATGGAAGTGGAAGGAGTCGATAATTTAGAACGCAACGGTTGGTCTAAATGGATCAGACAATGGACTGGTGAAGAAAACCGCCACGGGGATTTGCTAAACAAATATTTGTATCTATCCGGTAGAGTGAACATGAAAGAAGTAGAAGTAACTACTCATCATTTAATCAACGATGGTTTTGATATTGGAACAGGTCGCGATCCATATAAAAACTTTGTATACACCAGCTTTCAAGAATTAGCAACCTATGTTTCTCATAACCGCGTTTCGCAGATTGCCAAACAATTTGGTGATGTTAAACTTTCAAAGGCTTGCAAAATTATCGCAGGAGATGAAATGCGTCATCATTTGGCCTACAGTGAATTTGTAAATCAAATATTTAAAGTAGATCCATCCGAGATGATGTTGGCGTTTCAATACATGATGAAACAAAAAATCACGATGCCGGCTCATTTCTTAAGAGAATCGGGGCAAAAAATAAGTACAGCTTTTGAGGAATTTTCTAATTCTGCACAAAAATTGGGTGTGTATACCGCCAATGATTATGTAGAAATCATGCAAAAATTAATTGATAAATGGGAAATCGATAAAATTGGAAACTTAACGGATGAAGCCGAAAAAGCAAGAGATTATCTGATGAAATTGCCAGCTAGAATGACTAAAATTTCTGAAAGATTGGTTTTGCCAGATGAAAATTATGTATTTAAATGGGTACAACCCGCTTTAATTAAATAGATATAAATCCTTTCGAAAGAAAGGATTTTTTTAATACTACCTTATGGATATCATTCAAAAGACAAAATATTTTGTACAACAACAATTGGAAAACGCCGAAGGCGGGCATGATTGGTTTCACATACTTAGAGTGTATAATAACGCCTTACTGATTGCTGAAAAAGAAGCGTGTAATCTAGAAATCGTTCAGCTTGGGGCTTTGCTTCACGATATTGCTGACAGTAAATTTCACAACGGAGATGAAACGATAGGCCCACGAATTGCCCGTGAATTTCTAGAACGCGAACAAGTGCAACCTGAAATCATCAATCAAGTGGTATTAATCATAGAAAACATTTCTTTTAAAGGGGGTAATTTTTCAAAAAATTTCCATTCGATAGAGCTCGATGTTGTACAAGATGCCGATCGATTGGATGCTATAGGTGCCATTGGTATTGCAAGAACTTTCAATTATGGTGGGTTTAAAAACCGCGGTTTATATGATCCTGCTATTTTGCCCAATTTGTCGATGACAAAAGAAGAGTACAAAAATAATGAAGCGCCAACCATCAATCATTTTTATGAAAAATTGTTGTTGCTGAAAGACAAAATGAACACCATCACAGGAAAAGAAATTGCGCAAAAAAGACATGACTACATGGAGTCCTTTCTTGCGCAATTTTATGAGGAATGGGAAGGTAGATGTTAATTAGAAAAGTTGGCTTTTCTCTTTTCTAAAAAGGCAGTAGTTCCTTCTTTAAAGTCGTTGGTGCCAAAGCATTTCCCAAAATTTTGAATTTCTACCTCAAATCCGTTCGTACCATCTTTGAAATTGGCATTGATGCTTTCAATGGCAGTTGCAATCGCTTTCGGCGAATTTTTACTGATTTTTGAAGCTATATTTTTGGCAAAATCAAGCAATTCTACTTGTGGTACTACATGATTTATAAGTCCGTAGTTTAGCGCTGTTTGCGCATCTATCATGCTTGCGGTCATGATCATTTCCATGGCGCGTCCTTTTCCAACTAGTTGGGGTAAACGTTGGGTACCGCCATAACCTGGGATTACCCCAAGTGATACTTCTGGAAGTCCCATTTTGGCATTGTCTGAAGCAATTCGGATGTGACAAGCCATTGCTAGTTCAAGTCCGCCGCCAAGTGCAAATCCGTTTACGGCTGCAATAACTGGAGTTTTTAAATTTTCAACAAAATCAAATAATAATTCTTGACCTTGTTGAGCCAATTGCGCACCTTCTTCAATCGAAAAATTAGCAAATTCAGAAATGTCT
>ERZ650308.2056-NODE-2056-length-10107-cov-4.373060_pt1 | contig 10107 bp, 30 predicted proteins | sample MGYA00376244_ERZ650308 | MGnify/ENA primary metagenome ERZ650308 (study PRJEB26733, sample SAMN07839295) | wastewater metagenome | biome: small river; feature: stream; material: water | place: USA: North Carolina | collected 2016-04-26 ...
AACCGACAAAATAGAAACGCCTGCTTTACTCCAGCAGGGGTGAAGTGATCTGTATTTTTGCATTTGATCTTAGCAAAATTCGCTTGCTCAAAGGTCGCTTGCATTTCCTGCTCATCGTATTGCTTAATTTCTAAACCACTGCATTTCGTAGGTCCCTGATGTGAAAAAGTCCCCAGGATGACTTGACCTTTTACCGCCTTTTGAACGATGCTTACATACTGCTTGATCTTTTTGGCATCCGTTTGAAAATGAAAAGCAGCTCGATCATGCCAAATCGCATAGGTTTCCTTGGGTTTAAAATCCAAGACATCGCCAACAAGCTTTCGAGCCGTCCCAAAGGCTCAATCTTCTCCCTAGTCACCCGCCGCGCCATTAAAAGCAAGAAAGGTTTCGCGGGCCAATATGAGAAACAGTCCCAGATTCAAGGGTTGGTTAAGATTGAGTATGCTAATACCAAGAATGTTAAGGCTGGCATCCTCGAAAAGGAGCGAGACACGCCCCATCTTCCCCGAGGAGTCAAGCGCGCATTCTATGTGGGGGAATTGAAGTTTTTTGAGATGGTTAATGGCAATATCTGTCTGGCGGTCAATATCTCAGGGAATCAGCCGCGCTCAATTTTCTTCAAGAATGGCAAGCAAGTTGCCAAAGAAGAAATCCAGGATGAAGTATTGGCGGCGGATTTGCAGGAGAAAAAGACCCGTGCCGAACTAGAAGATCAACATGCCTCGCCGTTTGTGATGGTCGGCTTGGACAATATCCAAGAAATTCATTAATTTTATTTGCGCGGCAGATATTATGTGGTAATTTGTTCATATGAAATTCACAAGCACAGAACCCTATACTATTGACGACCTGCACCCTGGAAGTCGAAATATGGCAGACGATATTCTGCCCATACTGAACGCCATGACGCCCGAACAGCGCTGGGCGATTAGAGTTTATGGAGCGTCCTCTTATGATTGGGGATTCGACACCGCCAATGAGAAAGAGCCATGCGAACAATAATCCACCTCTTTCATTCCATCTATGTCCTGGGTTGGTCTATGGGCATCCGTTACTGGAAGATCGGGCGCTACTATGAGTGTTTCCCCGACGACATGATCCAGTTGATTGACGCCATGAGACAAAAGCATATTCTGGACCCTCATAGCGGCTGGAATCTCGCCGCCGATATGTGCCAAAAATCACTTGACAAATACAAAGGTAAGATGTAGAATAACAATATGAAACTCTACATCGCAAAACACTACTCCCAATATTATTACGGGCGCGAAGAATATTTGGAAGGTTGCGACCACGGTTTTATTGATAAGGCGAAGGCCGAAAAACATCGCGACGAATACTGCCAAGGTTTTGGTTACAGCGACACTAGCTACTACTGTGAAATTGTTGAACAAGAAGTTGCCAATCATAACCTTTGGAAGTATGCTGTCATTGACGAATCCGCCAAGCAATACCTCACCAACTTATTCTATGAACAAAACCGATAACACCTGGGTATCCGCCGAACAAGTAGATGCCGCGATGAATTATATTTCGCGCCCTATCCCCGTTATTGGAGGTAAAAGTTACGCGAAGATCAACCAAAAGTTTTTGCCGCGAATCAAAATGCCCAATCTACCAAGTCATCTTCGCCCGCCAATAGAGCCAACAAATGTAAAAAACTGGTGGACACAAATCAAACAATATAGTAAGCTAATTCTACCATGAAGCTATCAACTTACACCCTTCAAGAAAAAGTCAAAGACGAATGGCATGATTATGTTTTCTCGGATCAGCAGGATTGGGAAACTAGAGTCGGCAACCTATCCTTGACTATCGGCAAAAACCACCAACTTTGGGAAGGCAAAGTGCGTAATAAGCTGGAAGAACTAACAAAACTCAAAGGAGATTCCTTTAGAATCATTCAAAGAGATGTGGAGATTGTTGAAACAGTAATCAGTGAGCATCATTATTGACATATGAAATACCCTCTCCAAACCAAACTCAAACTACGTTTTGAAAATGGCGAATACTTTGGGCCGTTCTTTATTGACGCTATCTGTCATCACTGCCAGGAAGACCGCTACACTTACTCCCTGGTGAAAGAGGGGGAGGATCAGCCCACTTTTTGGTTTGACAGCCACGAGATTATAGATTAAGATAATAATATGAATCCCTACCTCGCCACCTACCAACTAGACTGCGGGCATGGAATTCTCCAAAACCACCAAGACATTGTATTTGCGCCGTCAAAAAATCAAGCAGAGAAAAGCTTTCGCGCCTATATGACTGGCCTGCCAAGTTGGAAGGTGTTGAAGAACCTGTCGATTGAAAAACAATAACATTTGACGCGGCGAAATAATCTGGTATATTAACAATATGAAAACAATCACCCTGCTTACCCCGCTTCCTTACGTTAGCTATTGCCATTATAGTAATGCCGCATCCCAAGGATCACTGATTTGCCAATCAAAAATGTGGCCACGGGCGGTAATGGACGCTGGAAGTAAGCGTATTTTTAGCAGCTTCGAATACGAAGACTACAATGATCCTTATGGATCGGGCACAATTATTAGAGGCGGTTTTCGCTATGGAGATGAAAAATATTCCGCGCAGATACCTGACAATGCCGAAGTGGCTTCCGCCTATTCCGATAGAATGCAAACGTGGGACGCAAAACGTTATGATCGCGCGTGTCAAATTGCAGGAGGATATGAGCAAATTTGGGCGTATAAACTTCCCTCATTGGGCGAAAAGAAACTTCTTGAATTTGCTGCCGTGGCGCTCAATCTTGAAGATAAGGAAGTGTTGAGCGCCCGCGTTACTCATCACTTCAACGTCACTACAGGCTACTCTTGTCCTACGGTGGAAGCAATTTATCTTGACGGCGGCGAATAAAACAGTAAATTAAAATCATGGACAAATACTATATATTTTTTCTAATCACAGCAGCTTTTAACGGAGTATTTTGCGCGGCAAATAATCATGTCGCGGATAGTGTTTTTTTCGTGACGCAAATCGAAATAGCACTGGCGTTTACTTTCGGCCAACTTAACAAACAATAATGAACACCGAACAACTCCTCAAAGACAAACTCCGCGAAATGGCCATCCAATGCCAACAATGGGCACAGGAATCTCAAACTGGCGGCTGGTCCACGCACCAAGTAGAGCCTCAAAAGAAAAAAGCACAAGAAATCTGGGCACTACTGGGGAGGGTTGGGTAATGAATATTATCTTGGGCTTTATTGGCGTCACCATTGTTTTCCTTGCTGGTTTCGGAGCGGGCGTTGAAGCAGGAAGAGTTGTGGAGCGACAGGGTGCCATCAAAGCTGGTGCCGCCGAATACATTTCAAACAAGGAAACTGGCAATCCAGAATTCCGATACTTAACAAAATAACATGAACTATCCACGATATTTTAAATGGAAAGACTCTGAATCGGGCAAAGGAACTATCCACGCTCGTTTTGATAATGAAACAGATAGTTATGATCTTGTTCAAGGCCATGATAAGGTTGATTCTACGCGAGCCAAGGAAATCTTTAATATTTCCTACTACGAGAAAAATGACGATTGGAAAGAAGTTACGGAACAAGAAATGATTCAGATTCTCGGTTGACAGGTTTCCGAATCCAACTATAATACCCTATGAAAGCTACCCTCATTGAAACCCCCAAGCCAGAAACTAACAACAATCTCAGAGACTTTCCAGAAAATGTTCTGGGAGTGATTCGCAAGTGGAGTCATCACAAAAATTACATTGACTTAATCGTAGTCCGTAAAGGCAAAACCCTGTCCTCCCTTAATCATCTCGTAAACAAGAACGACGACGAGGATACTTGGTGGAGCAATATTGAGGGTTATTATGATACGAAAGACATGATGATCGAAGTATTACCCAAGGGTTCAATTGTGGAGATCGAAGTGTAGAATTATCTTGCGCGCCAACTAATATCAGGCATATTACAATATGACAACTCTCCAACAACTCCTAGATACTCTTGACAAGTCCGACAAAAACAAAAGCTGGATCAGTATTGAGGAACTCGGGCAAGAATTCGGATTGTCCCTGTGCGGCATTAACTACGAAGGCGATGAACTCCAGTCTTTTTATCACCAAGATGCTCGTTGGGTTTGCACTGATACAGACGTGGGGTTGAAGTTTTGGTTTCTTGATGGGGAATTTGTTGGTGTATCTACTCAGGAAGCCCGCAAGTCAGACGAATTCTTTCAATGGAAAAACCAAGCGGCGCGAACAAAAATCTTCGAATGGCTTCTTGAAAACTTTGTGAAAGACCCCGAAGAGCCAAAGGAGTTTGAGCTTAATATGGAAATAGATTGCTCTAGCTGGCTGGAACGAAAAAAGGAGATGGATCAGTGGAATGAAGAATACCGTCAAAAATATCTTGCGCGCCTCAAAAAGTAGGCTATAATAACACATATGAAAACACCCACCCAGATTGCTAACGAAATCGCCAAGCTTAAGTCTCTCCTGAATCGTGTCCCAGCGCGCTCCTTCTTTGGAGATGATAACGAAGGAGCAATTAAAGCCTCTATTGAGGTTTTGGAAGTCGGCTACGATGTAGAGGAAATCGAAGACTGGTTCGAAGACGATGATTATGTTCTTGATTCTGCGTTAGAGGCACGCGATTGGATGAATGACGAAGAAAATGGCGAAAAAGAGCCTCCCTCGGAAGATTGGCAAGCCGCAGCACGATAACAATATGAACTACTGGATCAAGCAAAGAAATAACCCCCAAACTGGCACCTACTATGTCAAGATGGGTAAAATGACCAAGAAGGAAGCTAAAGAGTGGGAAGACACTCGTTATGGTTATAACTATATGCTTCCCTTCAAGACGCTAGAAGAATACGAAAACAAAATCAAAGAGTTGACTGAGGCGGGAAAAACAGGGTACAGTAGTTATATGCAAACGCTCCTTATCAAAGACCAGCAGACATTCGATCAACTCCAAAAGTCAATTGATTTGGTTGTTGGTGTTGAAGTAGCTGCGCCGACTCATTTTCCATGTATTATGACTTATCTTTGGGATGGCTCGTATCTTTGGGAATCAGTTGTCTATCAAGAGGATTTTGATGAAGAAACTTTTGCCAGGAAAAACGGTTGATTTTTTTTGCTCCTGAACGCGTTGGAATGAGGCAGTCTATTCGCTTGTGCATGAGAAATAGATGGCGGCCAAAGAAAGACGTTGGTAGTTCGACTTGGGGTTCGCGGCCCGAGTTTCATTGTTCGATTCAATGGAGGAGCGTCTAGTTTCGGTTGATGTGGGTGAGAAGTCTTACCAGCGCTCTCATAAAGCGCCCGCCCGAAAGGGACACCTGGGGCAGTACCAGCGTCAACCACTTTCTAATGGCCTAGTACCCCAAAAGCAGAGGGCGACGGCTTAAACCCGTTTCAGTGTCAGGGCAGGACTGACCTAGGCCACCAATTTATAAGCGTTTATAGCTCAGCGGATTCAGAGCAAGGCACTTCTGATGCCAAGGTCGGGGGTTCAAATCCCTCTAAACGCACCAATTTGTTGCTTGACTTGTTTGGTTTTTTCATTATCGTAGACGTATGAAAGAAACTCTTTTTTTAACCAAGCATCCATGGCTTGACTTGCATTTTCTCAAGGATGCGGCTGGAAATGTTTTGGCTAGTTATGTGTCGGAAAATTTAGACACTGCGCGCAAATTCTGCGAAGAACACAATTATAAATTACATGAATCCACTTGACCAAATCAAAGAACTAGCCTATCAGTGGGCGCTCACTCCTTATGATTCTTGCGAGGATTCGCACGATCTGGGATATTCCCAGACTCAACGTGGATGCGGGCAGCAGATTCTAGCTATTATGGGCGCGCCTATTCCTGAACCATGCCAGGATTCTTCCTATTGTGTCGCGCTGGCACTACACGAAGCCAAGGATTGTGTTTTACCAGGGGAATAATAGTTGACTTCTTCTCTCAATCTGTCATATTAATCCATATGAACTTCACCCTCATTCACTACCTTTCTAATGGCGACGATTATTGTATGAATTGTCATATGGGATCGTCTAGTTCTGACTTCGGAGTCTTTTTCTTTGTGAAAATTGAGGATATTATCGCCAAATACGCGGCACTTCTAATGGAAGAGGCGGTGGAGAAAGACGTTTACGGAACGCATGAATATATTGTTCTAATTGATGGCGCAGACCAATCAAATAGCTGGGACGACGAAAAGGACGATTTTCTTCACGAAGAATTATTTAATCGTATTGAAAAAGAATCCAGAGAGCAATCCTTGCCATTGATTCAGGCGCACAAGGAAGCCGAACAAAAAAAGTTTGCCGCCCACAAGAAGGAGAAAGAAGAACAAGAGTTGCGCTGGAAAAAGCAGGAATTCGAAAGACTAAAAAGGGAATTGGGCGCTTGACCGAGTAAAATATTAGACTATTGTGGGATATGAACAAAATCGAAATCATTATCTACGACTCAAACTTCGTATTGGTTGACTCTTTTGATCTTTTCGACACAATGAAGGAGGCCCGCGCCTGGGTTAAAGAAGCTGGCTTGGATGAGAAATATTGGGATAGGCGCGCCGAAGTTCAGGGCTGGGCTAGGCGTAATGTCCATTCGATTCAGTTATGGAAAAATAACGAGTTTATCCAAGACTGGTTTCCCGAGTGGAAATAATATATGAAATACTACGCGCTTTTCTGGGTCAACACAGATAATTTTGTTGACATTGTGATTGACGAGACGGGAGAATTGAGCGAGGATGAAATTCTAGAAAATATTGGCCGCGCCGATAAATCAGAATATCCGCCGCACGAAAACATCTATCTTTTAGTTGAACAAGTTCCTAAAATAGCGTAGATTCATACATGAAAGTCACCTTCTCCACTACCAAACCAACAGAATCAGGTAACTATTTTCTTCGCAGCAAAGGCTGGATGAGACAAGTTTATGTCGAACGTGGGCAAAAGACGAGTTCTTGGTTTGATTTTCCCTTTGATTTTGGGCTGTTTGTGAAATTTACCAATAGCTACGGCAACACAGAAACTATTCCTATCGAATGGATTTACGGAGAATGGTCAGAGAAAATAGAATTCTAATATGAAAACCCTCCTGTCTGGCAATCGCTTTCATCTTTTTGTCAGTAGAAACTATGGCTGCAACTGGCCCTACAACTGTATTGATTGGGAAAAGGCCGCTAATGAACTCAAACAAGATTACTCTACTGTTGACTTTGAGGGTGAGACGTATTATTATTGGGCATAAAATTCTTCGCACTTGATATTAACAATCATTGTATTGTGCATCATATTAGGTGCAATTTGTGAGCTTTGCTAGTGGTGGACCTAAACCGCAAGGAAGGTTGGTAGCTTAAAAATCTTAGATTGTTGACAGAAAGTAAGTTGCTTCTCTACCCACCACTAGCATTTAATTTCTTGACGCGGCGAAAATATTCTGTATAATAAAACCATGCACAAACTCGTAGAACTCCAAAAAAAATTTGACAAATCTGGAATCAATGGCAACCCTGTGATTTCTGATGCAGAACTGAAAATTCTTCATGAAGGATTGAATGATATGGAGCGATTCTTTCTTGATAGGGGAGATAATACTATCGCCAATGCCATGAGACAGGAAGCATGGAGCGTCAGCCGAATGATTGAGGCTCGTAAGTACCCATAAATGGGAAACTGGAGGGCGGGAGTGCTGATTTAAGTTGACTCAGGAAATAGTTGGATTATAATTACCTTATGACTGCACTAAAACTCATTGACGAATCAATGCGAAAAGAATTCGACTTCTCAGAATCGTGGGAAACTGAAATCCGCGCAGTATGGTCCGTAGGAGATTTTACTTATTATGCGGTAACAATTTGGGATACGGTCAACAAGTGGATTGTTGAACATAAAATCGCCAGAATCAAGGATGACAAAGTGGAAATCTCCTATCGGGAACAATGGGTGTCAAATTAACTTGACGGCGCGAAATAATTAAGTTATAGTAACCCATGAATCTAACACTCTACGCTCGCAAAGAGCCAACTACAGATGATGTTCTAAAATCTTTCGCGCCAAACGCTAAAAAGTTTGACGTGGCAATTTATTCAGACAAACAGGCGCAAAACAAAAAATGCGTTTTCCGCTGGGATTTATCCAACAAGCCCACACGACGGAATAAATACGTCGTGATTAACTGTTTCAGGTATAAGTTGGAATGGATTTGACAAGTCGCAATCCAAGATTAAGTTACCAATATGAACCAATTCGCCTTCTTCTACCCCGCCAAAATCATCTTTGCAGAGCATAATATTGAACTGACGCCCGTTGAACGAGAAGGGTTTACGTTTTATCTTGGACCTATTGGGCGCAAATACTTTTTTAATTCGGACAAAAAGAAGATCGTATTTGAACATATTGAAAATGACAAGCGCCAGCTTTTTGCCAAGGTGGGCGAACATATTTGTCCGTTTCATGTGACATTTATTGATAATATTGACGCATTTATTGATTCGGCACTTGCTACAGTGAAGCAGAAATACAACCTTTGGGACTCGCAAATCAAAAACCCTGAACTGTATGAAGCTGAGGCTACTGCTACTCGCGAAAAGATTCGAGCCGAGCGAGCCGAACGAGACAGAGAGGAGGAAGAGCGCAAAGCCGCTCGCGCTAAGGCAGCGGAAGAGGCTTATCAGAAATCCCTGGCCTTGTTTATTGAAGGAACGCGCATTGCTTGGGCTGATTTTGAACGCGCCTGCAAGGAAAACAATATTAAAATGCCAATTAAAACAATTGGCTATGGGCGCAAAAATATTCATGAGGTAGGCACAAAGGGCTGGACAACCTACGGAAGCCGTCATAATTCGCCTATCGTTTGGGAAGCGGTGGAAAATTTGCAGAAAAAACTTGTGGGCGAAAAATAATCAGATATATTGCTGGCATGAGCGACTACCAAACAATCAAAGCCAAAATCTTTAGCCTGCCGCGAAAAGTAACTTCCAAGTCTATCTTTTTTCTCGGCGCGGATAAAATTCCCTTTGCTGGGATTAATAAGGCTGGCGTGTGGATGTGTGTCTCTAAACAAAATGGCAAAAATTGGTATAGCTATATGTCAAGCATTGAAGAACAAAAACTTGAGCTTGATAAACTCCGCTATTCTGAACAGTGCGAACTCGCCAAGGAGCTAATTAGAGAGCTAATCGCGTGATTATTATGAACTACCCATACGGCCACCCTTTTTGGCTTTGGAAGCCTTCGGTTGAGGATTTTGTGGGGGATTGTTCCTTGGTTTTGATTGATTTATTCCAGTCTGGGCATTGTTTTTTGAATGGATTTAGGAATACTCCCTGCCATCCTGATTCATATATGACGGTCCTAGATTATGATGCGGCGGATAAAACTTTCCAGATTATTCAGGATGAATTTTCCCTGCCACGGGAAACATGGATTGCCTTTTGTGATTACTGGATTGACCATATTAACTCCCAGCCTATCACGAATCTTTTGGGGCGGCATATCAAAAGAAAAGTGGAAAAACTATTTGCGCCGCCAAAATAATCTGCTAATTTACCAGTCGTGAAACTCAAAACTTTCGACCGCTATTCCCATCCCGAGGAAGACATCTCTTGTGGGACAATTGCAGTGGCCTTGGTTACGGGGGAAACTCCAGGACAGGTAACAGCGCGCCTGAATAATTTGCGCGCAAAAAAGGGATGGTCAAAGAAGAAACTGCTTGCCAACCACCATTGGATGTATTGGGATGAGGCAACCAATCTTTTGAAAAAGTATATTCGCGGCGCTAGAACCGTCTATCCGCGCCGAAAAATTCCTCTTGAAAGATTTTACAAAAAGTTTCGCCCGCAAGAAACATATCTAGTTTGTACGACCAAACATTTGCAAATTGTCAAGGGTGGAGTGATTTATGACGCTTTCGCCTGTAGATATGGCGAGCAAATAGAGTGGCATCAAGAGTCAGATAAGCCAGTTCATTGTTATATTCGCTTGACGGGCGGCAAAAAGTAGGTATATTATAGTATGTTCGACAAAATACTAGGTCAAAAAGACGTTCTAGAACGGCTGAAATTCGCCATTGAAGCAGTCAAGGTGGGCGGGTTTTGCCCGTTCTTTC
>ERZ650308.2057-NODE-2057-length-10102-cov-14.439037_pt1 | contig 10102 bp, 17 predicted proteins | sample MGYA00376244_ERZ650308 | MGnify/ENA primary metagenome ERZ650308 (study PRJEB26733, sample SAMN07839295) | wastewater metagenome | biome: small river; feature: stream; material: water | place: USA: North Carolina | collected 2016-04-26 ...
CGTGCCTGCGCGACCAGTGGAACGCGCGGCGGAACATATCCGCAGCGGGCGCCAAGTCAGCACGTTGCGTCACGTCGCGCGCGCTCACAGCGGCGCCCCCATGTCGATCAATCCATCGGCCCACGCGATCACGTCCTCGTGGCGTACCTCGCGCAAATCCTCGCATCCGACCACGGGCAGGCCGGCGAGCACGCGGCACGCGAGCTGCGCAGTGTGCGCAAACCGATGCCGGCGGTGCTGGTCCATCGCGGAAGCCGAACGATGCTCAGGCGCGCAGAACGGGGCGTGGATGCTCATTACCGGCCCTCCGCTTTGGCGATGGCGGCGCGCAACACCTTGCGCCGCGCTTTCAGCATTGCCTCATCGGGCGTGATTTCGTCCATCGTGCGCAGGTCGTTCGCGTTCCAGTCAAGCGCATCCCGCAGCGCCGCGAGCAATTCGGGCGCGGCGGCGATCAGGTGCGCGCGCTCCATCGTGACGCCACCTTCGACGACGGCGACGCGCGTCTCGCTCGTCCCGCCGTCGCTCGTCCATACTTCGCGATTGCTGCGGGCTACCCAGCGTTGCGCGCTCATGCCGTCACCCCGCGAACGTAGTAGAAGCCTTCCTCACGAACGATGCGCACCTTGCGCCCGTCCGGATGCGTGCCGATGCCGAACGCGACGTAGTAGCCACGTTCGAGCGCCCACTGGATCGCGAGCGCGAAGGTTGGAGAGGCGAAGTACGTCATGGCGTCAACCCTCCGTGTCGCCGAGATAGTCGTTATCGAATGCGTCGCGAAGCGCGGCGAGCGCGGACGGGAACGGCCCCATCGCGTCACCTTCCGGAAGGCAGCCTGGGAAGCATTGCCAGTAATACCAGCCGGCCGAAGCGCAATCAGCGCCGTCGAATCGGTTTGCCCGCGCCTCAGCGCCGGACACATGGAAGACTTCGATGTTGTTCGCGTCCGCCAGCGCGCACAGCTTGTTTCGCGTCGGATAATTCATTTTGCACGGCTCCTGTCTGCCTGATCCGGCCTTGCCCGACCGTGTTCCGACATTACTACGTTCCTAACTGGCATTTCCTACTCTCCTACCTTCCTAATGACGAGCGGTCAATTGCGACCGACGAGCGGTATGTCGGAGTGGAATAGGAATAGGAACAGGTTATTATCAGACCCTCGCGCGCGCACGCGCGTATGCGTGCGTAGGGCCTCATAATGTCAAGTCTGTTCCTATTCCTACGAACAAACGTTTGAATTCCGAACGGGTGTTTGAATTCGGGCTCAGCAGAACGGATGGAGAACATCGGGCAATCTGCACGACGACCAGGTGGCCGTCAGCGGGGCCGACTGGCAGTGCGGCCGGCACGGTTGTACGCTGGCCACCAGACCGCGCAGGAAGCCCGCCATGCTGCCCGTCGCCTTGGACCCGTCGCACCCTGCCCCGTCGCCGAATACGTTCACTTGGGACCGCGCGCGTGCGTTGCTGGACGCGCTGGATGCCGACCTCGCTGCGACCCCTCGCTCGTTGTGGCTGGAAGCGCCGGAGTGCTGGCCGTCGCCGTCCGCGCTGCAGGCATGGCGCCGCGACGTTCCGGGGTTCGCTGCGCGGTACGCGGACGTCATGGCCGCCCGCGCTGAGGAGTACACGCTGGAAGCCGTGCGCGTCGTCGATCAGGAGCCGGCCGCCGCAAAGGCCGCTGTGCGCCTCAAGGCCCGCGGCATGGCATCCGCTGCGCTGGACCCCTCCCGGTTCGGTGCGAGCGGCCGTGCGGCCGCTGGTGCGGCTGACGGGGCACTCGGCGATGAGTCGGTCCTGTTGCTGCCGACTGCCGAGCTCCGACGCCTCGCGCTTGCGGGTCGGGCCGGTGACGATGCCCGGCTCGTGGGGGGGGAGGAGGGGCGCAGCGGGTCGGACCTGGCGCGCACGCATCAAGTACCCGACCGCACTGCAGTGGAAAACATCCCCCAAAACCAAGATGTTAAAACCGGGGCCACTACGGCTCCGATCGAGGATGACGCCGTGGACCCGTTCGCTGGCCCGGTCGACGGCGCGGCGGGCAACGTTGGGCTATCGGCCTGGCGCGAGCTCGCCGAGCCGGTCGCGTTCGAGGACCGCCCTGACCCGGGCCGTCAGCGCGCGCCGAGCGCTGGGACACCGGGCGAGCCGCGGACCCGTGGCGCGTGGGGTAGGGCACGCGGGGCCTCCCAGGGGTACAAGGGGCCGCGGGACGGCTGACGGCCAGCGGGCGCGGGTGTAGACACACCACGAGACACGATGTTAAAACACGCCACCGGGCGCGAGACGGCGCCAGTTGGAGGTGTGACATGGTGGAGCGAGCGGTGGGGTGGCAGGCGCTGGACGCGGCGGTGCTGCGATGGGCAGCGTGCGGCGGGAGCCCGGAGCTAGGATGCGCGCTGGACCCGGCAACGATGCGGTCGGCGACGCTCGAGCTGTCGCGGCGGGTCGATGCGGGGCTCGAGGCGCGGCCTCCGGAGCCCCAGACGGCGAGCAACTACGAGCTGCCGCCCGCGGCGCAGACCGGCCCGGAGCCAGCGCCACGGATGCCGGCGGAGCGTGACGCGGCCCGCCACGGCGGCGGCACCGACGGCTACCGCTGCCAGTGCGCCGGCTGCGTCGCCGCCCGCCACCAGGCCACGATCGACAAGGCGTTCGCGCCGGCGGGCTACGGGAGCGCGCTGCCTGGTGTGCCCGCCGACCCGGCCCTGAACATGGTCCGTTGGCCGCTCGACGAGCTCGACTGGCTCGAGCGCAGGGCCGATTACCTCAGCAACCAGATCAACGAGTTCAACCGACGCCTGCGCACTCTGCTGCGACGGGTGCGCGGATGACCCGCCTCGGCCGCGAAGCCGCCGACTGGCAGCGCGCACAGCAGCGGACGGAGCTGCGGCGCGCGCTGGCGCTGGCGATCTACACGCCGCAGAGGCCGTTGGGGCTGATCCGGTGGGCGATCGGCTTCGGTGGGCGCGTAGTGTGGCGAGCCGCCAATCGCGAGTTCGGGGTGTGCCCGTGAGGTTCGACAACCTGCGGGAGCCACGCGCGGGACCGAGGCCGGTGACGTTCCACATGGAACCACGCACCCTCGTCATCCACGACCAGCGCTTCCGGGACTCGCGCGCGCACCACCACATTCGCATCGGCCAGCTCGTGAGCGGCACGTTCGACCGGATCATCGTTCGCCGGCGCCTTGGTCCGGCCGGCCGTCGCTGGTTCGCCGCCGCGATCTGGCCGCGGCTCGCGCCCGGTGGCCGCGTCACGTTCTGCCCGAGGTACGCGCCATTGCCGCTCAACTGACCACCTCGCAGGCGGCCGAGCTGCTGCTCAAGCGCGAGCGCATGATGGGCTCGCTGCTCGGGTTCGCGGAGAACATCGAGATTCCAGGCGCGCCTCAGGAAGGCGACGAAATCCTCGACCTCGAGGACGAGTGGGGCGCGCACACGGCCGAGCAGGGGCCGGACGGCAAGACGGTCTGGAAGGAGGCCGCGGCGCCGAAGCTGTGGACGCCGGGGAACGTGTTCGAGCCGGTTGGCTCGATGATGGCGCACCACCATCGCGTGCTGTGCGAGGCGCTGCAGCGGACCATGCTGCGCCGGTACGGCCGGCTGATCGTGCTCATGCCTCCGGGCGCGGCGAAATCGACGTACTGCACGGTCGTCGGGCCGAGCTGGTACATCCACCGCTTCGCGCGCCGGCGCATCATCCTCGCGTCCTACGCCACGCCGCTCGCGGCGAAGCACGGCGCGAAAGCGCGCCAGGTGGCCGGGCAGGCGCTCGTGCGCGGCTGCTTCGGAACGGCGCTGTCGAAGGACACGTCGGCGAAGGAAATGTGGTCGCTGACGAACGGCTCGGAGTACATGTCCGGCGGTCTGCTCGCGGGCATCACCGGCAACCGCGCGCACGGCGTCATTTGCGACGACCCGATCAAGGGCCGCGAAGCCGCGGACTCCGAAGCGATCCGCCGCGCGACGTGGGACGCGTGGTCGGACGACCTGATGACGCGCCTGATCCCCGGCGGATTCGTGATCTTGGTGCAAACCCGCTGGTCGCACGAGGACGTCGCCGGCAAGCTGCTCGGTCGCGGCTACGACGGCCGCTCCGGGCCGGTTATGTGCACCGACGGTCGCGTGTGGGAGGTGCTGAACATCCCCGCAGAGTGCGAGCGCTCGGATGACCCGCTCGGACGGCCGATCGGCGACGGAAAAGGCGGCGTTCCGGGCTCGATGCTGTGGCCGGAGTGGTTCGACGCCGAGCATTGGGTGCAGTTCCGCAAGCGCCCGCGCACCTGGGCAGCGCTGTTCCAGCAGCGCCCGGACGCGGACGAGCTCAAGCAGTTCCGGATGGAGTGGTTCGAGGGCGGAACGACGACGCACATCGGCGAGAACGGCGTCGCGACGGAGCTCCACCACGAGTGCACGCGCTACACGCTCGGCGAGGCGCCGCGCTGGCTGAACAAGTACACCGCGAGCGACTACGCCACCGGCGACGACGAGGGAGACAACACCGAGCACGGGCAGTGGGGGCTCGACGCCGACGGGCACCTGTGGGCGCTCGACTGGTGGCACGCGCAGAAGCCGACGGACATTGGCATGAACGCGCTGCTCGACATGGCGCGCCTGCACAAGTGCCGCAACGGGTTCAGCGAGTCCGGCGTCATCAAGAAGGCGATCGGGCCGTTTTGGGAGGAGGCGCAGGTCCACCGAAAGTGGCCCATGAACATCACATACCTGCCGACCGTCGGGCAGGGCAACAAGGCCGCGCGCTGCAAGTCGTTCCGCGAAATGTGCGAGGCGGGGCGCGTGCACATTCCGCGCTGCGATTGGGGCGACCGCTTGGTGGCGCAACTGCTCGCGTTTCCGGACCACGGCGTTCCGGACGACGCGGTTGACGTGTGCGGACTGATTGGCCGCGGGCTCGAGGAAATGGTGTGGTCGCGGGTCGAGGAGCCAACACCGCTGCCGCCGGAGCTGGTACCGTTCACCGTGGCATGGCTCGAGTACGGCACGCAGCCGGACGATAAGCCAGTGGGAGGGCGCCGCATATGAGCATCACGGGCAGAGAGCGGCGCACACGCAGGCGCACGACCGTCATCGTGGTCGATCGCGAGCCAGCGGCGATTCCGCCGGCCATCGCGGCGCAGCAGCGCAAGGCGTCCGAGCCCCGCGTCGACAAGCTCGAGGAGGAGGTCGACACCAAGGCCCCGCTCGCGCACACGCACGCTCAGGCCGACGTCACAGGGCTCGTCGCCGCGCTCGCCGGCAAGCTCGACACGACCACGCGACTCAACGGATTGGTCGACCCGAACGGCTCAGTCCAATTCGCGCAACAGCAGGCGTTGCAGTTTCGTGTGGAAAATCGAACCTCCGACCCGGCCACCCCGGCAGTCGGGGAAATCTGGCTTCGCACCGACCTCTGAAAAGGAAAAGCAGTCATGGCGATCTACTCTCTCGCGCTGCGGACGACGGTCACGACCATCGCCGCGGCTTCCCACGGGTTCCTGTCGCCGGCATCGAACGAGGCCGCGCTGATGGAGTGGGGCTACGTCAACGGCGCGGCCACGGCCTGCGTCGTGGGGCTCGGTCGCTCGGCGAACACGCCGACGCTGACGGGAGGCGTCGCGTTCCTGGCCGAGGACGAGGGCCGCCCGGCCGGCGTGACGCAAGGAGCCGTCGCGTTCGGCACGGCTCCGACCGTTCCCACGCAATTCTTCCGCCGATTCAGCCTTGCGGCGCTCGTCGGCGCAGCGGTTTGCTACACGTTCCCGCGCGGCATCGTGTTGCCCGCCGGCGGCCAGGCGATCGTGGCATGGAACATCACCGCCAACAGCGCGGTCGTCGACATTCACGCAGTGGTGGACGAGTAATGAGCCTCGACGACAAGCACGGCGCCACGGTCGTCGCGCGCATCGAAATTGCGATGACGCGCGACGGCGCCTGTCGCGTCATGGGCTCGATCACGGACCACGCGTTCGCCAACTTCATGCTCGACACGGCGCGCGACGTGGTGAACAACTACCACGGCCGCGCGAAGCTCATGGACGGCAAGGCGATCATCGTTCCCGCGTACGACACCGCGCTCGTCGGCACGCCGGAGGAGAAAAAGCTCCTCGCGGCACGCCACGAGCTCGCCGACGCAATGCAGGGGTGACGCATGGGTGCGCAGCTCACGTTCGGCACTGCCGGCGCCACTGGCGGCGGATTCAGTTCGCAGTCTGGATCGCTGCAGCCGGCGTTCCTCGAGGCGCACCACGAGCCGCGCTGGTCGTGGCAGAGGCGTTCGCCGAAAACATGGCGCGACCGCAACGCGTGGGATTCGCTGTGGTCGTTCGGCTGCCGGTTCGGGTTCGGTACGCCGTCAGGAACGGACGGCGCCGCCTCGAACGACATGTACGTTGCCGACGCATACGAGCCATTCTCATGCGACGGCGATGGCACGCAGACCAAGAGGTTCATCAAGGGCACCTGCGTTGACGCAGCCGACGTCGCAATCGCAGGCGCGATCGTGCAGGGATTCGTGACCGCGACTGATGCCTACGTAGGCGAAGTTAAGTCGAACCTCGACGGCACCTACACGCTCCCGACGGACACCGCTCCCGGTGTCCCGCATTACCTCGTGGCGTACAAGCCTGGCGCCCCTGATGTTGCCGGGACTACAGTCAACACGCTCACCTCGACGCTCGTCGATGGAACGTGAATGGCCGACCAGCGCAAGATCACGCTGCGCCAAGGCCACGCGACGCCGAAAAATATCGTCCTTCGCGAACTGCCGGTTGCGACACCGCATCCGGGGACGAAAATCTACCTCTACGTCGGGCACGCAAACCCGAAGAACATCATCCTCCGCGATCCGACGACGCTGGTCATCGTCGGCGGCCCGTTCCCCGTTCAATTCGCCGGCCTGCGCACGTTTTACGGCGGCGCCGTCCGCGAGTTGTGCCTGGTGGCCGTGGCTGACGCGCCAGCAGGCATGGGCGGCGTTCTGAAAGTCCACAAGGGCGGCACTGACTACGCGGTGTACTTGGTCGACACCGCGGACCCGAATGCGTCGCCCGTGCGCATCAATACCTCGACCGCCGTGAAAGCGATTCGACTGAAAACGTAGCACTGCAAGCGCGTCAGGAGTTAACACTGGCGGCCGTAAGTGAATTCGTGCTACAACGCCGCCAGCCCGCGGCGGCGCGGGGGAGGGTGTGGTCATGGCTGCAGTCCAGCTACTCGCGACCGGCCAGGACGCCGCAAGCGCCGACTTCTCACTCGCCGACGGCGAGCAGGCCACACTGATCCTCACGGGCGACGTCTGCCCGCAGTCGCGCATCCACGTCCTGATCCTGAACGACGACAGCGAGCCGATGATCTTCGACTCGCTCACGTTCACGCAGCGCGCGCTCAGCGTGCGCGCGGTCGGCGACTACCGCGTGACGCGCCCGGCCCAGGATGCCGCGGGTGTCGGCGACTGCGGCGACGTCGGCGTGTCGATCAACACCACGGGTGTCGCGCCGGAATGAGCCTCGGGGAACCGCTCGCGTATCGGCTGACCGAGGCGCCGGCGATTGGGCTTGCGTCCAGGCCCATGCAAGATGGCGTGTCCGGCGACGGACCCACGATCATCGAGGACGACGGGATTTTCGGAGCCGGCAAGGTCGCCTCGGCTTACGACAGGTCGCTCGCGATTACCGGCGGAACTCCGCCTTATGTCTTTGTAGGAGCCGTCGGCACGCCACCCGGTCTTGCGTTCTCGATCGACGGGACGAGTCTCCGCCTGCAGGGGACGCCGACGATCTTCGCCGAATACCCGATGACGGTTACGCTCGCCGACTCAGGCGACGTCGAAGGCGTCTCCGACCTCTACGTTGCAATCAACCGCGCGGACTTCATGGCGGCGCGCTTCGTCGGGGACGATCAATGGGCGCAGCGCGCTCTTACGCTCGGCGGGGTCGGCTGTATCAACTTCGAGATCCAAGCGCTCGTATACATCGACGGTGCGCGCAACTCGGAAGAGCGCGTTTTCATGTGCCAGTTCCCCGCGTCGCGGCAAGCGGGGCTCTTCGCCGCGAACACGGCGCCTCACGACCTGCGGACCGGCGATAGCCAGGTCGGCTCGATCGGCGGCGAAATGCTTGATGAGGACGACTCGAGCGTCGCGAATCCGCCCACCGGAGTCTGGTGCTTCCTGACCTTCTCGTGCGACGGCGTTACCGGTACGAGCGGCCTGATGCAGGCCTCGGTCGAGTCGCTCGACGAGGTAACGCGGCCGTACGCGCAGGGCGGCCGGACGAAGGGAGTAGAGGACTCGCTGCAGTGCAACCGCGTCGACCTCAACGGCGGCGGCGTTCCCGACGGCGCTGGCTTCGCGAACGGCATCCGCTACGCCGAGGTGCGCGCCTACAACGCGCAGCGCTCGAAAGCGCAGAGGCAGGCGGACAAGTTCAACTGGACGGACTTCACCGACGCCGTATTCTGGTGGCGCTTCGGCGATCCCGGCGACCTCTCGCTTTCGGTCGGAGACGTGAGCGGCAACAACCTCGAACCTACGATTGTGGGTGGCACGCTAGAATTCGCGCCAATTCTCCCCTAAGCAGCAAAGCTCGCCGATCGCGGGCCTAATAACCGGAGCGCCGCATGACCACCACCCGCACCGTCAGCAACGCCGGCGCTCCGCTCGTCGATCCGGGTGGTGGCACCGTCCGCAACGGAACGCGCGTCCAGTTCACACTGGTCAACGCGTCGACGCTCGAGCCATGCAGCGCGTTCGACGCGGAAACCGGCGAGGAAATCAGCGGCACCAAGGCCGTCACGACCACGAGCGGTGTGTTCTCCGCCGCGCTGTGGCCGAACGATCGTGGCACGCCGGCGACGAAGTACCTCTGCACGATCAACGCGCCGAACTTCACGCCGTTCGCAGGTATCGTTCGCGATGAGGTCGGCACGCTCGATTTCGTCGACTTCTTCTCCGATGGGCAGGTGCTCACGCCGGCGCAAATCGGCCTGCTGTACGAGCACATTGCCGACTTCTCGGTGCACCTCACTTCGGCGCAGAACACGTTCCTCGACGCGCTCAACCTGCCGACGCTCACGGCCGCGCACGTCAACTTCACGACGGGCCTCACGAGCAACGCGCAGACGCAGCTCGACGCGAAGGCGCCGATCGCGAGCCCGGCGTTCACGGGCAACCCGACAGCTCCAACACCAGCACCGGGCGACAACGATACGTCGATCGCAACCAGCGGTTTCGTGTCGGCCGCGATCACCGCGCTGGCACTCAGTTCGACCTACCAGCCGCTCGACTCCGACCTCACGGCAATCGCAGCCTTGTCTACCACCTCATTCGGACGCTCACTTCTCGAACTCGCCAGCGCAGCGGCAGCTCGTACCGCGCTCGGTCTTGTCATCGGGACCAACGTGCAGGCGTGGGACACGCAGCTCGACTCGCTCGCCAGCCTTTCGTACGGGAGCAACGGCGGCAAGGTCGTTCGAGTCAATCTTGCTGCCAATGGCTTCGAGCTCACGACGATCAGCGCTGGCGACGATTCAAATGTCGTAGTCAACAACAACAATGCTCCGGTGTGGGACGGCTCCTACGAAATATCGAATGACGACACCGACGTGGCGCTCATCACGGACTGGCCTGTTCCGAAGTCGTGGTTCTCGAAGTCGGTGCGGTATCGAGTCGTCGGTCTTGCTTACAACGACACTGGTTCTGATCAGACCGTCAGGGTCATTTTCGATTTTGGCTTCGACCAGTACGAAGCCGACGTCACGATCCCAGACGCAGGCACGAACTACTACACGATCGACGTCGAGGCGGAGCTATTTCCGATCGCTACTACGCCATCGACGCAGTGGGTTAGCTGCATCGGACGACGCACTTCCGGTGGCGCCGCTGTCGCCGTGACCGGCGGTGTGTCATCGGCCTCATTGGGCAACATCGACATCACTGCCGGCGGCAACCACCTCGTATCTGTTGCCGTCAGCCTCGGGGTGGCCAGTGCGAACCTGAAATTCAAACCCGTGCATTGGGAAATCGTGCGCGGCCTCTGACCGGAGACGAACATGAACATCGAAACCCTGAAATCCGCCCTCAACGCCAAGCTCGCCGAGTGCGCA
>ERZ650308.2058-NODE-2058-length-10101-cov-10.325801_pt1 | contig 10101 bp, 12 predicted proteins | sample MGYA00376244_ERZ650308 | MGnify/ENA primary metagenome ERZ650308 (study PRJEB26733, sample SAMN07839295) | wastewater metagenome | biome: small river; feature: stream; material: water | place: USA: North Carolina | collected 2016-04-26 ...
ATCTGGTCTTGTTTTACGATACCGCGCTTTGCTTAATTTCCCCCGCAAGTTGTTGATTCCATTTGGAAGATTGTGCTTGACACGTCTTTTCAACGAGTTGCAGGAGTTTGTCTCGCCCTGTTTCGTTGTAACAGTATGATGCGTAAAGCCTTAGCACCTTGAAGCCCTTCTTCTCCAAGACGCGAGTGCGGTGCCTGTCATATTCCCTGCGCTGCTTGTGGTGTGGGCCGTCGATCTCCAGGATGAGATTGTACTTGGGGAGCACAAAGTCCACGATGTATCCTTCGATGACGTGCTGGTGCCAGAAGCGGAGATCCGGCCGCCGCTGCTGCAGGTGGAGCAGGAAGAGTTGCTCGGACTTCGGCGCGTTCGTTCGGAGATGGTCGGCGTATCTGGCTTTGGGGCCGAACTGCTGGATGGGAGTTAAGTCGTCTCGGGAGTAGATGACCTTGACTGGACCGTGGGAATAACGGGGATCTAATTTGGGTTGTCTCATGAGATCGTCCGCTTCTTCCCATGGATTGCACCATGCAGACGATCCCATGAGAAGAAGTTGCCTCGATGATAGGCTCTCCCTATCAGAAACGCAAGCCCCATAGCAAAATCCGATAAAACAGGGTTGATCCGTTACGTTTCGGCGTTATCATGGGCTTGTACCGTAGCCCAGACGGCAGAGGCGCCGCGCCGATAGCGCTGTAAGCGCGGATATAGCGCAGGTTCAACTCCTGCCGGTACAACCAGTTTTCACCCGGTAGCTCAAGAGCGGCAGAGCGGATGGCCTGTAAAGCCATGCGGTTCCAGTTCGAGCCTAGACCGGGTTGCCAAGGGATTCTAGGCGTTGGCTCGCGGCGCCTGGCGTTACAGGGATCATAACCCTGACGGCTTCACAAGTAGGCAACATTCGGAGACGCACCCGTCATGTTTGAACGCTAGGTTAATCCGATGAGCGAGATTCCAAATGCCGAGGGAGACAGCATGTCGGATCAGCGAGTCCAAAGGGCTGTGACACGGCCAGCCACGCACCCGCCGCCGGCCGGCGGCCCAAGCTAGAGGCGCGTCGCTATTCGGGGACGGCTGCGGTAGAGTCCACGCGACCCCCGTAGCTCATGGCCGCGCAGAGCACCCCGCGCAGGGAGATGGGACGGAAGGCACCGCCCCGGGGGTCACGATCGAGAGGCCCGTCCGCCCGCGCCGCAGCCTCACCCCTCGGCGCCGACGCACGGGAGCCGCAGCGCCCCGCCTCCCTCACCGGAGCGCGGGGCGTTGTCGTTGGTGGGTCGCGCACTCGTCGCGGAGGCGCTCCTCCGCGGCGTCGTCGAAGCGCGGCGCGGCATGCACCCGCTGGACGCCCATCACTACGAAGCCGTCGGGGCTGATGTCGAGCGGGGCGGCGCACTTGTGCCGCAACTCGCGGTAGGGCGGCCACCCGCGCACGTCGTCCTCGGCGATGACCTGCCACGCCACCGCCGCGAGAGCGACGCCCTGCTCGCGCGCGATCTGCCGCGCAGCGCCCTCGGCGAGCGAGAGGTTGTGAGCGCCGAGGGCGTAGACCGACACGAGGTCGGCGACCGACGACGCGCGCTCCGACGCGCAGAACCCGCGCCCGTGGCAGTACTTGCACGAGGCGCGGGCGGGGCCGTTGTAGAGGTCGCACTGCGGCGTGCCTTGTTGAGGGCACGAGAACCACCAACGGTGCGGTACCGACGCGGGCATCATGCCCTGCGCGTCGAGCACGCTCGCCACGCTGCGCACGTCGTCGCTAGAGCATGAATACCAAACGTGATCGCGGGGCGCGGCGAGCGCCGCCCTGACGACGGCGAGCCCGTCGCGGGTGATGTGGGGGTGCGGGAGGATGATGTCGTCGTCCATACGGCGTGCCCTTTCACGGGCGCGAGCCCGCCCCCGCGAGGGGTACGGGCTGCGCGTGTGCGCCGCGAGGGCGCCGCGAAGGTCGGTCACCCCATGTGCGCCTTGCCGTGGTTCTTGCCGCCGCAGGAGCACTCGCAGTGGCCGCCCGTGGCCGCCTCGCAGCGGGCGTCGCAGACGTGCGCGCTGCGGACGCCCTTGACCATCGCGCTCTTGCGCTGACGGCCACAGGGGCACTTTGCGTCCCACGACACATCGCGAACGCGGCCGTCGACCTCGCGGGTCAGGACCGGCTCGCTGTACGTCGCGAGTACGCGGGCGGCGTCGAAGCGCGTCAGCCGCGACGTCGCCGTGTAGTCGTGGGCGCGGACGAGGCCGCACTTGCACGACCAGATGATGCGGCGGGTTGCGGTCTTCGTGGCGGCGGGGGCGGTGGTCGCGGTGCACATGGCGTTGTCTCCTGCCCTATGTATAAGCCCCGCCCTTGCCACCGTCAAGAATAATTCGTCACGCCGATTGATGGGCGGTGTCGATTGTTGAAAACGCCGCGTTTCCTAGCGTTTCGCGACGCTCACTCCCGCCGCATCTTGCCCGCTCGCACCTCGGCGGCGAGGAAGTCGCGCGACACCTCCCACGCCTCGCCGCGCTCGCCGCGCAGGACGAAGTCGTCGCCGCGCTCCCCGCCGCGGAGGTGGCGGCCTTCGAGCGCCGCGCCGCGATCGTCGAAGCCGCGGCCGTCGACGCCGACGTGGACGTCGCCACCCTCGCGGCCGTCTGTTGGCAGGAGACGCGCCTCGGGGCCCCTCGCCGCGGCGACATCAGCGCGCGCCCATACGCCTCCCTCTGCGGCGTCAGGATCGCGCACCGCTACGTCGCCGACGACGCGCGCTCCGCCGCCATCGCGGCGCGCTCGCTCGTGCGCCACCGCGCGCGCTGCGGGTCGTGGCCCGCCGCCGTCGCCGCCTACCGCACCGACGGGCGCTGCGGCGACGGGCGCGGCCGGGGCTACGCCGCCTCGGCGCGTGCGCTCGCGCGCAGGCTCGCGGCGCGGTACGCCTGCGAGCGCGAGGGGCGGCTCGACGGGTGCGACGGCGCGCCGCCCGCGGTGGACGCGGGGACGCAGGGCGGGTAGGCGCTCACAGACTTACAGACTCCGCGAGTTGTTGACGCCGCCCCGCGCGTGCGGCATCCTCCGCGGCGAGCATCACGGCTTCGGCCGTCCCTTCCCCTCGGCGCGCGCGGGGGCTCACAGCGCGGCACCGGCTCCGGGGCTTCACGGCCTCGGAGCCGCGCTGCATTTGGGGCGTCGGGCGACGTGGCGCCGCCGTCGATTTGCGGCCGGAGCTCCGGCCGTGTCATGGTCGTTGCGCGCCTGCCGGTGGCGCCTCGGTCTCCACGCGAACCCGCCGCTCCTCGGGAAGAGGGAGCGCGACGAAGTAGTCGGCCCATTCGCCCCCGCGGCCAAGGCGCCCCGGGATGCGCAGCGACGGCGCTGCGTACCTCAGACGGTCTCCCCACTACGCCCCAAAACGGGAGCGGGGGCCTCGCTGGTGCGGACGGACAAGCCTCGGAGCCTGAGCCGCGATGTCACAGGGCGTGGCGACGGTGACGAGGGGAGAGCCCCCACAGCATGGGAAGGGAGCCGAGACACCGGAGGGTGACGGCCCTTCTGAAGGTAGGGCCATGCGCGGGGTGCCTATGACCACCCGCCGAGGCCATAGGGAACGCCGATACGACAGCGCCCTACACGGCTCGGCGGTATGCGCGCCGCGCATAATTGCACGCGCGCGCAAAGCGGCGTAGCGTCGCCGCGACCCCCGTAGCTCATGGCCGCGCAGAGCACCCCGCGCAGGGAGATGGGACGGAAGGCACCGCCCCGGGGGTCACGATCGAGAGGCCCGTCCGCCCGCGCCGCAGCCTCACCCCTCGGCGCCGACGCACGGGAGCCGCAGCGCCCCGCCTCCCTCACCGGAGCGCGGGGCGTTGTCGTTGGTGGGTCGCGCACTCGTCGCGGAGGCGCTCCTCCGCGGCGTCGTCGAAGCGCGGCGCGGCATGCACCCGCTGGACGCCCATCACTACGAAGCCGTCGGGGCTGATGTCGAGCGGGGCGGCGCACTTGTGCCGCAACTCGCGGTAGGGCGGCCACCCGCGCACGTCGTCCTCGGCGATGACCTGCCACGCCACCGCCGCGAGAGCGACGCCCTGCTCGCGCGCGATCTGCCGCGCAGCGCCCTCGGCGAGCGAGAGGTTGTGAGCGCCGAGGGCGTAGACCGACACGAGGTCGGCGACCGACGACGCGCGCTCCGACGCGCAGAACCCGCGCCCGTGGCAGTACTTGCACGAGGCGCGGGCGGGGCCGTTGTAGAGGTCGCACTGCGGCGTGCCTTGTTGAGGGCACGAGAACCACCAACGGTGCGGTACCGACGCGGGCATCATGCCCTGCGCGTCGAGCACGCTCGCCACGCTGCGCACGTCGTCGCTAGAGCATGAATACCAAACGTGATCGCGGGGCGCGGCGAGCGCCGCCCTGACGACGGCGAGCCCGTCGCGGGTGATGTGGGGGTGCGGGAGGATGATGTCGTCGTCCATACGGCGTGCCCTTTCACGGGCGCGAGCCCGCCCCCGCGAGGGGTACGGGCTGCGCGTGTGCGCCGCGAGGGCGCCGCGAAGGTCGGTCACCCCATGTGCGCCTTGCCGTGGTTCTTGCCGCCGCAGGAGCACTCGCAGTGGCCGCCCGTGGCCGCCTCGCAGCGGGCGTCGCAGACGTGCGCGCTGCGGACGCCCTTGACCATCGCGCTCTTGCGCTGACGGCCACAGGGGCACTTTGCGTCCCACGACACATCGCGAACGCGGCCGTCGACCTCGCGGGTCAGGACCGGCTCGCTGTACGTCGCGAGTACGCGGGCGGCGTCGAAGCGCGTCAGCCGCGACGTCGCCGTGTAGTCGTGGGCGCGGACGAGGCCGCACTTGCACGACCAGATGATGCGGCGGGTTGCGGTCTTCGTGGCGGCGGGGGCGGTGGTCGCGGTGCACATGGCGTTGTCTCCTGCCCTATGTATAAGCCCCGCCCTTGCCACCGTCAAGAATAATTCGTCACGCCGATTGATGGGCGGTGTCGATTGTTGAAAACGCCGCGTTTCCTAGCGTTTCGCGACGCTCACTCCCGCCGCATCTTGCCCGCTCGCACCTCGGCGGCGAGGAAGTCGCGCGACACCTCCCACGCCTCGCCGCGCTCGCCGCGCAGGACGAAGTCGTCGCCGCGCTCCCCGCCGCGGAGGTGGCGGCCTTCGAGCGCCGCGCCGCGATCGTCGAAGCCGCGGCCGTCGACGCCGACGTGGACGTCGCCACCCTCGCGGCCGTCTGTTGGCAGGAGACGCGCCTCGGGGCCCCTCGCCGCGGCGACATCAGCGCGCGCCCATACGCCTCCCTCTGCGGCGTCAGGATCGCGCACCGCTACGTCGCCGACGACGCGCGCTCCGCCGCCATCGCGGCGCGCTCGCTCGTGCGCCACCGCGCGCGCTGCGGGTCGTGGCCCGCCGCCGTCGCCGCCTACCGCACCGACGGGCGCTGCGGCGACGGGCGCGGCCGGGGCTACGCCGCCTCGGCGCGTGCGCTCGCGCGCAGGCTCGCGGCGCGGTACGCCTGCGAGCGCGAGGGGCGGCTCGACGGGTGCGACGAGGCGCCGCCCGCGGTGGACGCGGGGACGCCGCAGGGGTAGGCTCCTTCCGTCGCGCAGCCCCGCGCCGAGCTTCCCGCCTCCGGGCGTGCGGCGTCTGAGGCGCGAGGGCTGCGAGGACCGGTATCAGGATCGCTACTTGGCCGTGGAGGGACTCGAACCCTCAAGCATTGTGAGGACTGGCCCCACGATGCTTGCCTGCTAGGCCGTTTTCGCGAAAGGTGCCGCTAGTGGGCATTGAACCCACTCACTACTTCCTGCTTTACGATCAAGCTTTATCCGGGACTGCAATCCCTGCCCAATCGTAATTGACAGTTTTCGCGCTGGCCTGGTTTGCAGACCATCCCAAGCGGCCTAATACCCCTACCGGCGGGGGCTCGCCATTCGCTATTAGCGTCGATGCGGGGATTAGGCGGCACGTCCAGTGTCAGTGGTCCGCCAACGCGTGTCTGTATCAGTTTCTCCCCGAGCATGGGCTTGAAGTACCCACCATGAGCCTGCGAACAGGCAACTACGAACCGGGGGCTTGACCGACCCCCTGCTTGAGTCTGACCACGTACATCCCTGCCGCTGGTTCAGACACGGCTGGCGCCTGTTGCTTACGCCAGTTCTTTTCCCTTACGGGCTTGTGACTTGGCCGCTGCTGCCAGCGTTGATAGCCCCGCCACGTAGAGGCGTCACAGTGGGGCCGGGCCTGCTCAATGGCAGGTACTGCACCGCTTCACAGCGGTCTAAAGGGAGGCAATGACCGTTAGGGCGCCCCTGTGTAACGCCCAATATAGACAGGTGGGGGTGTACGGTCATCGCCTGGAGCCCCTCGCCGGTCGCGGAGCACACGGCGCCCGCCGCGCGCCCGATGCGACGCACCGCCGCGTCGACGCCGTCGCACCTCTCGGCGAAGAGCGCCGAGAGGTGCTCCGCGAGGGCGCGGAGCACGGCCGCACCGCTCGCGTAGGCGGCGAGCCGCGCGGCGGCCTCTGCGTCGGCGGGGTGGTGCCCCACGCCGAGCTCGCCCGCGGGGGCCTCGGCGAGACGCCCGCGCTCGTCGGCCGCGGCGCGCAGGGCCTCCAGCGCCGACGCGGCGACGTCGAGCGTCACCAGCTCCGCCGTCCACCGCGCGGGGACGGTGGCGTCGTCGGAGACGGCGGCGGACACCTCGGCGAGCGCGGTGTCGCCGTCGTCGGCGATCCACAGGCAGTCGTGCCCCGCGGACTGCGTGTCCACGTCGAAGAGCCGACCCTCGCGGGCGGCGGCGAGGCACTCGTGCAGCATGGGGGCGCGGCCGGCGCCCTTCTTCGTGCGGCGGGCGTGGAGGTCGGCGATCTGCGAGGCGGTGATCGTGATCACGGTGCGTGGTCTCCTCAACGCCCCAAGCCTCCCGCGGCGCACCGGGGGAGGCTGTGACGGCGCCGCGCGGGGCGGCTGTGGGGCGAGCGTCAGGCGGCGCGGAAGCGCCACGACTCCCACGCGCCAGCGTCGCACCCGGAGGCCGCGCAGTCGTCGAAGACCACGGGGGCGCCGACGCACCCGGAGACGAACGCCTCGATCTCCGCCACCGGGTAAGCCTGCGACGAGGGGAGCGCCGAGAGGTCGGGGCCGCCATCCTGGATGCTCGGGTAGCTCACGGTCGCCGACCAGCGGGGGAGCGCGGTGTTCGCCTCGCCGTCGAAGCAGACGCTGAAGGCGTGGTCGCCGTGGGTGATCGTGGTCTCGGTGGTCATGGTCGTGTCTCCTGTTCGTCGGGGCGTCCATCGCCTCGACACCTGAAACCTAGATCCGATCGGATCTAGTGTCAACACCTTTCGTACGATTTCCTCCGCGCCCCTGTTTCGCAGCGGTTTTCGCGCGTCTTCCTCCCGCGCTGCCCGGCGTCCCCGGCATCGTCGGCAGGGAGACCCCGGCCCGACGCGCGGCACGCCGGAGGTTGCTCGGTGTCGTCCCGAGCGACTCGGCGGCGGCGGTGATCGTCGGGTGAGCCGCGAGGGCGCGGCGGATCGCGTCGGCGACGCCGGAGGCGCCGAGCGTGGCCCGGATGTCTGCGAGGGTGTTCACGGGGGCGGAGTCTAGATCCTGCTGGCAAGGGCCCGTGTCGTCGGGGAGGTCGTGCACGGTGATCACCAGTCACCTCCGTCGATCACGATGCGACGCGGGCCGAAGTCCACGTGCGCGACGATGTCCGCGTGGTCCATCCCGCCGCCCGCGTTGGTCGAGCGCCGGCCGTCTTCGCCGAGCGCCATCACCGTCAGGTTGCCGGAGTCCGCGAAGAGCCACAGCCCCGGCGGCGCCGACTGCATCACGCGGCTGAGGTCGTCGACCCACGCCACCACGTCGGGGCGCTTCGCGAGGCGCTTCGCGCGCGCCCGCTTCGCCGCGGTCTCGTCGCGCTTCACGGCGCCTCCGGCAACGGGAGGCGGCCGATCGCGGCCTCGATGATCTCCTGCACGTCGCCCGCGTGGCACCCGTCGAAGCGGTCGTCGCGCCACTCCGCCGCCCTCGCGGCCTCGTCGAGCGCGTCGGCCACGTCGCCGCACGCGCACTGCCTGAACGCCCGCCCGCACCCAACGCACGCCATCGCCTCGGGCAGCGGCGGCGGCGCCCCCGTCCCGCCGCACGTCGCGCAGCGCCCGACGCCGCCGGGGCCGCGCCCGCTCCCGTCGCACGCGGGACACGGCGGCGGGAGGTACACGGGGGCGCTCACGGCTCACCCCCCGCGCGGCGGCGCAGGATCGCGTCGCAGGCGTCGGCGACGGGCTCGCGCACGTCGGCGCGCGTCCACGGCCCCGGGCCGCCCACGCGCTGCGTGAGCCACAGCGACGGCGCCGTCTGCGCGAAGTGCTCGGCGCCCGCGAGGTCGCGGTGCGTGTCGCACCAGCGGCGGAAGCGCGCCCACCGCGCGACCGCGTTGCGGTACGCCTTCGGGAAGGCCGACCGCACGCCCGCGCGCGTCATCTCGACGGGCGTGTAGCCGGGGCTCTTCCACTCGTCGAGGATCGGCAGGCCGTCCTTGCCGCTCGCGCCCGCGGCAATCCAGAAGCCCGCCACGCCCGCGTCGGGCTCGTAGTCGGGCACGTAGCGGTCGCGTCCGTCCATCCGGCGCCACGGCATCCTCCCCGGCTTCGCCGCGACCCACGCCTCGACCTTCGCATCGTGCGCGTCGATGAGGGGTTCGCACTCGTCGCACCAGCGGTCGAGCAGCCCCGCGAAGTTCTCGTCGTCCCACATGCACACGCCCTCCGGCACGCGCACGCCCCACATGATGCCCATCGTCGTCTGTCCCATCGTCGTTCTCCTCACGCGCCCTGCGGCGCTCAGTGACCCGTCACCAGCGCGCGCAACTGCGCCGCCTTGCCCCGCTGCTCCGCGAGGCGCACGAGCGCCGCCGCCCGCTCCGCCTGCGGCGCCGTCGCGCCGGGCATGTACTCCGCCGGCACGCCGAGCTTGAACACCACGGTGTCGAACTGCACCGGCAGCAGCCGGCAGAGCGCGCCGTACACGTCGACCGCGGGCGCCTCGGCGAGCGCGCGCCACGCGGGGCTGTTCGGGTAGTCCGCCCGCGCGAGGTCCAGCACGTTGCCGACGCGCCCCTGCGCCCTCGCCTCGGCAAGGATCGCGTACCACGTCGCGTCAGCGCGTCCGCTGAAGTCGATGCGCGTGACGTCGAGCCCTGCGTCGCGGGCGATCACGCGCGCCTGCGCCGTCGTCGAGTAGAGCGACGCGAGCGCCTCGCGCAGCGCCCGCTCGCTGTAGCCGCCCGCGGGCATCGCCACTGGCGCGGCCACCATCGGCGACGGCGCGGCGTGCCTCGGGGCGCTCGCCGCCCCCTTCGCCCGCGCCACGAACGCGCGCAGGGCCACGACGCTCGGCCACCGCCGCAGCGGCTCCCCGACCGCGGTCAGCGCCTCGGCGGGCGACGCGCCCGTCGCCACCGTCGCCGCGAGCACGTCGAGCAGCGTGGCCCCCGTCTCGCGCAGAGCGTCGGCGACGAGCGGCGACACCGCCCGCTCCGCGCGCACCGCGGCCTCCGTCAACGGCACGCCCGCGGGGTCGTGCGTCGCGTCCGCGGGGTACTCCCGCCCGTCGTGCCACCCGCGGACCGTCGGCGCCGCCTCGGGCGCGTCGTAGAGCCCCGCGTCGACGGGGCACGCGGGCGCCATCACCGTCGACCACGTCGAGCCGTCGAGCCGCAGCGCGAGGCGCCCGCAGCGGTTGCAGACCGGGGCGCCGCAGCGCACGAGGCCGAACAGCGCCGCGATAGCTCCGCGGCGGATCGCGGGCACCGACACCTGCGCGTCGCGCAGCCCCTCCGACACGACCGCCGTGTCCACCGCCCCGAGGTCGGTGTAGACCGGGGCGTCTCCGAGGAGCGCCGCCGTCACCACCTCCGCGCGGCTGGTGTCGGCGTCGCCGAGCACGTCGGCGAGGTGGCGCGCGATGGCGCCCATGTGCTTCGTCGTGATCTTCATCGTCATCATCTCCTCACGTCCTCGCCGCGCGCCGCCCTCGACGCGAGCGCCCGCACGTCGGCGGGGAAGTCCTGCTTCGCCGCGACCCACCGCGCG
>ERZ650308.2059-NODE-2059-length-10095-cov-3.704781_pt1 | contig 10095 bp, 11 predicted proteins | sample MGYA00376244_ERZ650308 | MGnify/ENA primary metagenome ERZ650308 (study PRJEB26733, sample SAMN07839295) | wastewater metagenome | biome: small river; feature: stream; material: water | place: USA: North Carolina | collected 2016-04-26 ...
AACTATCATCGCCAGAATCTTGCAGGAAACACTGGATTGCGTCACAAAGATGGTTCGATGACTACGTTCATGGGTACGGTTGTTGATACAGACCAAGGTTCTATGGTGTTGCCTACTTATTGGGGTGGTTCTGTCCGATCAGTTCCCGATGCTATGCGTTGGGCAATTAAATCGGGCATTAAGTTTCCAATGTATTCAAATACCGAAGAAGCACTTGCTGCTGAAAAACGGATGCACGACGTCATGGAACAAGATTTAAATGCCTATGGGAAAGTGAAATAATCATGCCTTTGAAAAAGTCCGCATCAAAACCTGCGTTTCGTGCCAATGTGAAAGCTGAAATCGCAGCAGGCAAGCCCGTTAAACAAGCAGTCGCCATTGCCTACTCGGTTAAGCGCGAAGCCCAGAAACCAGCCCCAAAAAGCAAAAAATGACTCTCAAGGCCAACCAAAATTGCGTCATCATCGAACCCGATGTTGAGAAGCATGAACTTTTCATCATCCCACCGGGCGACAAATGTGAGACTGGGATTGCTGTTGCAATCGGTCCAGATTGTGTAGACATCAAGGTTGGCGACCACGTATACTTCGGCGTGGGTCAAGAATTCAAGCACGATGGTAAAGATTACATTGTCATGCGTGAACCCCATATCTTAGGAGTTTTGGAACATGACTGATCCAACCGGCATCAATGCCGCAGCCAACGTAGCCGCTGGCGGCAAGCCTAAAAAATCAGCGTCAGACATTCTGACCGTAGCCCGTGCCCGTCTTGATATGGCGGTTTCCGCGCTTGCCGAGAGCCGTGAAGACGAGATCGACGATCTGCGTTTCTATGCTGGCTCACCGGATAACCACTGGCAGTGGCCTGCTGACGTGTTGGCAACTCGTGGTGCTGTGCAGGGTCAAACGATCAACGCACGCCCTTGTTTGACCATCAACAAGCTGCCCCAGCACGTTCGCCAAGTCACTAACGACCAGCGTCAAAACCGCCCTGGGGCCAAAGTGATCCCCGTGGACGACAAGGCCGATGTGCAGGTGGCCGAGGTGTTCAACGGCATGATTCGTCACATCGAGTACATCTCGGATGCTGACGTGGCCTATGACACCGCCTGCGAGAACCAAGTGGCCTACGGTGAAGGCTACATCCGTCTGCTGACCGAGTATTGCGACGACAACACGTTTGACCAAGACATCAAGATTGGCCGTGTGCGCAACAGTTTTTCGGTCTACATGGACCCCACGATCCAAGACCCCACTGGCGCAGACGCCAAGTGGTGCTTTATCACCGAGGACGTGACCAAAGAAGACTACGAGCGCATGTACCCCGATGCAGCGCCGATCACCACCCTCCAGTCACTGGGCGTGGGTGATCAGTCGATCTCCAACTGGCTCAATGAAGACACGATCCGCATCGCGGACTACTACTACATTGACTACGACCGCGCCACGCTGAACCTGTACCCTGGCAACGCTACGGCGTTCGAGGGCACACCCGAGGACAAAGAGCTGCGCGCCGTGTACGGCAAGCCCAAGCGCACCCGCGAGTCCGATCGCCCCAAGGTCAAGTATTGCAAGATCAACGGCTACGAGATCCTTGAGGAACGCGAGTGGGCAGGCAAGTGGATTCCCGTGATCCGCATTGTCGGCAACGAGTTTGAGGTTGACGGTCGTCTGTACGTGTCGGGTCTTGTGCGCAACGCCAAGGATGCGCAGCGTATGTACAATTACTGGGTGTCGCAGGAAGCTGAGATGCTGGCGCTGGCACCCAAGGCCCCGTTTATTGGCTACGGTGGTCAGTTTGAGGGCTACGAGGAAAAGTGGAAGACTGCCAACACGCAGAACTGGCCCTACCTTGAGGTCAACCCTGACGTCACAGATGGCCAAGGTGCCGTGCTGCCCCTGCCGCAGCGTGCACAGCCGCCAATGGCGTCGAGTGGCCTGCTGCAAGCCAAATCGGGCGCGGCAGAAGACATCAAGGCCACGACCGGCCAGTACAACGCATCGCTGGGCATGGGTTCCAACGAGCGTAGCGGCAAGGCTATCTTGGCCCGCCAGCGCGAAGGTGACGTAGGTACTTACCACTACGGCGACAACTTGGCCCGTGGTGTGCGTCACATTGCCCGTCAACTGATCGACCTGATCCCCAAAATCTACGATACCCAGCGCATCGCTCGGATCATTGGTGAGGACGGCGAGACAAAGATGGTCAAGATCAACCCCGAGCAGCAGGAACCGATCAACAAGATCGTGGATGAGAACGGCGTGGTGATCGAGAAGATTTACAACCCAGGCGTTGGCAAATATGACGTGGTGGCTGTCACCGGCCCAGGCTACGCGACCAAGCGCCAAGAGGCACTGGAGGCCATGGCTCAACTGCTTCAGGGTAACCCCCAACTGTGGCAAGTGGCCGGTGACCTGTTTGTCAAGAACATGGACTGGCCAGGTGCGCAGGAGATGTCCAAGCGCTTTGCCAAGACCATCGATCCGAAGATCATGTCTGATGACGACAAGTCGCCAGAGTTGCAGGCCGCAGAGCAGCAGATCCAAGCCATGGGCGCGGAGATGGAGCAGATGCACCAGATGATCCAGAACGTGGGCAAGTCGATTGAAGTGCAAGAGCAGCGCCGCAAGGACTACGAGGCCGAGATCAAGGCGTATCAGGCCGAGACTCAGCGCATCACGGCCACACAAGCTGGCATGAACGAGCAGCAGATCCAAGACATCGCCATGGGCGTGGTGGCTGCTGCCATGGAGTCAAACGGTCAGTTGACCGGCATCCCTGAGATGCCTGGCCAAGAGATGGACATTGGCATGGAGGGTATGCCCGAGATGCCGCAGCCCATGGAACCACAAGGAATGCCGCAATGAACGCCTCACAACTCGTTGGCCACTTGTTCTTGAGCCGAAACGTGGCGCACTCGGTGCACCTGAACACCCGCAGCTTTGCCAAGCACTCGGCCTTGCAGACGTTCTACGACGAGATCGTGGACCTGACTGACAAGTTTGCCGAGGCGTACCAAGGGCGGCACGGCCTGATCGGGCCGATTGTCGTGCCTGCTGCCAAAAAGACCACCAACATTGTCGAGTTCTTGCAAGCCGCCATGACCGAGGTTGAGGAAGCCCGTTACGAGGTCTGCGAGAAAACCGACACTCCGATTCAGAACATCATTGATGAGATCGTCGGGTTGTATTTGTCCACTCTGTATAAGTTGAAATTCTTGGCATAATGCCAAAAAGGAACCAATCATGGAATTCTTAAATCCTCTGGCAGATGCCAACTTCCCCGCCCGCACTGTGGCTTTTACCGGCACCGCTGGCTCTACGGGCGTTTGGCCTGCTGGTCCTCAAGGTGTGGTGGTCTGGGCTGACCAGGCTTGCTACGTGATCGTTGGTGAGGGCGTCACGGCCACCACTTCGGCCACTCCAATCCCTCCGTTTACCCCAATCCCGTTCAAGGTGCCTCAAGGCGGTGGTGGCACATGGCGCGTGAGCGCAATTCAGATCTCCGCTGGCGGCAACTTGTACGCCAAGCCGATCAACATTCAGTAATCCACCGAAGGGGCGGGCATGAGCTATTTTGGAGTTTCCTTGCGAAACGGGGTTGGCCTTGGTCTGGGCACTGTGCCCTCTTTGACCAACACCCCACTGAGTTATCGCCTCGCCCCATCACTGGACCTGTCGTTTGCTGGCTCTGATGCGCTGAGTCCGGCAATCACCTTCAGCCGCGCCACCAACGCCACGGTGACGGGCAGCAACGGCCTGATCCAGAACGCACCGATGAACCTGCTGACGTTCTCGGAGCAGTTTGATAATGCGGCTTGGACGAAAGCAAACGCCACAATAACAGCAAACAGCACAGTTGCACCCAACGGCACAACTACTGCTGACACCGCAACTGCAACCGCAGCCAATGGAGTTGTGCAAAATACTCCTATGTCAATTACGGTAGTGGTTGACACAACATACACATCTTCTGTTTACGTAAAACGAAGAACAGGCACTGGGGTTGTTCAACTTTCTAGATTAGATGGCACATATGTCACTTTGTCTGTGACGGATGAATGGCAGCGATTTACTGTTACCTCAACAGCCGCAAACACCACGGGTCGCTTCTTCATCAGACTGGTAACCAGCGGCGATGCGGTTGACATCTGGGGCGCTCAACTCGAAGTAGGCTCCACAGCCACCACGTACAACCCCACCACGGTCAAGAACCTGCTGGGCTTCACCGAGAACTTTGACAACGCTGCGTGGACTAAGAGCAATGCGTTTGTGCAGACGAACTTGCTGACGTATTCGCAGGACTTTGACAATGCTGCTTGGACTAAAACTGGTTTAACTATCGGTGCAAACACAGCAGCAGCCCCTGATGGTACGGCAACTGCCGATAAATTTGCAGAAGATTCCTCCACAGGGACTCACTCAGTCGTTCCAAGTTCCGTGTCTAAAAGTGCGGCTGCAACTCAGTTTACTTTTAGCATTTACGCAAAAGCAGCGGAACGCTCTGCTCTTCAAATGCGTATTGCTGATGCGGCATCTTCGGCAAACCGTGTCATTTGTGACGCAAACCTGTCTGCACAAACGGTATCGACTTCGTCTGGAGGCACTTTTTCAAGTCCATCAGCGACAATCACAGATGTTGGTAGTGGGTGGTATCGCATCACTTTGACTGGAACAACCAGCACAGAGACTTCAATTTTCGCATTGGTGTTTCTCGCAAACCCTGCTGGGACAATTTCATATACAGGCGTCACTGGCTCGGGCTTGCTGATCTGGGGCGCACAGCTAGTCCAAGGCACATCTGCTGGTGACTACAAAGCCACCTACGCTGCTGCCGCTGCTGTGGGCTACACCGACATCTACGGTCAACCGTTTGCTCAGAAGTTGGTGGAGACAGCGGCTACTGGTGTTCATTCAGTAGGTACTGGATCAACAACTATTGTGGGAACCCTTTACACCTTCAACGCTTACGTAAAAGCCGCTGAACGGTCATGGTGTGTGGTTCAGCTTCAAGCTGCTTGCTTTGCTTACGTCAATTTGACAACAGGTGCAGTGGGCACAACTAGCGGATCGCCAACAGTCGCAGTTGCTTCAGTGGGGAATGGCTGGTATCGCGTTTCCGTAACCGCTAGCGCCACAGGAACAAGCAGCAGCACTACTGTTTATGCGGCAACCGGTGATGGCACTGTGAGCTACACCGGAGACGGCACCAGTGGCATCTACATCTTCGGTGCTCAACTGTCCGACTCAGCCTCTGTTGATCCCTACGTCTACCAGCCTGTGGCGGCTCCAACGTCTACGGCCTACTACGGCCCACGGTTTGACTATGACCCTGTGACGCTGGCTCCCAAGGGCTTGCTGATCGAGGAGCAGCGGACGAACTTGCTGGTGAGGTCGGAAGAATTTGCTGATGCTTCTTGGATTAAAGACAGAACAACAGTAACCGCAAACTCTGCGGTTGCTCCAAATGGGGCAACAACTGCTGACACATTGAGGGCAGATGCAGGCACTGCAATTACGCCTTACATCACGCAAGGTGGTGTTACAGGGACAGCGGGTATTCCTTACACAATGTCCATGTACCTCAAAGAAGGTACGCATAGATTTGTGCAGATTAGAGCAAACGCCGGCGGCGTGTGGTTTGCAAACTTTGATGTGTCATTGGGCGTAGTCGGCACATTTAGCGGATGCACTCCTTCTATTGTTGCTGTGGGTAATGGTTGGTATCGCTGCGTGCTTACAGGAACGCCTGCTGGTACTGCGCCCACATCTGCCCTTATTCTTGTCCCTTCAGCATCCTCCGCAAACTTCCCTGCTTGGAACCCTGCGGGAACCGAAACAGTGTTCATCTGGGGCGCTCAACTGGAAGCCGGAGCATTTGCCACCAGCTACATCCCCACAGTGGCCTCCCAAGTCACTCGGGCTGCTGACAGTGCCTCGATGATCGGGAATAACTTTGCTCGGTGGTTTACCAGTCCAAACGCCTATTCTGTTTTTTCCGACTATATTTATGCCGGTGATTTGTCTGGTGTGGTGTTTACGATTGATGTTGGGCAAGTGGCAGCTTCTGCAAACGACTACTCTACATTGCCGTTTACCTCCAATCTTGGAACTATTCAACCAAGTGTGAAATCTGGTGGAGTGGTGCAAGCAACAAACACGTTTAGCACTTTAGTCACAGGAGCGTCTGCCAAAACTGCATATGCTGTAACCACAAACAATTTCATTGCTGCAAATAACGGAACGCTTGGCACAATTGATACCAGTGTTGTTATGCCGTCATTACCAAACTCCATTAACTTTGGTTTATCTTACAACTTTGGTCAGGGCACGTTTTGGCTTAAACGCTTTGCTTCTTACAGCCGAGTATTGAGCAGTGTTGAACTCCAAGGGATCACATCATGACCGAAGAAGAAATCGTGCCAGTACCCTACGGCGACACGTATCTTAAATTCACCGACGAAGCCCAAAGCATTGAGGTGCTGGCAGGCTACGAAGGTTCTGTGGACATCATTGGTGTTATTTACAACGTAGACAATACCGACCCAGAAAATCCTATCGTTACTCCATACGATGGATGGCACGCTAACACTCGTGGGCCGATGCCCGAGGCGTTCACCCCGTTTGAGGTGTTCCCTGTGCAACCGCGAAGAATCTGGGCATAATGCTCATAAACCTGTATCGGCCCAGTAGACCGAGGAATCCCAGGATTCATAAATGACTGAAGAAGTCCAAACCTTAGCGGAAGTTGACTCCGCGCCTGCGCCAGAAGTGACGGCCACTCCTGAGATTGCTGAAAGCACGCCGGAAGTCGTCGAGACTCAAGAAGAAAGTAAGCCCGTAGAGAAAGTCTACACACAAGCTGAAATTGACGCGATGATCGGCAAACGCCTCGCAAGAGAGCAACGTAAGTGGGAACGAGAACAGCAACAACGTGCTGCGGAAACGCAAATCGTCAAAGCTCCATCAGCTACTTCTGCTGAACAGTTTGAAAGCCCTGAAGCCTATGCGGAAGCACTGGCCTATCAGAAAGCCGAAGAACTGCTCGCCAAGCGTGAAGCAGCCAAGCAGCAGTCTGCCGTACTCGAAAGCTATCAGGAACGTGAAGAAGCAGCGCGGGACAAATACGACGACTTCGAGCAAGTCGCCTACAACCCCAAGCTACCGATCACCAACGTGATGGCCGAAACGATCCAGTCTTCGGACATTGGCCCCGAGTTGGCTTACTACCTCGGCTCCAACCCCAAAGATGCGGAGCGCATCTCACGCATGACGCCACTCAGTCAGGCAAAAGAGATTGGGAAAATTGAGGCCAAATTGGCCGCAGAACCTCCCATGAAACGAACAACGTCTGCACCTGCACCGATTAAGCCTGTTGCCGCACGATCCTCTGGATCACCGTCACATGACACTACGGACCCTCGGTCTATCAAGACCATGACGGATTCGCAGTGGATTGAAGCCGAACGTGCCCGACAGATGAAAAAGCTGCAAGCGCAGATGATCCGCTAATTTTTGAAAGGTATTTGAAATGGCTAACAGCATTCTGACGATCGACATGATCACAAGAAAAAGTTTGGAAATTCTTGAAAACAACCTGGTTCTGACCCGCAACGTCAACCGCCAGTACGATGACAGCTTCGCTGTGGAAGGCGCCAAGATCGGCTCCACCCTGCGTATCCGTCTGCCCGACCGCGCTTTGGTGACCGACGGCGCCGCCCTGCAAACTCAGGACGACAACGAGCAGTTCACCACCCTGAGCGTCTCCAACCAAAAGCACATCGGCGTGAACTTCACTTCTGCCGAATTGACCATGCAGTTGGACGACTTCGCAGAGCGTGTCTTGAAGCCTCGTATCAGCCAATTGGCCTCCAGCATTGATGCTGACGTTGCCAACGCATACAAGAGCATCGGCAACTCGGTCGGCACCCCTGGCACCGTGCCTAGCACTTCCGCTGTCTTGTTGGCTGCCCAGCAAAAGCTGAACGAGAACGCCGCTGTGATGAACCCCCGTTACGCCACCGTCAACCCAGCCGCTAACGCTGGTTTGGTTGAAGGCATGAAGGGTCTGTTCAACCCCACCGACACCATCAGCAAGCAGTTCAAGAACGGCATGATGGGCACTGGCGTGTTGGGCTTTGACGAGATCAACATGTCTCAGTCGATCAAGCAGTTCACCACCGGCTCCCGCGCTGCCACTGGCGGCACTTTGTCCGCTGCTGTGACCGCTGAAGGCGCAACCTCCATCGTCGTGACCGGCGCTGGCAACAACGGTGTGGTCAAAGCTGGTGACGTATTCACCGTGGCTGACTGCTTCGCCGTGAACCCACAGACCCGTGAGTCCACCGGCTCGCTGTTCCAGTTCGTGGCTGCTGCTGACGTGACCCTGAACGGCTCTGGCGCTGGCACCATCACCGTGGCTCCGATGTTCTCGGCCAGCAACGCTTTGGCAACTGTGGACGTTCTGCCACAGAGCGGCAAAGCTGTTGTGTTCGTGGGCGCGGCTTCCAGCCAGTACGCTCAGAACTTGGTGTACCACAAGGATGCCATCACCTTCGCCACTGCCGACCTGTTGCTGCCTCAAGGCGTCGACATGGCCGCTCGCGCTGTGCACAACGGTATCAGCTTGCGTATCGTGCGTCAGTACGACATCAACAACGACCGTCTGCCTTGCCGTATTGACGTTTTGTACGGTTACAGCACGATCCGCCCACAAATGGCTGTTCGTCTGTGGGGCTAAATTGAAACGGGGCTTCGGCCCCTTTCCGTCATTCATCTTTTTTAAAGGAAATTATCATGCCAATCCCTAACGGCGCAGGCGGCTACCAAGTTGGTGCAGGTAACCGCGCAGAAACCATCCTCGGCGCATACGCCGCTCCTCAAACTGCTACTGCCACAGCTACGCTGACGGCAGCTCAGATTGCTGGCGGTATGCTGGTGGCCAACCCTGGCACTTCCGCTGCAACCTACACGCTGCCCACCGCAGCTCTGATTGAAGCTGCTGTCCCTAACGCTACTGTTGGCAGCACTTTTGATCTGAACATTGTGAACATCGGCACTTCGTCCGGTGCTGTCACTTTGGCAACTGCCACTGGCTTGACTGATGGCGGCAACGCTTTCACTGCCACGGCTGTCACCTCTAGCGCAATGTTCCGTTTCCGCAAAACGGCTGACAATGCGTACACTGTGTACAAAATTGCCTAAATTAAGACAGGGACTTCGGTCCCTGTTTTTTAAGGAACAATCATGCCAAACACATTAGCCACGGGCGTTGCTTACGCTGACCCCGAGTTCACTACCTGCTACGCCACCCAAGAAATTGGTTACAGCGCAGCAGCTCAAGGCACTGTTACCCAACTGACAGACAAGTCCACAGCGGTCACGCTGAACCGGTCTATGGGTCGCATCACGATGAACAATGCGTCTTTGGCCACCGCCACCAACGCCACGTTCACCTTGAACAACAACACGATCAGCGCCAATGACACCGTGATCTTGACGATCTCTGGTGGCCAAGCCACGCCTGGTTCGTACAACGCATTTGCCAACGCGCTTACTACTGGCTCGGTCAGCATTTCGTTGCGCAACATTTCGGGCGGTTCGCTGTCCGAGGCCGTTGTGATCAACTTCTGCGTTATCCACGGCGCAGCGTAATTGAACAGGGACTTCGGTCCCTGTTTTTTGAGGAAATTCCATGGCTGTCATTTATCTGGTCCACACCGTTCACGGCGCAAAGGTTGCGATTTCCGACATGGAAGCCGAAGCTGATGAAAAGAATGGCTGGACGCGATACAATATCGAGACGCCTTCGGCTCCCGAAGATGCGGCTCCAGTGAACGAGCTGGGGACAAAACGCAAATACACCCGCAAGGCCGCTGACCCTGCCGAGGTGACTATCGAAGGAGTCTGACATGGCCGTTTACAGTGCTGGCGATCAAATCAACCGAGCACTTCGGTTGCTTGGCGTTCTTGCCGAGGGTGAGACGCCTTCTGCTGCCACATCGCAAGACGCGCTGGTGGCGTTAAACCAGATGATCGAATCGTGGAACACCGAGCGTTTGTCCATATTCAACACCATCGACCAAACGTTTTTGTG
>ERZ650308.2061-NODE-2061-length-10087-cov-5.151415_pt1 | contig 10087 bp, 10 predicted proteins | sample MGYA00376244_ERZ650308 | MGnify/ENA primary metagenome ERZ650308 (study PRJEB26733, sample SAMN07839295) | wastewater metagenome | biome: small river; feature: stream; material: water | place: USA: North Carolina | collected 2016-04-26 ...
ATGATATGATGGTCTATGTGTATAACGTATTGATAATGTTATAGAAGTTTCCAATTCGTACTTCGTTTGGTCTAATAGGATTTTGTTGTCAACTACAGTATAATCAACATCCACTTCCAGCCTTTCCAATGGCAGATCATCTTGTTTGAATTTGTACACTTCAAATACTGTAATAGGCTCATATGTTGTGAAACAAAACCATCTCCCTAATGACAATATCTTCTTCATTTGTAGAATCTGAGAATGCCAACTTTCCAATTCCAGCAATGTTATTCTATCCATATAACCAAGCTTATCCTGCGCTCTTGTGGCTATATTAACAGTTCCTGCATTTTCTGCTGTCCATGCTTCATATTTGTTTCTGTTGGACATTGCTGTACATAGCAATATTGTCTCTGTTCTGTTTATGAAGAACCAGCCTGAACCATTGCAATTCTGACATGAACTTAATGGATTATTAGTGACATTAACCTTACAAGGGCATTCTAATGCACGGTCTATGTAAGCCTGATAACCATGCTCTTGTATAGCATCTTGAAACATAGATAAATCATGATGCACTTGTGGGTTTGTTACCACACCTAATGGTTGAGTTGTCTTTACTTGTATTGCCATACTTTCATCATTTCGTTTTTGAATAATACATTCATATGGTTTTTGAGGTCTAATATCAAATCCATTTCATCCCATTCGTCTTTCATACACCATTGATACTGTACATGTTCTTCATCATCTATACGTATAAATGATTGAACTTCATTAGGATTATTCAATGTAGCCTTGTAATAAAATATATCAACATCTGGGAGTGCAACTTTCATAACTTCCAATATGGTATATGTATCATCCTCTATACCAGATTCTTCATACACTTCCCTTTTAACAGCACTTACAGCGTCTTCATATCCTTCTATACCACCGCCAGGCAAACACCATGTTGATGGGTGAAATGAATCTTGTGGGCTTCTTTTCAAGAAGAGTACTTTGCCTTCATTGTTCATGATGGCCATTGCTGCACACTGTTTCTTCTTCATTGTTATCTGTGAAGCTATGTGTAATGCCTTGCTTATATCTTGTTCGTTTTTTAACATACATCAAATTTTATTCCTGAATAAATACCTTTCAATCTTTGTACATCTTCCTTCAATCTTGCTCCAAAATCCTTCATTCTATTGGAGAATATATTACCACCATTGATTTTACTGGTAGATTGACTCAACCCATCTAAACTCAATGATTGTGATGCTAAGCCAAAAGTTGTTGAACTGCCACCACCAACAGACAATTCTATTTGCGGTAATACGTATATTGACGTTACTAATCCTACCAATTCTATCAATTCTTCTGGCACCTGCTTAAATCCTGTTACGTAATGCATTTGCCAATAATTTGGAAGCAGTCTTGACCCAAAATAGCTGAAATAGTGCGGATAATACGTCATCAATTGATGAAATGTTATTGAAGCAGCACCATTTGGTATGATGTAGATTGTCTTGTGTGGAGTATCAGCATTGTCTCTTCTGTGTGAAAGCCATTCTGCTGGATATGTTATCACTGGTCTCTCATTCAACCTGCCCTTTAATGAACATATGCTCAATACTGGCCATGATGCTTTGACGAAACCAAAATTTTGAAACTCTTCTTGTACGTAATCCTTTTGTTCTACAATAACTTGTTGATTGAGTTTTATACCTAACTCATTCTCTATACGTTGTTGAGCTGCTAATATTCTTTGAGCCACATACTCATCTGTTATTGTTTCTCCTGTATACGGATTACATAATGGTATGCCTTGGAGCCATTGCTCTTTGAATTCAAAAGGGCTAAATAACAATGATTTAGCCCCTCCATATTCTTTCCAATTTGTTGTGAAAGTTTGTTTAACTGTTGCCATTAATAATGATAACTGTTATTTGAATAAATTCTTTTTGAGGAAAGTTCTCAACGCTTTCTCATTATTCTTCATGGTTTTCCACTTCAAATCTGTCTGTTCAGCTACTTCATTCAGTTGCTCCAAATTCATTGTTTCCAAATCTTCTGCTGTTATTTCAACGCTTTCTGATTCTTCATCTTCCAACTCTTCTTCATCATTGTCTTCATCCTCTTTAACAACTACTGGCTCTTTCTTTTGAGACATCTTAGCAGTCATCAGATAACTCCAGTCTTCTGAATTGTCTACAACTAAAGCAGCAACTGCTTCTGGTACTGATACAACGCCTTCAGCGTCTGTAGCTACTTTCTCAGTCATGTCTGGAAAGTTCAATGTCATATTAAGACATTTTGGATTGATAATTTTTACAGTTTTTGACATTTTTATATTGTTTTTAATTTTTAAGAAAAGAAATGGTGGCTTTGCTTTCACATCACCACCATTGCATTTATTTTAACTTTGCGTTTATTACGCTGGTATTGTGCTACCAATGTTCACGAACAATATCAGACGTCTGATATTATACAGGAATGGTGTACCGTACAACAGCATCATGAAACGATACGCTGGAGATGTAACAGCCAAGTCCATTTTCATCAATGGCGCAAGTTGTTTGAACTCTATTACGTCTGTGTCGAATTGAACCAAGAATGCTTTGTCCGTGTCAGACATCCATCGGTTGTTGTCTCTTACTTTACCTGCAGCAGCTAAGTCATAACCAGCTGTTAATTCTGCTAAGCTGATAGTGAACAAAGGATACATTGTTGATGTAGCAGGTGTTGTTGCGCCTTTTTGTGAACGGTAGATAGTGAACGCTGTAGCCGGATATGTTGAAGCAGTTCCTGTGAACTGAAGGTCAACTGCACCACCAGCAACTACAGTTGTAGGAGTGACATCCAGGATTGTCATGGCTGAATCACCGTATTTGTTGTTACCAATAACACCATATATATAATTACCTGCATCACCTGCGGCAAACACTGAGTAAGCAGAAGCACCCACGGCAGCAGCTGGTGCGCCACCCACTGTTGGGGCATTTGGTGCGCTGGTGTGGGTAGCAGCAGCATTGTACAATTTCGTTGGTTTCTTGTTGAAGAATACATCCCAGTTCAGTCCGATGTTACCAAATTGGCTTTCAAAGTTCTTCACTGATTGACCAACGGTAGCATTTTGGATGGCTCCTGATTGACCAACTCCGATGAATTTGTTACCATAAAAGTTCTTCACGAAATTGCTGATCACCTTTGGAGGTGCATACAGTTCAGTACCACGACCAAAGCTCTCAGCAATGGTATTTGCAGCACTTTCAATGGCTATTTCTGTAAGGATGCTGCCTCTCATATCAATTACCAGACCACTGTTGAAGTAATCATTGATAGTGGCAAATTGGTCATTCTTTCTGTGCTGAGTCAAGAATCCGTTAAACTCTTCTGGTATCAGTTTTTCATCTGCATCGTACAAACCTTTGTCAAGTTTGCGCAGAATCCACAATGTACCATTTTGGATTTCTTTTTCAACAATGTTACCGATTTGAGTATTGACCAAACTCATAGGGTGTGTTACACTTTTGGTAACGCCTAAGAATTTAACCAATTGCGCCCTACGGATGTAGGTAGAATCTTCCTCTTGTGGAAGTTCGCCCTCTCCATTAAAGCCACCTCTGTCAGCACCATAAGAAGACAACTGGTTGTATTCTTCTACAGTATTGTAGGCTGCTGATTTTGGAACATTTTTCCATAATGTAACTTCATCTTTCGTGTGGGTCAACACTTTCAGTGTCTTCTCTAAGGATTCAACCTTCAAAGGAGCACCAGATGCAGTTGTTAAGTTAAGTGTTCCTTGGCCAGTGGTGTCTCCTGCAGACAACGCTTTGTTCAATTCACCTAACTCCTGTTCAGATGTACCTGTTCCAAACATTGCGCCTGGATTTGATACTTGATAATCGGCAAGTGTAATCATTGTTTTGTTTGTTTGTTTTTATTGTTTGTAATAATGTGTTATTAACTGTTTTGTTGTTTGTTAGAGTTTACCACCTGTCAGTTCCTCAACCATTGCTTGTACTTTAGCATTGAGTGTTCCTGTAGTTTCATAGCTTAGCAATGATTTGGAAATTTCTTCATTGAATCCTTTCTCAAAGGTCAACTTATCCAGAGCATTCAGCACCTGTGATTTACTCAATTTGTTGGGTTGTTTACCCCTGCCGCTCAATTCGTCATTGTCTACAGCTTTTTCAAAAGTTTTATCTATCGCACGTGTAACAGATTTTTTTGGCAATGGAGCATTCGATAGTTCTTCAATGAGTTCATTTGATTTCGCTATCTCTTCCTTCAGGTCAAGAACTTCTTCTTGTATAGATTTGATAAGTTCAGCCTGTCCTGCTTTGATTTCTTCAAACAAACCTTTGAACAATACACCAAAAGTTTTGCCCTGTGCATCCATCTTACTGGTCAGTGCTTTTTCCATGTTATTGTACATCTTATCATCACTTACAGCATCATCCTCATCTTCGTCATCAGTTTTCTTGGCTTTTTTAGCAGCCTTCTTGGCAGGTTTTTTGACTTCTTCTTCCTCATCATCTTCTTCTGGTGCATCACCCTCTTCTTCGCTCTCATCATCTTCATCCTCACCTTTTTTCACATCATCTTCACCATCGTCGACAGCTTTATTGAGTTCTGCTTCGTCAAGATCATCCTGTTCAGATGTATCTTCTTTTTCGCTTTTGCTGAGATTATCAGCACCCAACTCTTCAAGTGCCTTATTGATTAAATCTCTGTTGGATGTTTTTTCTGATTTTTTAGCTATTGCCATGGTATTTAATTTTTGTTGAATATTATTGTATATTAAGTCTGCTTGTTCAAAACTAATAACTGAATCAGACTTCAATATGTCCTGCATCAGTTCTTCGTCAGTTGATTTCTGCAAATCTTTCAAATTCTTATCTACATGTTCCTTGCGCAAAGCAGCACCGTTGACAGTGTCTAATGCTTTGTCTATTGTTACGCAATAGTTATGGTCAACCATGATCCTTACACCATCTGGTCTCACAATGTCTACTATTTTATCATGAGATTCCTTGCCATTTGCTCCACCATTCCTATTTTCCTGCAAATTACCATCAATTGCATCCAAATCACCCTTCTCTATCTCATCATGAATATCTTCAATCATCTCATCAATGCTTTTGCTTATATCCATTGAAGATTGTTCGAGTTCATGAAAATTACCTTTGATGATATCAACAATGCTGTCTGGATTCTTTGGAGATATTGTCAAAGCTATGTTTGTTATCATTGCTTTTGTTACTCTTGTCTTATCCAATGGGTCTCTTTCTGTAGCTTTACCCTCTACAGAATAGCCCAATCTTCTGGTTTTGCTATTCTTTTCCAGTGTTTCAGCTAATTCCCATACTGATTTTGCTAAAGCATTGTCAGGATACAACATAGATTCTACATATAAACCATCCTTTCTTTTCTCAACCTTCGTTGGTTCACCAATTACTGCTTCTGGATTTTTGCAGTGATTCCAATTCACTACACCTTTTTCTTTCAAATAATCAACATCGAAATTGCTTGGGTCTAAAGATTCACCATCTGTATCCCTTCTGTTGGTGGAAGCCATGCCACCAATCCTCATTACAGGATTGCCCTTTTTGTCTTGTGACTTTGTGATCTTATCTAATGGAATCCAAAACCTGAATTTATTGTTCATTTAAAATAATTTGATGTGTTTATATCTGTTTTTAATCAATGGTTGAAAAGCCTTCATGTTTTTTGTATGGATTGTCATTGAATTTAACAATCTCCATTTTATGGAACGGAACTTCAGTATTCTGATAAGTGGGATTCTCTTTCTTGGCTTTCATCCATTCAATGAAATCTCCCATAGTTCCTGTAGATGCTTCCTTTGCTTTCCAGTGAACTCTCACAATTGTGTTTTTATCAATCGGTGAAGGTCTGTTCTCTCTAATCTTCATCTGAACATTGGTCTTGATTAGTAAATCATTGTACAATTGTTTGAATGTTGAATCACCCAAATCTATGTTAGCAATATTATCAAAGAATTTTGTATATTTCTCTTTGTCTGCATCAAATTTGGTGCTATTAAACTTCAATTCCTTGGCTCTTAAAGTTGCTTTATTATCTTCAACTTCTTGAGCTATTCGCCTTTGTTCTTCTTGTATTAATTTCTTACCAATATCTGTACTCAATGTTTTGTGCAATTCTTCTCTTGTTTTTGAATCTCTTTTATGCAATGCTTCAGTGACATCAGAATACATATCAATATATTCTTGGCTTTCAGCTGTTGGTTTGTATTCGTGATATACTAAGAATGTACCATTATGTTGATTCTGTTTATCATCAAGCTGTTTGCGTTCTTCTGTGTAATTGCTGTCTTTCTTGATTTTCTTCGCTATTAATTTGTTTCTGTACGCTTCTTCATCTGGATGAAGTGTTAAGAAATGGCTATGATTGAACACTTCTTCGCTTGTTCCCTGATAATGACTTCTGCCAAATGTTTTAGTTACACCTTCGTATGGCATATGTTTTACATATATGTTCTTGCCATTTATTGTATGTTGTTCACCATTTTTCTCTAATGGTGAAATAGACAACAAATGGTTATCATAGTGTTCGCCGATTGTATGTAAATCAAATTTCTTTGTTTTTGTAGGGTCTTTGTCGCTACCAACTTTCATCATTCTGGTAAATGATGTGCCTTTCTTGTTTGTTATTGATATAGGAGCAATATATTTAGATTTTGATAGTACATCATCAATTGCTTTACTTATCAATCCATACTCTCTTAATAATCTAAGTCTTTCTTCTGTACAAACTAAATGCATTTCGCCTGAATCTCTGTCGTCTTGATTATGTTGACAGCAGTATTGGAAAAATTCTTCATCCTGTAAAGCCTCATCCCACTTTCTATCAATCAATTTTTTCCATCTTGGGTTAACACCTTCTTCTGTTCCTTCCGCATCTTCTGACTCTGATTTTTGTATTTCTCCTTGTAATGATGCACCTTTTGTTTTGATCTGTTCAATGAATTGATCAAGTCTCTCATTTCCGAAATACTTCATTTCTTCATTGACTTCTCCCTTAATGAGTTCAACGCCAAATTGACCCTTGCCTATATTTAGGTGTATGAATATTTGATTGTTATCCTTTGTGTTAAATTGCAATATGCGTTGTTCTTCTGATTTTGATAGTGATTCTTCATACCCTTCTGTTTCAAAATCAAATAAATTGTATTCATCGCAGTATTCTTCATCTTCTTCATCGATGTCAATAACATCATTGGATACAACTGGGTTATTCATCAATATCACATCCAAATGTAGATAATCATCATCAATGTAATCTGCTGATTTCAGTAAATCTTCACTAAGCCCTAAAGTACTCAGCCATTGTCTTCTTACAATTGGGTGCACATAAGCAGTCTCTGCCATCTTTGGTGTATTGTTGAGTTTCTGAGAAACTACTTTATACATATTGGCAAGTGTTGAAACTATGATTCTCCTATCTTTCTTGATATCTCCTGTTAATTGTTCCTTAACCTGTGAAGTTTGTTCGTTCAGTGTTCTGTTGCCTAATTCGGTGGCAACATACGTTCTCATATCTTTTATTTTGAGATTCTTGAATCCGTACTTGTTCTTGAATATTTTATCTACAAAAGTTCTATCCATGCTAAACAGCCGTGGATTCTCTGACTTCACCCTGTGGGCTTTCAACTTTTTCAGGAAAGCACTTAATTCTGGTTCTCCTGATATCTCACCAGTATTATTCTTGTATGATTTGCCAATGAATTCAAAACTTATGTCTCCATTCTTCGCTATATTCAAATTATCTACACCTAATGTAGAAACCCCCATGTTACCAGTCTTTTCAAAACCAGAAGTTTGTCCAACACGCAATCCTGTATGTGCTATAATCAACAATATTGCTGCTGCTTCTGCAAACTTGGGATTCTTATCAGATAAATCTGTTCTTGCTTTGGTTTTTATGTTCTCTAATGTATTAGAATCCACATTAGATATTCTATCCCACTTTACAAGAGCATTCCTGTTGAGAAATTCCTTTGTATATGCTCTGATTTTTGTATTTGTTTTTGGGTCAACCCAAGACATAACACATTTACTATTGAATTCGTCTGGATTTGTTATATCTACATGTATCTGAACATCTTTCTTGTCAACACCAACTGGAAGTCTTGTCAAACCTATGCCAGCGAATTTATCATACCATTGCGGTTGACGCACTGCTTTGGGCTTGTTCTTATCATTGGATACTAATTTCTTTACAAGATGTCCTTTCTTATCTGTATGTATCTCTAAATGATTCTTGCTTCTGTCTATTGTCTTAGTCATAAGATATTTTTACTTTTGATTTACGGTTTATACCGTAATTATTTCTTGTTAATATGAACATTTTTTTAACTGAATCCCAAATAGTGTTTTCAATGTATTCGTTAGCTTCACATCTGCAAAACGGATGTAAAGAGTACAGTGTTGGTTTGTAATTATCAGGCTTCACTCCTATATTGCTTCCATTAGACATCACATCTAACACTGTAAATATCTTTGGTTCACCACTCTTATTCAAATACACTCTCTTACAATGATTGCAAGCATCATTCCTAACAGAATACCAAATTTTAGCCTTTGCCCCAATTCTCTTCAATATCTCCATTGCCTTACCATGATTATAAGCAGAATGCATGACATAATCTGCAATTCTACCAAAATCTCTGTTCCAGTCTTCTGATTTCTTTGACAATGCTTTTGAAAATTCCTCTACAGTTGACTTATTTGTTACTGCATTTATTGCCTCTTTCTTGATTATAGTTTTGAGTTTGTGGTCTTGATGTTTAGTTATTGATATTTGATACAAGTCATTTATTTGCTTGTTTTTCAAATTTGACACATCTTTGTACATTTGATGTTTCAATACCTCTAATGTGGCTTTTTCAATATCATTTAATGGTGTGAATTTACCATCAGCAATATATTTCCTGAGACTGTTGTAATTGAATTTGGCTGTTCTTTTGTATTTCAAACCGTCGGCAATCATGCCAAACTTATAAGCGTGCTCCAATTGAGTTTGCTTTGGCAATTTTGACAAATTTATACCAAATCTTTTGAGAATCCTTTTATCGTTTCTGGATAGTGGTGAAGTTCCTATGTTATTAACAACAAATAAGCAATTGAAATTTTCAACTACTTCTATTATACTATCAACCTGTTGTTTGTCTAACCACATTACTTCTATTGTTTTTCACTATAGACAATATAGATTTGCCCATGTTTATTAGCATATTTGAATAATCTTGCTTCATGCTTTGTTCTATCTCTCTGGAACAAAGATGCTTAGCCTGATTGTTCTTCTTTTTGTTCTTCATTATCTATTTCCTACAAAATATCCAAATACACCCATTATGGCTGCCATTATATATCCTTTGGCGTTATTCAGGCTATTTTGCCTCTTGATGCTCTTCATTTGTATTCTGTTAAGAGAATCCAAAGTTCTGTAATGTGCTGAGTTTTTGGTTTCAGCAATATACATTCTATCAGCATACATAATTATTGAATCCTTGCTTTTAAGGTTTTGTTCAAGTATATCTACTTTCTTCTCACAATTTATGAGTAATTTACCATTGTATCTGCCTTTTTGTATATCAACTATTGACTTCTTCAGCTGAGATATTGGGATACAAATAGTATCATTAGTAATTGTTTGCGAAGAACATTCTGATGGAATCCTTAGTATAAGAAGGACTACTAACACGAGTAATTTGGGCATCCATTTCATGTATAATATTTGTTTTTTCTATGTTATTGTTGAATATTAATGTATCTCTATATCTGACTTGATTTTTTAACACTTCTATGTTATGACTTAATGAATCAATTACTTCTCTATGCATTTTAGCAAATTGTTCGTTCATGTATTTATCTCTTATCGCACTTTCCTTGTTCATTTTAATCATATTGTATACATTAAATATGTATAACACTACAAATATTAGAATCCCCAATTTCAAAACAATGTCCATAACTTTTGTATTCATGATATTTAAGTTTTTTTGTCTCTCCTGTATCGTTGATATGTATCAGATTTTTTAAATTCTTGCATATCTTGTATAAATACATTCAAGAGG
>ERZ650308.2065-NODE-2065-length-10079-cov-5.733240_pt1 | contig 10079 bp, 8 predicted proteins | sample MGYA00376244_ERZ650308 | MGnify/ENA primary metagenome ERZ650308 (study PRJEB26733, sample SAMN07839295) | wastewater metagenome | biome: small river; feature: stream; material: water | place: USA: North Carolina | collected 2016-04-26 ...
GCAAAGTCAAGTTCTTCGACGAAGACAAGGGTTTTGGTTTCATCGCATCTGACGAGGGTGCAGAGGTATTCCTGCACATCAGCGCCCTGCCTGCTGGCACAACTTCAATCAAGCCAGGAAGCCGCGTTGAGTTCAGCGTTGTTGATGGCAAGCGTGGCGCTCAGGCCATGTCCCTTCGCGTTCTAGACGCTCCGGTAAGCCTCGTGGCTCGTGGCCGCAAGCCGGCCGATGAAATGGCGATCATCGTTGAGGACCTAATTCGTTTGCTAGATCACCTCGGTGGTGGATTGAAGCATGGCAAGTACCCAGAGTCTTCAAACGGCAAAAAGATTGCGTCGCTGTTGCGCAAGTTGGCCGACGAACTAGATGCCTAAGTCGCCGTCACTCGAGCAAAAAGATTTTGCCCGCTCCGCGCTGATTGAGGCCACTTCGAAAAGCAAGGTCGGCAACTTCATTGAGGTTTTCGAAGATGGGGAATCAGTCGCAACTTACCTTTTTGAAAATAACCAAAAGGGATACGTCGGCTGGCGTTGGTCAGTAACTGTTTTTCAAGCGGATTCCAAAGACCCGGCAACTATCTCAGAGATTGTCTTGCTGCCAGGACCTGATTCGTTGGTGGCTCCAGACTGGGTGCCTTGGTCAGAGCGTCTTGCCGACTACAAGGCCCTTCAGTTAGAGCTTGAAAAACAGGCTGCTCTCGAGGCTGACGATTCTGATGATGACGAAGACACCGATGACGAAGACACCGGTGACGAAGTCGATAACTTTGAAGAGATTTCTGACGAAGCCGATGACTCTGACAACTCAGCGGACGAGGCCGGAGAGGCTAATTCAGAATCAGCGGTTGCGGACCTTAAAGAAGGCGAAGATGCCGAGGATGATGCCGAAGACACAGGTCGCAAGCCACCACGATTTTTGCGCCGCCGCAAGGGCTTCAAGATTAAGAAGGCACGCGGCAAGGGCAAGAACCCACAGGATTAGGCCCACGATAATAGCCATTCGAGCACTGGCCTTGACCGGTGCAGGATCAGGCTTTCGCTCTGAATCTTTTACGTAGAACCTCATTGGGCTCAGCCTACGCCAGCTCGCCAACTACGAAGTCGATTGCCTGTGTCAATTTCTTCACATCTTCAAGATCTGTCGCAGTGAAGGTTGCAACTCGAAGTTGGTTTCGACCTAGCTTGCGGTAAGAGTCCACGTCTACGATTCCGTTGGTGCGAAGCACCCTTGAAATTTCAGTAGCCTGAATCGAATCATCGAAATCGATTGTCACAACAACCTGTGATCGGTGTTCCGGATTGCTCACAAACGGGGTTGCAAAACTTGCAGCGTCTGCCCATGCGTACAGAAAATCTGATGCGGTTTTGGTCTGTTTGTCAGCCCAAGCCAATCCGCCATTGCCGTTCATCCAGTCAATTTGTTCAGCCAAGAAAAACAGGGTTGCAATTGCTGGGGTGTTTAGGGTCTGGTTCAAACGTGAATTATCAATCGCGGTCTTAACGCTCAAGAATTCAGGAATGTATCGATCGCTGGCTGCAATTTTCTCGGTGCGTTCGATAGCTGCCGGAGACATAAGTGCCAACCAGAGCCCTCCGTCAGACGCAAAGTTCTTTTGCGGAGCGAAGTAATAAACATCTGTTTCGGTTGCGTCAAAATCTATGCCGCCGGCCGCGGAAGTCGCATCGGTGAACATCAATGCGCCTGAGTCTGCACCCGCGACGCGCTTTACCGGAGTGACCACACCGGTTGAAGTCTCATTTTGGGCGTAGGCGTAGGAGTCGACTCCGGCCTCTGCCCTTAATTCCAAACGTGATCCGGCTTCACCATTTATTACCGTCGGCTTTTCAAGCCAAGGGTTGGTTAGCGCACTGGCAAACTTGGCGCCAAATTCGCCGTGCACGAGGTTTTGGGCTTTTTTCTCGACCATCGAGAAGGCGGCTGCGTCCCAAAATGCTGTAGATCCGCCGTTCCCAAGCACGATCTCATAACCGGCAGGGTTGTGGAAAAGTTCCATAAGACCCTCTTGAACTCGATTTACCAGGTTCTTTACCGGGGCCTGGCGGTGTGAAGTGCCCATTAGGTGAGCCCCTTCAGCGGCAAATGCGGCTATTTGGGCTGGTCGAACCTTTGATGGGCCACAGCCAAATCGGCCGTCGACAGGCAGGAATTCGGCTGGAATTTTGATTTCGGGCATATTCACAGTCTACTTGGCCCTTCCTAGGTAAATACTGGCCACCAGCCGAGGTGTCGGGGTGTTTTTGGGTCATAAAACCGGCGAATCCGTTACCTCTGCGTTATAAATGGCGGTACAAATCTGAGGCTGAGGTAAACTCAACCCGTTGCCAACCGAAAACCGGAGGTTCTAGTTTTGGCAGAAAAAGCTAAAGGCAGGTATCGCGCTGACGTTGACGTCAACGTTTTCGAATCATTCGAATTGCGCAGCCGCCGATCTATTCGTGAAGCCGAGAAGGCAAGACTTTCTCGCGCCGAGCGTCGTCGTGCCAAAAAGATGGCGAAGGCAGACGCTAAGTTCTTCTCCGCACAGCCGGTTGAGAGCTCGAGCGGATCAGCTTACGTAGTTCGAGCAGCTCGCAAGGTTCCTTTCTACGCCCGTCGCCCATTCAGAAATGCAGTGACCATGTCAATTGCGTCTGGTTTGTTTGCGACCTTTGCGCTTCCTGCCTATGCATACAACCCCGATGTCGCCGCGATGTCGCGCTTCACTACCACCGATGCTCAGGCAATTGCATCTGCGGAGGACACCCAGAACCTAACCGTGGCAGCGGTAAACACAGTGAAGTTCTCGCGTGGGCAGTATGACTCTGCAGACGCGGAAGAAATTGCCCGCCAAGAAACTTTGAACAACTACCGAACATATAACGGCCCGACCGCCGCCGACTACATCTTGAATCCGCCTTACAGCTCACTCGACGGAGCAACCGTATTGAAGGTCGCTGCCAAGTACGTAGGAACTCCATATGTATTCGGCGGAGCGACCCCAGGTGGCTTTGACTGTTCCGGATACGTTGCCTTCGTCTTTTCACAGTTTGGTATCGCACTGCCGCACAGTGTTTACGCTCAGAAGCGCTTGGGCATCATCATCAAACCTGAAGATGCCATGCCAGGCGATATCGTCATGTGGAACGACAGCAGCCACAATGGCATCTACGCCGGTAATGGTAATTTCTACCACGCCCCAAGACGCGGCGACCGTGTGAAGCTTGCCCCAATCTTCTCAAGCAGCGTTTACTTCATGCGCCTGGGCACTAACTAGCGCCTAATTTTGGTAACGAAATCTTCACCAAAAACACACCGTCAACTTCTGGCATTCCGAAGCTCTCGGGCGTAATCTGACATCAGGTTCTAACCACTGATTGTTTAGGAGATCGAGATGACCTTGATTTGCGTGCCAACCAAGCATGCGGCTCAAGCACGTGCTTTTTACTGTCAACAAGATCAACAACTGCAACAATCGCGAAACTAACGCGCTGTCATTTATGACGGCGCTTTTTTATTGCCCTGATCACCAGGAGTAGTTAGTCCTAGAACGAAAGCCCACAATCCGTGTGGGCGTCTTCGAAAGGAAAAAATGCGCACCCTTGTTCTAAACGCAGGATACGAACCGCTCGCCGTGGTTTCTTTCAAACGAGCCCTGATATTGGTCTTGAATCAGAAGGCAACCGTGCTCGCCGGCTCAGATGAAATCACCGTGCACAGCGCCAACGGCGAGTACCAATTGCCGTCGGTGATCTTGCTGTCACGCTACGTGCGTATTCCTGGCAGCCGAGTAATTCCGGTTTCGCGACGGGGAGTGCTACGCAGAGACGGGCATCGGTGTGCTTATTGCAATCGTGCCGCCAACACGATCGATCACGTTCAACCAAAATCACGCGGGGGAAAAGACACCTGGGAAAACCTCGTGGCTTGCTGTCTTAAGTGCAATAACAAAAAAGGCGACAAGACGCTCAGTGAAATTGGCTGGAGTTTGAATTTTTCTCCGCGAATGCCAGCTGGAACAATCTGGATGGTGCGCGGTGCCGAGCGCTTTGAGCCGGAGTGGGATCCGTATCTGGGAATGGCCCGAGCAGCGTAAGTGCCCCCGAGAAGAATCGAACTTCCGCACATGGTTTAGGAAACCACTGCTCTATCCACTGAGCTACGAGGGCGTGTGTAGCAAATATACAGGTAGGTATTTCTTCGGGCCGTGAGCCTAACTGACCTAACGAATTACAAAAGTTAGGCTACTGTCCATGGCGGCACTCGAAAACTGGACTAAATGGCAAGAGGAAATCCGTGCCATCGGTGTTACCAACCCACTTACTAACTTTGAAACCAATTCCTTTGGGCAAATTGACCTTGAGCGCAGCCATCCGGGTGGCTTCTCGCAGTTCGTCACCGGGCGCCAAACCCTTCTTTCCAATCTCGTTCGTGACCCACTGGCTTTTTCTAGAGCATTATCGGCAGCGAGAAGAATCAAGACCAAATCCGATCGAATCAGCAGCAACTTTGGAATTGAAACAATTCATCTAGTTGGTGGTTTGGCTAACTTCGAGGCCGATGGCTTTGACTTCAATATTCCAATTTTGCTTTGGCCCGTTTCCCTGGTTAGAAAAACCGATGATTACGAGATAGCTCTGGATGGCGAACCGAGGGTAAACCCAGCACTGGTTGAAGCTCTCGACAGCTGCTACGGAATCAAATTAAATGAGGCCGACCTTCTGGCCCGTCAGAATGAAAGCTCCGATCTTGTGCCGGTCACGGTGCTCAACTACCTGGCAAACCTGGGCGGGACAACAGCCAATCTTGACCTAAAGCGAATATTGGTGATCTCAAATTTCACCACCATAGTGTCGGAGCTGCTGGCAGATTTTGACAAACGCAGCAACCCGCTAATCGAACAACTTGTGGGAGAGCCATCCGATGGCCTAGCCGACATTGACGTTCCAGAGTTGAATCTTGTTGTCGACGCAGATGCAACTCAGATGCGGATAGTTAGCAGGGCCTTAGCTGGCCAGAGCTTCGCTGTTGAAACATTGCCGGGTTGCGGATACACGCAAACGGTGGTCAATGTAATAGCTGGTCTGGTGCACAATTCAAAACGAGTGCTCGTGGTGGCTCCGCGGCGTCAAACCCTGAACGAAATAGCCGATCGCTTTTCGGCGATTGGCCTGGCTGGACTGGCTGTGCGGGCCGACTCAACCTGGGTTGATGTAGTGGCCGGAATTTCTAGAAACGAGAAGGCACAACCAGACAACGTCGATTCGGTTCGAAATGAACGAATAGCTGCAGAGAAAGAAATCGACAAATACTTTGATGCACTGAATACGACCGACCCAGAACTCGGTGTTTCAATTGCCCGGGTTTTGCGTGAACTTTCGACACTGAGTGCCTTGACAAGACCAGCCCTCACCAGCGCCAGAATACCAAGCGAAAAATTGCTGGCACACGTTGATCGCGCGACCGCACTTGAACGGTTGAATCAGGCTTTCGAACTGGGCGAATTCAAATATGGCCCTCAAGACACCGCCTGGTACCAGGCAGTATTCGAATCACCAGCCGAAGTCGAAAAAGCCCTTGCCGTCTCAAAGAACCTGCACGAAGAGCTGTTCCCAAAACTTGCTAGCCAGCTGGGGGAGTTCACCGCAAAAGTGAATTTCAAGTCTGCCGTTACGGTTGAAGACTGGGGTACCTACCTGCGGCTTTTCGTGGGAATCCGTGACACTCTAGATCGTTTCGTGGCAGATGTTTTTGATCGCCCACTCACCGAACTTATCGCCGCTACCGCACCGCGAAAAGGAGCCGATCGCAACCAGATGTCTGGAGGCAATCGCCGCCGGCTGAAAAAATTAGCAAAAGAATATCTTCGCGCCGGAATGCACGTGGCCGATATGCACGGAGCTCTAAAGGACATTCAGCAGCAACGCGAGCAGTGGCAACGCTATTGCGCAATTCCAAGCGCACCCCAGGTGCCATCCGGAATCAATGAGGTTCTAGTTGCGTATCAAGCGTTCGTGGAAGACTTGGAGAGAATTCAGCTTCACCTTGATCCTGAGTCGGATGAGCCTTCGCTAATAAAGTTGCCGTTAAATTCCTTAAAGCTCAAATTACGCTCTCTGGCAAATGACACTGACACTCTGGAGAATCTCGGCGATCGTTCATTGGTGATGTCGAAAATCAGGGAAGCAGGTTTAGGCCCGCTGGCCCGTGACCTTGGAAAGCTACACACCGCACGAGAACACATTGCCTTAGAACTTGATCAGGCCTGGTGGCAGTCGGCACTCGAAAGCGTGATCGCTCGCGACGGCTCCGTGCTGGGATACACCGCCCATCAAATTGAAGCAAACGAGCTTCGGTTCCGCGCAGCGTATGAAGGTCAAATTGCTATTGGCGCAAAGACGGTGGCGCACGAACTTTCAATGCGCTGGAAGTCTGCGTTGACTGCAGTACCTGCTGAAGCATCGGTACTAAAGGACTTGCTTCGCACCAGACATGCCTCTTTTGAGCAGGTCGCATCGGCGTCACCGACGCTCTGGCCGGTAGTGGCACCTGCAGTTTTGGTTTCTCCATTCCAAGTTGCCGCCGAACTTTCAAAAGATGAATCTTTCGACGTAATCCTGGTTCTCGATGCCGCGGGAACCACGCTCGCTGAGAATCTGCCGGGGCTAAAACGAGCAGCACAGGTTATTGCCTTCGGCGATGACGCCATTGCGGCGCCAACCGGATTTGAGATCGAAAGCAGGCCAACACCTATAGTCCGGGAGCAAGAAGTCGAGTCGATTTTTAACCACGTACGCCGAATTTTTGGTGCCGAGGTGCTTCGCAAGAGTTACCGCAGCACCAGCCAGGCGCTCGGCGAATTGATCAATCGCGAGTTTTATCAGAACCGGATTCAGTTCTTGCCGACCGCGGCTGAGTATCAGGGTGAGAAAAACTTCACTCTTGAATTAGTAACCGAAGACAACCGAGCAAAAACAACGATTGAGGGGGCAACGGAAAGTCTTGATTCGGAACTAAACCACGTGGTTGAACTAATTTTCAACCATGCCCTTTGGCACCCGCAGCAGTCGTTATTGGTGGCTAGTGCCTCAAAGGTTCACGCTGACAGGATTCGCTCCGCAGTTCACGAGGGTTTGAAGAGCCGCTCCAGCCTTGCACCGTTCTTCGACTTACATGGTCGCGAAAAGTTTGAGGTAACCCCGATTGCCGAGTTGACCCATCGCCTTGCTGACCGAGTTGTTTTCTCGCTCGGTTTTGGTCGCACCTCGCACGGTGCCGTGCTGTCTAACTTTGGTCAGCTAAGCGAACCAGATGGCCGGAGGTACCTTGCAAATCTGTTGGTCAGCGCCAGAGAGCAAATCACCGTAGTTTCCTGTTTCGACGCAGAAGACATGCCAACCGATCGCTTAGCTAATGGCGCCTTAATTTTGAAGGACCTGCTTCTTGCTACAAATGTCTCGAGAGAACCGGCCAGCCACGCACTAGACCCAATGCTGAGTGACCTGAGTCTTCGACTCAAGAAGCTCGGAGCAAGGGTGGATGATAGTTTCTCTCGCGAGCTGCCACTCGTAGTTTCGTACGCAAAAAATTCAGCTGTGATTGAGCCGGATTGGTCAATCCCTGGCCAGAGCAGAACCGAGAAATTCCGGATTCGCCCTGGGCTGCTTACTTCGATGGGTTGGAAGTACATTCGGGTTTACAGCTTCGAGCTTTTCTCAGACCCCCAAGCGGTAGCCCTTCGAATAGCCGAACACTTAGGTTTGCAAGTTAGTAAGCGCCCGCTTCCTCTTTTTGATGCAAACGACCAAGCTTTTGAAGACACCGATGCAGCGTGGGGAGATCGTGGCGATTCAAACGATTCGCGGCTGCGTCAAGACAAGCCGCCGCACTGGGGGTAGCGGTTATTCGCTTTTCTTTGAGCTGCTTGCAGAATCAGTTTTGTAAAAACCGCTGCCCTTGAATGTAATGCCAACCTGACCAAAAACCTTTCTTAGTTCACCACCGCACTCGGGGCATGCAGTCAGGGAAGCCTCGCTCAGGGCTTGCTGAATGTCAAAGGTATGCTCGCATGCTTTGCAAGCGTATGAATACGTAGGCACGTATTTAGTTTAACCGTTGACTGAAGTATCTAATGCCCGAAGGTGTAACTGCAGCGTCGACCGAGTGGTCGTGAGCCTCGGCGGGTATGGAATCGAGCACCTCTTCATCGAAGACCACAGCAACAACCGGAGGAAGTGGTTCGAAATGCGGCAATGCTCGGTCGTAGAATCCCTTACCTTTACCAAGTCGAATTCCAACTCTGTCCACCGCCAGCGCTGGAATTATTGCTAGGTCAATATTTATTGGTTCTTGGGTTTTACCGGCCGCCTCTTGAAAGCCAAATATTCCCGCACCAGTCGTGCCATCGAATGACACCCAGTCCAAAGTTCCATCCGAGTTTGAAACCGGAAGCAGAACTTCAATTTCATTCTCCATAGCCCAGTCGATGAATAATTCTGTGTCGGGTTCGTTGCCGAAGGGTAGGTAGCAAGTGATGCGCTTAGCGCCGTGGGCAAGGCACAATTCGGCTAAGTGGATGTTTAAATTGCTGGAGTCATCTGGGTTGTATTCACGTGCGGCACGTTGTGCTTTAAGCGTGGAACGCAACTGCAGCTTTTGACCTGCAACTTCTTTATCTTCCATGGCACTAATCTTGCCATCGTGAACCAAACATTTGTGCTCAACCATGCTGAAGTAAATCTTCGTTTGGTGAAGATGAAAGATGCCAAACAATTAGAGCGCTTAATTCTTGGCAATCGTGAATGGCTAAAACCCTGGGAAGCGACAAACCCGTACGGACCAAACTCGTTTGATATAAAGGCGCAGGTTCGAGGATTGATTCGCCAAATGAAAGACCAGCAGGGGTTGGCTTTCGTGGTTGAGTTTCAAGGTCAGGTGGTTGGTCAACTAAATGTGTCTAACATTCTTTTCGGTTCCGTCGGGAGTGCAATTTTGGGTTACTGGATTGCTCCGGAATTTGCCGGCAAGCAGATCACTCCAACTGCCGTCGCATTGGCCATTGACTATCTTTTGAATATTGTTGGATTGCATCGAGTTGAAATCGACATCCGTCCAGAGAATAAGGCCTCGCTTCGAATCGTTGAGAAACTTGGCTTGAGGTTTGAAGGAACCAAGGAGCGCTTCATTCACATCAACGGTGATTGGCGCGACCATTTTGTTTTCGCGGTCACCAGTGAAGAAGTACCTGAAGGTGTCTTGAATCGCTGGAAGCAAAATCGAGTGCCACCGAGGCAATATCCGTGGAAAATTTCCTAAAAAATCGAATTGAAACACACCGATTTAAATGGTGCGACACGAACGTTTCAACTCCTAGCGTTGAACTATGAATTTCAACGGTTCCGGGGGCTTGATGTTTCTCATCATTGCCGGACTTTGGCTTTGGGTTTTCATCCCATCCTGGTTCAAGCGCAGCCAGGAACGTCAGGCCAGTCGGACAACAAATCGCGAGGTACGGCGAGAGTTGAAAATGGCAAAGGCGGCCACCCCTCGAAGTGGTATTTCGAACCTCGCCGAGCGAAATTATCGATTGGCGATGACACAGAGAATTTTCTCGTCTATCGCTTTTTTTGCGTTTGCGGCATCAATTGCGTCAATTTTCTTAGCTGTGTCGCAAATTTTTTATTGGATTGTTACCTTGGTTTTTTCGGCCATTTTTGTCTCGTCTTTGGTGGTCGCAAGATCAGCAAAACGAAAGTCACTTGAAGTCTTGGCAAAGGCATCAAAGAGTCGAGCACATGTATTCGCATCCGTTTCTAATTCACTTAGATACCAGGATGAAAAGGGTTTAATCGCTGGAATCCCAGTAGATACGCGGGCTTGGCAGGCCAACCGTCTGCCTGCACCGCGACAAAGAATTGGTGAGTTGGAGATGCCGACTCTTGCCGAGGTAGTTGAAATTGAGGAGCGCGTGATAAAAAAATCACAACCAACTCTGGATTCAACTGCTCTCGATGAGATTCTGCGGAGACGACGCGCCAATGGATAGTAAACGAGAAATCGAACTATCATCCCCAAATTCAATA
>ERZ650308.2067-NODE-2067-length-10070-cov-7.541188_pt1 | contig 10070 bp, 6 predicted proteins | sample MGYA00376244_ERZ650308 | MGnify/ENA primary metagenome ERZ650308 (study PRJEB26733, sample SAMN07839295) | wastewater metagenome | biome: small river; feature: stream; material: water | place: USA: North Carolina | collected 2016-04-26 ...
AAAATCTTCAATATTCACCCGTTCAGGCCGGAGCACCCTTTGAATGATGAAGTGCAGTGGCAAAGCACAAACCGCGAAGAGTCAACCAGTGGAGAGCTCTGGATGATTCCTTTGAATGCAGATATCTTCTGTCAAAAAATTGAAGCGGTGTGTGACGCCCTCGAGTATGCAAAGAAAACGAGATTGGAAAACAAAAATCATCTCGAAACATTAATCCCAATCCGAAGCGCTTAAGAAAAGCTGGTATGGCACAAAACACAAATCTCAATGCATGGATCGCTATTGACCATGGCTTTGCCGCAGATCTCACGTTAGCGCCCTACACATTAGTGCTGAAAGGCGAGCGTTCGCTTTACCAAGCTATCGCCGATGAGGATTGGGTGTTGATTTTGAACACCACAGGTCATGTCGTGCGGGTCGGGCAGGTGCTGCGGGTTCGTTCTGATCTGGAAACCACCACGATCTACTTCGACCGCGTGCTGTTGGTCGAACCAGCGGTTTCGATTGGCCTAACTTCGCTCACCCCGCCTTCGTCCGGCAGCGTTGGCCGAATCCAATGGACAGATTTCCTTGAGTCGCTTTCCAAGGCATTGCACAAGACCATCGCCGAAGTGCCGATCATTGTGGATCAAGCCTATATCCGCGAGCTGCTGCAATTGGCCGTGATGGACGACTTGTTCGGCCCAGCTGGCGGCCCTCGTGAACGCATCGTCGACATGGGTGTGCGGGATCGCTACCTGGCTGGCAAATTGGCTCCGCGTGAGGCCGCACAAGGGGGCATTGAGGGGTTGGACGGACCACTTGCCAATGACGATAGCGAAGAGCCCACGGAGGCCAAGACTCTCGGACGGCATGAACTCGGTGCGGAGTTTGGAACAGTGACCGGACGTGTCGAGCCAGAGTCGGACTCGACGGACGAAATTGATGCTGCTAGCAACCAGTCTCTGGTGCCCAGCAGTTTGGGCATGACTTTCTGTGTCGATGGTGATGCTGACCGGATTGAGATAGAAGCACGTTGGGGGCGGTACGAGCGCGTACCAAATGACGAGCACGAATTACAAAAGCCCAACGGCCAGAAAGTTAAAGTATGGCAGCGCATTCCTTGCGGCGGCAAGATCTTGTTGCCCCTGACTGAGGGCGTGATACCGCACCAGGCACCCGACAAAGATTTTCCCGAAGTGCGCGTGCAAGGTTCCATTCGAGCCAAGAATGCCAAGGGCGATCGGCTGGTTACGCTGTTCCTTGTGAATGCACAGAAAGAGCTTGATACCAACCGAGATACGGCTTGGGTATTTCAGCCTGAGTTGATCGTTCGTTCGGAAATTGATGCGACAAAGCGCGCCATCTTCCGGCGCAGGCCAGTGCTGGACGCCGACGGCATGGATCCCGAGCGTGAAGCACTGGAGATGATTTACCGCAACCGCGTTGAATTCGCCGTGGGCCATGGTGTTGCTGTCCACGCTGAAACCGCAGACGACATGACGTCGGCCACCGAGGTGCGCACTACGGTGATGCCCCAGTACGAGGTGCAGGTGACGGAGACGCCAGGCCTTGATCCATCCGATCGCCCTGCGATGCGCGAGATGGTCAGTAGTGGCTTGCTCGATATGCAGAGGCTAGCGACCCTGGACATCGACCCGCTCGTCAACGCCTTGGGCATGCTGACCAAGGATTACGCAGCGTGGATCAATGAACAACGCACTCGCATTGGGGGTGAAGTCACCGGCTACGACACCCAATCGCAACAAGCGATGGATCGCTGCCAGGAAATCCATACTCGCCTGCAGCAGGGGATCGACACGCTGAAAACCAATGAAAAGGCACTGGCGGCCTTTCGCTTCGCCAACAAAGGGATGGCCACGCAACGCGTGCGCAGCCAATACGCGCTTGCCATGCGCCGTGGCGAGGATGTCACCATCGACAAGTTCGATGTACTGAAGAACCGCAGCTGGCGGCCATTTCAATTGGCATTCCTCCTTCTCTCGATTCCGTCCCTGGCAGACCCGAGTCATCCGGATCGCGTTGAGCCCGTTGAGGCCTACGCCGATTTGCTGTGGTTCCCCACCGGGGGGGGGAAGACCGAAGCCTATTTGGGTGTGGCAGCCTTCACTATGGCAATCCGGCGCATGCAGGGAAATCTTGGTGGGTACGACAGTTCACGCGGTTTGGCCGTGATCATGCGCTACACCTTGCGCTTGCTGACCTTGCAGCAGTTCCAGCGTGCTACGGCGCTAATTTGCGCAATGGAAGTGTTGCGACGGGAAGCGCTTGCCCAAGGGGAGAAATCTCTTGGCACCGAACCGTTCACAATCGGTCTTTGGGTTGGAAACAAGGTAACGCCGGGTACGACTGAAGATAGTCATCGCGCGATCGAGGACGTGCGTAATCCCGGCAAATACAACGCCGGGGCTGCATCGCCCGCGCAGCTTACTAGCTGTCCGTGGTGCGGCTCGGAGGTGGCTCCCGGACGAGATGTGGAGGTCGACAAAAATTTTGGTCGCACCTTCGTTTTTTGTGGCGACAAGATAGGTCGTTGCGATTTTTCTAAAGGGAAATCAAGCAAGCAAGCTCACCCCGGTCTTCCAGTTTTGGTTGTGGACGAAGAGATCTACCATCGTCCTCCAACCATGATGATCGCCACGGTAGACAAGTTCGCCATGATGGCGTGGCGTGGTCAAGTGAGGACTTTGTTTGGGCGCGTAGGCCAGGAATGCGATCGCCACGGACTCCTTTGGCAAGGCGCCGATTGCAATGGAAATCATCAATCGGGAAGAGGCCTAGCCGCCACGAAGGTGAAGAGCATCCACCCGATACGCCCGCCGGACTTGATCATTCAGGATGAATTTCACCTGATTAGCGGACCGCTCGGGACCATGGTTGGTCTGTATGAGACTGCTGTTGATGAGTTGTGCGGCTGGACGCTTGATGGCAAGACAGTTAAGCCGAAGATCATTGCCTCCACGGCGACAGTACGAAAAGCCAGGGAGCAGGTGAATAACGTCTTTATGAGGCGCGTGTCTGTGTTCCCGCCTCACGGCCTCGACGTGGAAGACAACTTTTTCTCGGTGCAACGATCAATCGAAGAGAGACCAGGCAGGCGTTACCTTGGCGTGTGTTCGCCCGGCAGTTCACGTCCTGCAATGTTGATCCGTGTTTACACGGCGTTCCTGACGGCTGCGCAGGAATTGTTCGATCACTTTGGCGAGCCTGCCGATCCGTACATGACTATGGTTGGCTACTTCAATTCCCTACGGGAATTGGGTGGCATGAAGCGATTGGCAGAGGATGATGTTCAGACTCGTGCCTATCGAGTGAAGATGAGCATGGTGGAGCGTCCTGGATTAGCGCAACGCCGTATGCACGCTGACAGTATCAAAGAATTGACATCGCGGGTTTCGAGCCAAGACATTCCTAAGTACTTGGACAATTTGGAGGTTAAATTCAAGTCTGAATTTGACCCTGATAGCGGTAAATATGTGACTCGTTGGGGAAAAGGCGAGACTCATGCTATTGATGTCGTGCTGGCCACCAACATGCTTTCTGTCGGTGTTGACGTGAATCGGCTCGGTCTCATGGCTGTTAATGGACAGCCGAAAGGAACGGCTGAGTATATTCAAGCTACTAGCCGTGTTGGGCGTTCCTTTCCAGGTTTAGTTTGCACGGTTCTGACTTGGGCTCGGCCAAGAGATCTGTCTCATTACGAGACTTTCGAGCATTACCATGCAACTTTCTATAAACACGTCGAAGCTCAGTCAGTTACGCCGTTCTCTCCCCGAGCCATGGATCGAGGTCTAACTGGTGCAATGCTGAGTTTGATGCGACTTAAAAATGACATTTTTAGCCCGAACGAAGGTGCTGAGAAGCTCAGCATGTCAAATCAGCCTGAAATAACCGATGTCATCAAAGCGTTGGCAAAGCGTGCTGGAAATGTTGCCGAAGATAACTCCCGGCAGATGTTGGCGGAGGCCGAGCTTAAGGAGCGCGCTGACGAGTGGGCAAAAGAGGCTAGTAAGGGTGGGCGTAAATTGGCATATGAAAAGCGCGGCCCCGAAAAAGACAAGACTGTTGCATTGATCAAATCACCCGGATTGCAGGCGTGGGACAACTGGACGGTTCCCATGTCAATGCGAGAGGTAGAGCCCGGTGTGCGTTTGATTATGAATACCAGCCATATCACGGACGATCACGATTGGAATCCTCGTCCCACCAAGAAGGATGAGGATTGACATGGTCATCAATAACAAGACACCAGTCGGTGAAGTACGCCCAAGCCAATTACTGTGGACCTATGGACCAGGAGCATTGATTGATCTTCCGAGCCTGTCGGTCGTAACACTTGGCATTGATCAATGGGAAAGGGACCGCTGTCAGCCGATTCAGGAAGCTCGACTACTTGCAGCCGTTAGAAAAGTACTTGGGTCTCAGGTTGAGAATCTGCGCATGCCGCCGTTTCAGAGCAGTGAGGTGCTTGATGTCTGGTCAGCAGAGGCCAATATCGGCGTTCCCGTTCGACCATTCCCGCGTTGGATGCGATGCGTGAAGTGTGGTCTGCTTTCGCCTTACGACAATCAACTGTTTTCCTTAAAGGAGCACCGCTATCGTCCAGAGAGAACGCGCTTTGTTCATGCTGGGTGCCAAGGGTCAAGCGGCACCGACAAGCCGAAAGACGCAGATGCTGTTCCTGCACGTTTCCTGTTGGCTTGTCGTAATGGTCATTTAGATGACTTCCCTTGGCATTATTTTGTTCATCGTGGCAATAGCTCTTGCCAAGGAACCCTTCGCTTCTTTGAAAGCGGAGCGTCCTTGCAAACTGAAAATCTTTGGGTCAAGTGCTCTTGTGGAGCGTCCAGAAGTTTGGCGCAGGCATTCGGAAAATCTGGCAAAGAGAATCTGCCGGGTTGCAGAGGGCGTCACCCGCACTTAGATCGCTTCGATCACGAGTGCCATGAGGAAGCTCGTGCAGTACTGCTCGGGGCTACAAACAGCTGGTTTCCCATTACGCTCTCTGCACTCGCGATTCCTCAGACCAAGGACCCACTCAGTCAACTGATTCAGGACGGTTGGGAGTTTTTCGAAGATTTGACTTCTGAAGCTGAGGTGTCAGTCACGGTGAAGACGCTGAAAAAGACCGGAGCATTACCTGGACTCGATAAGTATGAGGCTGTTGCCATCTGGTCGGCCATCGAATCGCATCGATCGAGTGGGGGTGATGACTTCATTGGAGAGGCTGATATCAAGGGGCCAGAGTGGGATGTTCTTACAGAAGCCAATCCGCCCACGGACTATCCACACTTCATGAGCAAGAAGGTCAGCATCCCACACGGATTCAGTGGCTATATCAGTCGAGTCTTGCTTCTAGAGCGCTTACGCGAAGTCAACGCTCTATTGGGCTTCACACGGGTTGAAGCACCCGAAGAGTCTGGTGATCCGAATGAACGTCCCCCAATGGCTGGACTATCTCATGGCAAGCCAGACTGGGTACCGGCAAACCAAGTTCATGGTGAGGGAATTTTCGTTCAATTTGATGAAAGCGCTCTTGCTAAATGGGAGGCTCTGGATGGCGTTAAGAAGGTCGATCAGATGCTTCGTGGCGGACATAAGGGATGGCGTAATTCACGCCATCTTGATCCGAACGGAGGTTATCCAGGCATTCGCTATGCAATGCTGCACACGCTCTCTCATTTGTTGATTCGCGAGCTTGCACTGGAGTGCGGATACAACGCCGCAAGCATTCGTGAACGCATTTATGCCGACACATTGGTCGGTAGTCCTCAAGCTGGAATTCTCATCTACACGGCTGCGGCTGATTCGGACGGAACGCTGGGCGGTCTAGTCGATCTTGGCAAGCCTGAAAATCTCGGTCGCTTGCTGGAGCAAGCGTTGAATCGCTCGAAGATCTGCTCCTCTGACCCACTCTGTTCGGAGCATGATCCGGAGAAGGATCGCTCTTTGCATGGCGCTGCCTGTCATGCGTGCAGTTTGGTAGCAGAGACCTCTTGCGAACGAGGCAACCGCTATCTGGATCGATCGCTGCTCGTACCCACGCTCGAACGCGTGGACGCTGCTTTCTTCAAGGGTTTCTGAAATGGACGAACTCTTGGATGCCATTGCAGCATTGGTCTCTCTGGTTTCGCCCGAAAAGGTGCAGGCCATTGCCGCCCGTATTCGTCGAACCGAAGCCAGCAAAGCTGCTTCGACGTTGCCGAGCGTGGTGGGAACCCCGGTGGCCAGCACCGTGGTCGAACAACTTGTAGCCGCATGGCGAAACACCGAGGTCGCTTCAGACGAACTGGCGTCGATGCTTCTCGCTGCCAGCTACGTCTATACCAAAGCTGCATCGGAGCAGTCTGCCGAACTCGTGTGGACTGGTCCGACAACACCTTTTGTATCGGCTCGCCGAACAGAGCAGGCGCTTCTGCAGGTCATCAATTCCGCTGAACAGTCGTTGTTCATTACCAGCTTCGTAGCCTACGACGTTTCGACCATTGTCAAAGCATTGAATGTCGCTGCTGAGCGCGGGGTGACCATCACTATGTTGCTGGAGTCCTCGCAAGACCATGGCGGCAGCATCAATATCGATGTCATTGGCAAGATGCGAGGCCTGGTGCCTACCGCACAACTATATGCATGGCGCAATAAGACCGGAAATTTTTCGGATGGCCGCGTGCACGCCAAAGTCGCAGTCGCCGACAAGACCTCCTGCTTCATCACCAGCGCCAACCTCACCGGCTACGCAATGGAGAAGAACATGGAGGCTGGCGTTCTCATCTCGGGAGGTCAAATACCCAGACTGCTGGACGATCACCTTCGCTCCTTGGTCGACACGAAAACGGTTTCAGCCGTCTGAGCCATCACTTCGCCGCCAACACACCATTACTCAATCCCTCTGAGTCAACCCCAGACGATTTCACAACCGAGATATTCCCGGAGAACTATCTTCACGATAAGTTCGTTAGATTGGCTGATACGAAAGCGATAGTTTCCCTCTTGTACGGTTACCCATTCCTTAATGAATGAATCGGTGCCCGCAATTAGCACTCTCTGCATCGCCCGGCTTCCTACTTCAGGCCATATGCCGAACGCTTCGTCATCATGTTCGAAGGCTTCGCGCTCGTCTGCCATCATCAGCGGTAGAGGCTTAATTTTGAGATGTGATGGATCATGGAGTTGCGGCTCGTTGAGTTCAAACGCCGCGTGGCAACGGGCCAGTTTTAGGACAACGCGATTCACGCGATCGTTTTCAACTGTCCAGATTGAGCCTTTTACGCCATCCGTCCGCGCACGTTGCAATCGGGCTGAAAGCGAGGAATTCCCTCGCAAGATACGGGCGATCTTAGCCCTGTGCAGCTGTTCAGGGCTGGTGCTCCCTGATATGACACATTCGAGTAAGCAGGCCAGATATTCTTCGTCGACCGAGAAGTCGTTGTTACATTTTCGGCATGCCGATGCCGCCATAAGATTGGCCGGATAGGGTTCGTCTAATAAAACCTTCGACGGTACGTGGTCGACGGTTTCGCTTGGCCCACCGCAATGCACGCAGAACCCTTTGTTTCGATCGTCTCCATAGCACCGAAATTGCTGCATTCACTCAGTCCTCTATATCTGTACGCGCCATTGCTAGGTCTATTTGCGAATTCGATGGTCGAGCGGCGGTTACAACGTTAACATCTTGCATGAAATTCTTGATGCCACTTCAAACATCTCTGGCGAAATGAGCGAAATCAGCGAAATGTGTTTCGTCACAATGAGTTAGGCATGGCCAAGCCTAGCGAAGTGAGCGAAATCAGGTCGAGGCTCCTGGCGCAAGCAAGCGGTAGAACCGCGTTGGTGAGCCGGGGGTGTCAGTGGGTCGTTGCTGCCACTCGACGCAGATTTTCGGTGGAGTTGTTGAGAGCAGGTAATCCAGGCACGAATCAATCTGTGCCTTGGATGATTTGCCTTTGAAGCAGTCAGAGCTGATTTCACTTCTGGAGGCTTTGCCATGCGCCTGCAGATAGCTCAGCAGCCTTTGCGCGAGGTGCAGCGCATGCGACATCCTTGCCTCGTCAGTGGCGCTCACAAAAACGTATCGCACTGATTCCATTGCATACCGGATCCAAGCTGCGGCGGCTTCAATGTGTGTCACGTTAATCTGCGTTTGCAGATCAGACAGCGCAAAGATCATTGCCATGCGCAAGAGCATCGGGGCACGTCTTTCGAGCATTGCACTGATCAATTCGCTGCCAGGATCATCAGATAGCTCAGCACGGTACAGGTGTGAGTACAGCCAATGGGCTTGTGGTGCGAGCTCCATTCGAATGCGGTCCCTGCGTTCGTGATTGTCAGCACCGACAAATTGCAGGATCTGACAAACGCGTTGTGCCAAATCGTCAACCACGGATTGCGAGGTGGCCTTCGGGAAAGGCAGTATTCGGCTTCGTTCGGCCCATATCATCATGAAGCGATTGGCAAACCCGTTAGTCAATTCCCGTGAGTTCATCAGCGAGGTCAGTTCACTCGGGGATATTGCTCCGCTGAGGCAAACGTGTGGATGGCTTGCATAAAGCCGATTTGATTTGGTCGCTGGCTTCAGGCACACGCCATCCCAACAGTCACGCAGGGCAGCAGACAGCGTGTTGCCTTCCCGTCGGCCTTGATGCAGCACATTGGCGAACTCCGATTCAACAACCCATAGGCGCTTATCTTCTATCGGGGGAACCTCGTTCTTTCCCTGCTGGTAGCCGTCGTGCATCAGCGCCACCAATCCTTCGCGACTGGACAGTCCGCCTCGGTGAATTTGCGGTGCCAGTGTCGGTTCGATCTCTCTAAGTGCTTGATCAAGACGCAGAACCAATGACAGAGCGTCACCCTTGCGCCCGCGTCCAGATCTTCCAATATGCAGAAGAAAAAGGCGGGGATGGTGCCAGGTATTTCCGATGGGTAAGTACACCCCACGGCCAATCGCGCAGGATAAATATGTCATGAAGTTTGCGGCGACGGCGTAGGGATTGGTCTCGGTTTCGTCGCCGCCTACTCGTCCAATTTCACCGACTAATCCATAGAGGCAAGCTGGATCTGGTTGCGGTGAATTTCTGTGGACATCAATGTCGATGAAGTCATCCATGAGAGGCTTTGCAAGACCGTTGGTCTGGCCAGCCGTTTTCGGGGCCTGCTGCATGACAGGTGCCACTCATTTGTCTAATGCCACTGTTCTCACAATGTGCTCGAACTCAACAAGCACATCGGGATGGTTGTGGGAAAGGTATCGAATGACGGCTTCGTTATCCAGCAGCTTGACGAGGTAGCCCTTTGCCAAGACAAGATTCAACACATCTTGCCCGTAGGTCTGTTCAACCAGTTTGAACTGACCCTGAATATTGCCCATCTCCCTTTCCATCTTGGCCATTTGCTCTGGCGTCAAGCCACCAATCTTCTTGGGCTTGACCTCATCAACCAGCAAATGGCTTGGTGTTGCTGCCAGCAAAGCCTGCGCGTAGGACACGGTGATGTTGTTGGTTGCCACCATCAGCTCTACGCACTCAACCTGCCGAGTTGGTTTGAGTTTTCGGATGACTGCCCCAACGTTGGCCGAAAACTGCTGGTCCTTAAGCAGCTCTGCTGCCTCAGCGCAGACGCCATCAAGAAGGTTCATTTTCTTGATGATGTGGCTGATGTCCACGCTCAGGGCCTGCGCCAGGCGAGCTGGTGTGACGCCGCGTTCCACAGCACGACGGATCATGAAGTGCTCTTGGATGGTGGACAGCCGATTGATTCGATTGTTGTAGGTATAGGTTTCATCGTCGGTCGCCACCAGGCAAGGGGCATCTTTGAAACCGATCTGCTTCATGGCGAATAGCCGAATGTGGCCATCAAGCAAAACATGCATGCCAGTGGTTTTGTCTGGCTTGCCTATGGTCAACGGCTCAATCAGACCGACGGCATCAATGGACGACTGAATTTGCTTGAATTTTCTGGAGGTGAGCAGACCTTCTGGAACTTTCCGCGAAGGCAATAGCAAGTCCAGTGAAATCGTCAACGGATCCGGAACGAAGCCAAGGGGCATTTGTGTCATGCTGCATGTCCTCCGTGCC
>ERZ650308.2071-NODE-2071-length-10061-cov-5.888267_pt1 | contig 10061 bp, 14 predicted proteins | sample MGYA00376244_ERZ650308 | MGnify/ENA primary metagenome ERZ650308 (study PRJEB26733, sample SAMN07839295) | wastewater metagenome | biome: small river; feature: stream; material: water | place: USA: North Carolina | collected 2016-04-26 ...
TGCGATTTCTGTAGTTCAGATTGCTTATACAGAGGTCCTGATCGCCTAAATTTCAAGCTCACGTTTTACTCTCCTGAAGTAATGATAGCAACCACCAGTCTTATGAACCAATGGTTGCTAGGTATTACATCAGCACGGCCTTAAAACGGCCCGTACGTAAACTTCTCCAGAAATTCCTGAGGGTAATCAAGAATGCCAAGAGTATCTGCCTTTGCTTTAAGAATACAAAGTTCTTCTACATATTCTCGTGCACGCTTAATACGAGAATCAAGAGACTTACCAACTGTCATTGGTTCAGGAGGTGCAATACGAATTTCTTCTGCATTATTTCCAACATTAGGCATCATCAACTCCTTAGATAATCATCAACTTTTCCAGCGTCGTGTACTTCTTAGCCTTATCCGTCTTATCTGCCCTCAGTCCAGTAGTAACCAGAGCTTCAGCACCTTCCGAATCAGCCATCAGTTCACGATTGCTCTTAGCGCCGTAATGTCCTGCAAGCGATTTCATGATTTCCTTGAATGCACCTTGCCCGATTTCCATAGCCTTAGGCGAGCTATGATGCACCAGGAAGAATCCAATGTTTTCTTCTTGGCCAGGACTGCAAACTTCTTCAGAACCTGCGGGAGTTTCCACAGTCTCAAGCGCCTTCATCTTCAGGGTGACAATAGTGTTCTTCTTACCTTGTAGCTTCTTGTCATCCAATTGCTTGGTTTCCCAACTCATAACAATACGGTGAGCACCAATCGGGAACGGCTTGAATTCAGGTGCATCGGCCAGATCGTCCAGCGTGCCATCCAGCAGGGAGTCGATGTCGAGATTGAGGTTTTCGTTGGTCATGATTAGGCTTCGAGTTGATAACTAGGGTTAGAAGTAAAAACGTTGCCATGAATTGGCGGTTTAGTTTCTGCAGTTTGCTGTTCAGTTGTTTCGATCAGCTTTTCAATGAAATGAATTGCTTTCTTCAGGTCATCAATACCTCCTTTGTCTTTCCATCGTGCTAGATATTTGAGTGCAGTACCATCTAGATACCCCATATTCCAGGCGATTACTACGTCCCAAGGTTGAAGGTTACCGTATTTTTTGTAGTGGTCTCCTGCAATTTGTTTAGCATTAGCTGCTGAGAGTGGTTTAGCAGGCGCCGGACCTGGAAAAGGAAATGGATGTGACTGCTGTACTTGTTTTAAATATGCTTGATACGGAGTACAATTCTGCCTTTGAAATGTATCACAGCTACAATTATCACAAGGTTTTGGACATGAAATTGTCATGATTTATTTCGCTTTCATACTTGCCGCCAGAGCTGCCAAATCTACCACAGCTTTAGCTGCTGGCGTAGCTTGCGAAACTGGCGGAGGTGCAATTACTCCCCCAACTGGGGCGGAGGTGGCGGAAGGGTTGAGGAAAATTGAAACCAACGAGGCTTCCCCCGGCTTGTTTTCAAGGACATTACCAGTTCTAGATCCCGTGAGGATATTGTTTGCATATGTGGTGGAGCTGGCAGCGACGTGCTTTTTATTCTTAACTTCGCAGTATACAACCTCGTCGAAATACTTAGCTGTATTACGAGAAAAGTTACGAGAGCCTGCTGTAGGGACCAGTTTTTGTTTACCGTCCTCCATTTCAACTTCTGTTTCGTGACTGATACAGATAATGTTATAAGGTGCTTGCTGGACATAGGATAGGAATGTTTCCATCAGCTTACCCAGATTTGCCCAATCATCAAACTCCATCTTATAATCTTCAGGCTGTGCCTTGGTGATGTGAGCAATAGCTGAATTAGTAAGCTGGGTCAGCGAGTCTACAATAACAATCGTATCAGGTCCAAGGGAATTCAGTTCGACACGGGCAAATGGCAAGGATTTAGATTTGCAGACCGCACATGAAACTTTGCCATGTAGTTCGCAAATATCAACTGGTCCGCCTTTGATAACCTTCAGCATGGTTTCAATGGCGATGGGAAATCCACGAGTGTCAGGAATACTGATTACTTCAATGCGATCATGACATTCAGGGGGTAGCTTAAGCAACGTATCTGAGCCATTTTCCAGATCAAACAGCAACACGTTAAGTTTAGGGTTTAGGGCAACTGAGCCAGCGAGCTGAGTTTTACCGGATTTGGGAGGTCCGAATACGAGAACTCGATGGGATTTAGAAGCTGATTTCTGGGAGAGTTTCATACTCGGAACTCCTTCATAACAATTTTCTCCTTCAATGCACCTTCCCAATTTGCGTGCACTTCGCCTGTCTCCAAATCCCAGACAGCTTGATATGTAGACAAATCTGCAATCAATTTTTCATCGTTAAATCCATAGGGAACGCCATCTTCATCAATAGTCATGTAACGAAATTTCATAGCATTTCATCCTCTGTGTTTACAATGTCATCAATAATAACTGCATCAGCCCTAGATCCATGTAACTTACCCATTTGGCTATCCAACAAGTCCATCAATGTGATCTGCACCTGATATTCTGTCTTATCTTCCATATCTGGGGTGCATGGCTTGGTGAGATTAGCAGTAGAAAGTGAACAACTATTTACATACTCACACTCTCTACCAAAACTCATGCAACTTTCACCTCGCATAGGGTAGATTTCTGCTGCATCGTACATCTTGATTGTTTCAATATCTAGCAGCAATTCCCGAATCCAGAGAGCACGTTGCAGATAAGTTTTAACGAATGGGATTGGAAAGTATTCGCCAGCAGTTGTAGAATATACTAGATAGAGAACCTTGTAGCTGGACAAATCGGGGTACAGATGATCCAGAACGACGGAATATCCAATAGCCTGTGCGCTGTTCTTATACGTGGTTGGATTTACTGCACGCGACCCTGTAGTTTTGCATTCCAAGACCAATACTTCTCCAGTAATGCGATGGCGAAGCACAGCATCCACAAAACCACGTAGTCTATAGCCGTCAGGAAAACTAATGGCGAATGACAATTCGGTGGCTGGCTTTCCCTGGTAATAGACGAGCTCGTAATCTCGTAGAATTGCTTGTCGCAGGACGAAGAATCTTTTGATTGCAATGATTGCAGACCAGAGAGATTTGTTAAGTTTTTCATCTTCGTCAAAGATTGACGGCGTGTGCCAGCCTAAGAACATGGAGAAGATTACTTCGCTCTCCGAGCGACCTGCTAACGCTGATGCTATACCTTCCCCAACAACATGTCCATAGCTGAAAGTAATTGTGGACTTAAGCGATTCTGCGATACGATTGGTTGTTCTAAGCTTTTGGAGCTGGAACTTACGCGGGCAGGAATGGAGGGTAAGGAGGCTGGAGTAGGAGAGTTGTCTGATTCTATAATCAGTTGTTCCTGTATAGCCAGGCTCGTGCCAATTAGCGATTGTTCCAGTCTGCTGCTGTTCTCCATTATTGGGATCGCCTGGAATGGGTTCTGGTCCGGAGCTAAGAAACTCTTCAAGATAGAAATTGCTATCCATAAATCTTCCTCAGGTAATGGATTAAGATGTGCTTCTGCTATCTGATACCATCGAATGTCATCATAGGATAGAATTGGCTTGAGTGGGGATAGCTCGGTGATTATTAACGATTGCTTGACTAGCTTGTATTTATGTCTATGTACGTCCCAAGCATCTAACCATACAAATAGTTTGCGATGTGTGATTGGTGAGGATAGATAAGCTAGGCGGGCAGATAGATAGATTGCAGTTGCATGACAAAGTTCACGCGGCGGATAGAAGGTTGATGACACATCTGGCCACCCTAGATTGCATCCAAGCCAAACTGATTAATCTTTGCAGCCACAGATTTGGTAGCTGCTGCGGACTTAGATTGCTTGGACATGCTCTGTGCCAGACTCACATTAGTTTGTACTTGCAGACCAGATACGATGATGCCGATTTCTTCTTCAGTCATCAAAGTTACGTTTTCTGGTTGCGCCTTAAGAGTTTTCCAGATTTCTTGTAGGAGTGTTGGCATCGTTGGATGCCGATCCTTGATTGCAGTGTCTAGAGATAGAACTTTCTCTTGTAGCTGTTCGTAGGGTGTCATGATGGCCTCCAATCAAAGCAAATCTTTCTGCTTACAAATCCATTCTTTGGCGCGAATGTAATCGTATCCGCCATCAGCACCACTATCTCGATAGATGGTAGATACTTGAGACAATGGAAACCACATATTACGACTGCCGCCAGGCACATTTTCATCGGTAAGTTGAGTGGTATTCACCTGCATAACTTCGATAAGAATTGCCTTGTCAGTTTCACGGATGATGTATCCATGGATTGTGTGGAGTTTATCTCCAGGCCGAACACTTGTAATAGGATTTAGATCCGGTGCATCATATGCGGTTACTGGTGGCAAGTTATCTACATCTGGCATGTTAGGATCATTTTCCCAAGGCGGATTAGTTGGTTTCTTGAATGCCATAATTAATCTCCGGTTTCGGAAACAGAAATGCCCTCATAAGAGGGCTAGGATTGGTCCGCGTAGCGGGTCTAGATATCAGATACTGTGATCGCAGAGCCAATAACATATTTTACTAATCTAAATGTTATGATACTATTAGATCGTTCGTATTCTACTCTGCAATGCTGAGGATAGATTTGGAATTTATACCCAATATCTAACCACTTTTCTTTGATTACAGCTTTAATAATTCTACGATGCAGTACTCTATTGGCAGTCAGCTTAGCTGTGCCAGTTTGTTTTAATTCTTGCCATATTGGTTCGTAGAGACGCACGCGTTATTTGCGATGATTATATTTGAAGTGATCCTACCCGGTACAACTCCGGTGTTTTCTTGTTTTGGCGAACATCCCCGATTCTTCTGCTCACTCCGACAGAAAACAGAAGAGTTGGTTATTAGAAAGGATTGCGTCCAGGATCACAAGCATAGATACCGACTGATACGTATGATTGTAATTCCAGGGTAGGCAGTTTTACATCATACCCAGGATGTTGCGATTATATGTTACGGTCCTTGAAATCCTAACTCTTAGGAATACCTTGTAACCACAATAACATTATATCACTTGTCTGAATTGTCAATTAGTACAGACCAACCTAACGCTGCAACTGGAACAGTTGCCAGCTCATTACAGATTATCTGCCAGAATCACCATTTCTTCTGCGTTCAGATAAGCATCAACACGGCGCAGCAGGAGTTCCATAACATCCGAATAATTCTCGGCGTTGGGAGTTTCCATATACAGGGCCAGTTGTTCCTTCAACTTACCCAGAATCGGCTTGTTGGTCTTAACCATAGCAAACTTCTTCAGGTAGATTTGCGTAGCCAGACCAACCTGGTCCGCAGTCTTACCAGTCAGACCAGGCATAACCGACAGATAATCTTGTGCAAAACCGTCCCACTGTTCTTGCGGAATAGTGGTAAGTTCTGCCTTCGGCATATTGGCGATTGTAGTCCAGATGACTTTTGCAACCGGGAAAGTTTCTTGGCTGATGTTAGCATTCTCAGCCACAATTTCCGAAGCAACCGACTTGATAACGCCATAAATGGCATCATTCAGCAGTTCCAGTTCCTTACCGCCAGCCTTGAGAATATCAACAATGCCTGCAATGGTAGGCACCGGCAGAGTCAGTTCAACCGGGGCGCGCTTGTTTCCAAGCTTGTCTTTCTTGAAGCGGAAAGCAAACTTTTGCAGCACGGTAGTTTCGTTGGTGTCAACTTCGCTGGTGTTGATATCAGTCATGATTTGATTAAATCCTATTGAGAGGGAAGGGAGATTATGCGGTTGCTTTAGATTTACTGGTGCAACCGCGTGAACCAGTGAGTGCAATATAACAGAGGCCCCGGTGGCTGTCAAGAGGGCATGCGGGCTAAGTTAGATCCCCGTCTTAAATCTACTGGGCACGTTGTTAGGAAGTAGATTTATTTAACTGCTGTTCTGATCTTGTTGACCACTTACAATTTTCTTTGCAATATGATTTATCGTTATCTTTTGATAACAAAGGCTGAGCCATTTAACCCTAAGGGATTCATTGTCCCTTTAATTTGCCCTGGAAGAAGATAGCTTTCTCCTCAAGCGTGTTACCTTTCACACGCTGAGTTTTAATTCCTTTCTCCAAACTATCAGGTTCACAGATGATATAGAGTTCTTCGCGCGCACGAGTAATAGCAGTGTACAGGAGTTCCCGAGACAGCATAACATTGTGGGATTGATGCAAGCAAAGAAATACTCGTCGCCATTCAGAACCTTGTGCTTTATGTACGGTCAGGCAATATCCATACATCATCGCATTTAGTTCACCAGCCGCAGTCAATGTTAGTTCCTGATCGCTATCATTCATGCGAACAGTTACGATATGGGATGCAGATTTAACGCGATCCTCTTTGTTTTCTGACATTGCCACCTGACCGAGTAGGAAATCTACATCATCATCTGTAGTTTCTGCTGCGGTTTTAGGGGAGTCGGACGATGAATCATAGCCCCAATAATCTAAGGTTGTAGATGCTGGCAATGCAGGTACACCGTAGTAAGCTGGGTTAGGTTCAATACGAATGATGGTGGCATCTTCCTTGTCTACCAATACTTTCTCACCTTCACGGAAATACAGGCGATTGAAACCAGCTACAATTTGGTAGACCAGAGAACCTGATTTCTTGGCCAGGTAATTGCCAATCTTTTTGTTCAATTCATCAGTGCCGCATGCCTTGTTGAATGGTAGAAGAATCATATCTTCTTCCGGATCATAAACACCCTGGTCCAGGAATGTAGTAAATACGGATGAGAGAGTTAGCAATGCATTTAGGGAATCGATTTTCTTTTTCCATGGGCGGATTGTCATCTGTCCTGGCTTTTTCCAGGATTCGAATTCGGTGCCCGCCATAGGATTACCACTGAGAATGCGATGCGCCAAACTAATAATCGGAGACTCCAATGCTTGTCGATAGACTTCAGTGAGTTCAACAACTGGTAGTTCTAGAAGTTTAAATCCCAAAATGGCAGGACCAAATACCGGGGGTAACTGCTGAATATCACCAAGATAAATGATTTGGGGCCCATGCGGGCAAGCATCGATAACCTCCTGATGAAGATCAGTTCCAAGCATGGAAGATTCTTCAAAAATGATTGTGGTGATGGATGATGGTAATGGATTAGCTGCATTTCTGGTGGCTTCAAATCGCATTGTAGTACGTTCTTTGCCAGTTTCAGGATCAGTTACTTCGTAATACACGGGCTGATATTCAAGAAGTTTGTGAATAGTAATGCAGTTGCCTTGCAGGTTTTCGGGCACATTCTTGCGGATGTTTGCAACTGCTCTACGAGTGTAAGCGCAGATAACAATTCCCGGAGTTCCAGATTGTAGATGTTTATGACCATTGGAGGCTAGAACTCCTGCACGCCCTGAAAGTTCTAATTCTTGAACCACTGCTTTTTGGCAGGTAGTTTTACCAGTTCCAGCAGCTCCAATAAGAACTGCTGATTTTCCAGAACCTGCAAGAGTAACAAATTCGGATTGTTTGGCGTTGAGAGTGATAAGATTGCCATAGCGATCTAAGATTTGATGGCCAGATGGTTGGACGGGCTCAGTAGATATTTCAGTTGCAATTGGAGTTAAAACAGGAGTTGGTACAGGTACTACGGTTGCTTTTTCGGCTGCTTTCTTAGCTCGTAATTGAGCCAGCAGATCATTTAAACGATTAGGATCTAGTGTAGACATAAGATTTAAGTGGTTGGTGAGATAAGATCAGCCATAAAATCAGGGACTGAGCGGCCCTTATACGTCATTCCAGCGCCCTTGTCAACCAGCCAGTTATTGTGTTTGCGACGATAGAATTGTTGATAATGGTCGATTACAGAGCCAGGGCGGATTGAAATGATTGCAGGACCATCAAAGATAAATGGGGTATGTGCATTTGATGTAAGAAAACCAAATTCAGATTCTAGATAATCTTGAACTAGGTTGACAATATCCATGCTTGCATGAGAACCGCAATTGGAAACTGATTGGCGAATGCTATCTAGTTCTGCTGCAAGTTCGCAAATCCATAGAATGTTATTATTTGATTCAGCGGCCCATTTAGTGCATGGATGTTTAGGATAAGCTAGCTTGTAGATTCCAGGGATGTTGAATTCTCGTTGAATCATGGCAGTTGATACCATCTGCGCAGATTCTAGAATCATCTTATGCAAATGCTGATCGCAATGATAAGATGCTGCGACAGTTGGGTCTGGGTCAAGGACAAAGATATTCATGATGATTTCCTAGCTCCTATCTGGTGGCAACATAGACTTCTGATCGCGTTCGGTTATGTATTCCATTGCATTTTTAGCTGGGGTTACAAGAACATAGCCAGTACGCATATCAGGAAGTTTGCGGAAGGAAAGCAGAACTACTTTACGTCCACGCAATTCTTCAGGATGACAACGATGATAAATGATTAGGTAGGTAATACCTTCACGAATAATTGGACGATGTTGGCCCCAATTGGAGAATAGATATTCTGGAGTCCAGTGAAGGATGTAATAGTTGGATAGTTTATGACGATCTTCTGGTGGAATGTACCAATCTAGTTGGATTTGATTGTAGATGTTATGGTGTAGATGGGTTGTTGAACGAGGCGGAGATGGTGCGATTAGTGGCTTGAATTGATTTTTAGATTTATCAGATGTAGACATAATCATATTCTCCATTTAATTCTGCCGATAAATCAAGTGTTCAGGGGGTTCATAATTTGTGCTATTTTTGCCATTGACTATGAATTGATTGTAATTTGGGTCAAAATAAATAGAACAAATTTTTGTAGGCACAAAATCACAGTCTCCAACTAAGATAGTAGTGTCATCAGAAAGCTGTTCAAGCAATCTGATCAATTCTTTAGGTGTCATGATTACAATTCCCCGCCCATAAGATAGCAATTGAAGAAATCATTCCAAGTCAGTGATTCGGAAAATGATCCGTAGAGATACGCATAGAGAGATTTTTTATACCCGGCATGGAATGAATAGAATGCACCATCTACAAATTGACGATGATAAGATCGGGTAGCTGGCAGTTTCTTATGCTCTGCTGCATTGCGGGATTGATAGAGAAGCTTAGGGTTAGATTGCGATTGCATCAGTGTCTCCATCGTGAGCTGATCCATCAGGTGCCTGATCTTTGCCATATTTCCTAGCCATATCCCAACGCAATTTAGCTTTCTGGAATGCGAATCTGCTAGGATATTGCTCCAGTTTTGGCTCCTCGATTGGTGCAGAATCGACCAATGCTTTCATGTTGGCGGATTCTACCGATGCACTGGAGGAAATCAGAGAATACGAACTTTTTACGTCTGGGTCGCCAATATCCAGGAAATTACGCTTTCTGGATTGCGCATCACGCAAGATTTTAAACAGTGCATGAGAATAGATTGAGCCAATTGGAATGTGTTCTTCGCAATGCTCAATTAGCTCGATCAGGTCAGAATCTGGAATGCTAAAGATGTAATCGTTTTTAGTGCAGCGAACAATGATTTCTTTCCAGAAATCAGCACAGGAGATTTGTTGACCGAAAGAAGATCCGAACGGAGAAGAAACTAGGAATGTGGGGAAACTTCCTGCTGTTGCGGCCCAAATAGCAAGTTCTCCAGAATATGCAGAAATTGGACGATGAGGATTCTTAATCATCCGCGCAAGCGCGTTTTCTCTGCGGATTAGTGCGGCCGATTCGTGGGCAGATTTATACCCTGATTTATGTTCATCGTATGCATGTTGCCAATTCTCGATCCAATAGCGAACATTTGCTAGTGTACGGGTATCTTGGGAGATTGCATAGTGAGGAAAGATTTCCTGAGGATCAGATACAGTATTGAGCTTGATTACTGTACGCAGGAGAGATTCCATATTGTTTGCGATTATGGAATCAGTTTGTTCTGTACGGATTACAGGAACACGCCAGTCGATAAGATCGCTAGATCGCAGCAACGACAAGAACAATAGATAGCTATCGGTGGATGTCAGTTCTCCTGATGACCATTTGCTGGTGGCTGCAAGCAATTTCTTCTGTGGGAGAGAAAAAATTGGGTGGTGAAGCTCACGAGAATAGAATGTTCCTGGAAAGTGGGAACATTCGAATTCGATTGATGAAA
>ERZ650308.2072-NODE-2072-length-10060-cov-5.142129_pt1 | contig 10060 bp, 9 predicted proteins | sample MGYA00376244_ERZ650308 | MGnify/ENA primary metagenome ERZ650308 (study PRJEB26733, sample SAMN07839295) | wastewater metagenome | biome: small river; feature: stream; material: water | place: USA: North Carolina | collected 2016-04-26 ...
CCGCAACGGTCGGCGCGTTCTCTTGTGTTTCACCTGAGGCCATGCACTCTTGCATCGCCTTCGCAATGATGGCGAAACCTGCTTTATCAATGGCACCAGAAACGGCGGAGAGCTGCGTTACAACTGCACGACAATCTCCTCCGGCCTCCACAGCTGTTATGACAGCTGCCAGTTGACCTTGAGCTCGCTTGAGACGATTAACTATCGCCTTGTGTTCTTCAGGTGTTACCTCAGTCATTTCTGATCTCCTTTCGAGGCCATGCCAGCCTTCCACGTGAGATAGCCACCGTTGAGGTTGACTACGTCAATTCCTTCTTGCGCCAAAATGCGCGCAGCTGTGTGACCACGCTGGCCAACTTGGCAGTACACAACTACGTTCTTCCCAGATAGTTCTCTGACGCGCTCACGAAGAACATCCAGAGGAATACTCAAGCTTCCTTCAATATGTCCGTACTGATATTCGCCTTCGGTCCGAACATCGACAATCACAGCACCGGCATCCACAGCACTGTCGAGTTCATGCCACTCAATGACCTGGGTCAGACCTTCTGCAATGTTCCTATTGACATAACCGAGCATGTTGATGGGGTCTTTGGCAGAACCGTGTTGGGGGTCATAAGCAAGTTCTAATTGAGCAAGATCGCTGGCAGTGATTCCCGCAAAGATTGCTGTTGAAATAACGTCTATGCGCTTATCCACACCGTGACCACCCACAGCCTGGGCACCGAGAATGAGATCAGTTTCAGGATCCACCATGAGCTTGAATCTCATGGTTTGTGCACCTGGATAGTAGGCAGCATGATCAGCAGGATGGGTGTGGATTACGCGGACAGGACGTCCAGCTGCACGTAATGCCTTTTCGCTCCATCCCACTGTTGCGGCCACTAAGCCATCGAAGGAAAGGATGGATGTTCCCAGTGTGGGTGTTGCGGGGACCGTGCGGGCTCCGGCAATCGCGTTCGCTACGGAGTGGCCGTGACGGTTTGCTAAACCAGCAAGGGTGGCAAGCCGCTCATCACCAGATATTGCATCAATCTTTTCTGCAGCATCACCGACAGCAAAAATATGTGGATCTGAGGTTCGCTGTTCGTTATCTACCCAGATTCCACCGTTGTGACCGATTTTGAGTCCAGCTTCTTCAGCAAGATGAACCTCTGGCTTCACACCTAGTGCAGAGAAGATGACATCGGTGCTGATCACTTCTCCATCTGCAAGGGTTACGCTGTTTCGCGTAAAAGTAGTGATGGAACTCTCTAAGCGAAGATCAACCCCCGATGCGCGCACTCGTTGGGCAACCGCGATAGCAAGCTCTGGATCGAGATAGCTCAACAGCTGTTTGCCGCGATGAATGAGCGTGACTTTCATTCCTCGCTTGATGAGATTCTCTGCAAGCTCGAGACCAATAAATCCCCCACCAAGAATCACGGCATGTTCAGGGTTGGGATACAACCACGCAATGGCCTTATCCATGTCTTCCACTGTGCGCATGGCCAAAATCCACTTGGCATCTGGGCCCTCAGGCATGGTGGCTTTGGCCCCTGGTGAAAGAACGAGATAGTCATATTTTTCGACGTAGGTTACTTTCCAGACCCTGTCGTAAATGGTGACGGTTTTGGACTGGCGATCAATCGAGAGAACCTCATGGCGGACACGGACGTCCAAGTTGAATCGAGCACCCAACGTAATGGGGTTTTGAAGAATGAGAAGCGATCGCTTTTCGATGGTTTCACTCAGGTGATAGGGCAAGCCACAGTTCGCATAGGAGACGAAACCACTACGTTCGAGCACCAGGATGTGAGCTGTCTCGTCGAGCCGACGCAGACGAGTGGCAGCCGACATTCCGCCAGCAACACCACCAATAACCACGATTTTCTTGGGCCGATCCATGGTTACAGCCTATACCCCTAGGGGTATCGTTACGAGATGTTACTTATCCATCTCAGCGAGCAATTCACGCACGCGTGGAACAACAACTTCACCATAGAGACGAATGCTGTTCATCAAGTGCTCGTGGGGCAAAGTGCCCAAACTGTATTTGAGGTCAAATCGTGAAACACCAAGCCCATGAATACTTCGAGCAAGTTTTTGGGCAACAGTCTCAGGTGATCCAGCAAAGAGAGCACCTTCAGGACCTGCTTCATGCTCAAATTGGGCCCGGGTCAGAGGTGGCCAACCACGAGTACGACCGATACGTTCGTGCATCACTTGATAGTGAGGGAACATGAGGTTCTTGGCCTCATCATCGGTTTCGGCAATAAATCCTGGAGAGTGTTGACCTATAGGAAGAGTCTCTAACTCAAGTTGAGCAAGAGCTTGGTGATACAGATCAACATAGGGACGGAATCGCAGCGGGTCTCCCCCAATAATGGCCAGCATCAGGGGCAAGCCGTATTGAGCTGCACGAACAACAGACTGTGGGCTACCACCCACACCAATCCAAGTCTTGAGTTTTCCGCCTTCAACAGTGGGATAAACAGCTTGCTCGATTAATGCCGGACGAATTGTTCCCTGCCAGGTAACTGGCCCGCCCTGAACAAGATGGGCGAAAAGATCGAGCTTCTCCTCAAAAAGCTTTTCGTAATCTTGAAGATCAAAGCCGAACAAGGGGAAAGACTCTGTGAAAGAGCCGCGCCCCACAATCACTTCAGCACGGCCGTTAGAGACGGCATCCAAAGTGGCGAACTTCTGGAATACACGAATGGGGTCATCAGAACTCAGCACGGTCACTGCCGAGCCGAGGTGAATATTCTTTGTTTGGCTAGCAATAGCTCCCAGGAGAACTTCTGGAGAGGAAACTGCGAAGTCATCCCGGTGGTGTTCACCAATGCCAAAGAAATTCAGACCTACCTCGTCAGCCAATACAGCCTCTGCTGCAACGTTTCGGAGCACCTGGGCATGCGAAACAGGCTTACCATCTAGATCAACCGTGACATCACCGAATGTGTCTAAACCGAATTCAACGTCGTGTGCCACGTGGAGCTCATTTCTCATGCAGATCTGAATACTTGTTCAGGATAAGTGAAATACAGCAAGTTCTATTCCCACACCGGCTTGTTATGCCAGACTAGGTAATGGAGATATCCAAAGACGGGTATCTCTTTCCATTCACAACGGATCGTCCGGCACGTACCTGCCGGTGAAGGAGCAGTAAAAGTCATGGCTACAGTCACATTTGATAACGCCACTCGCCTCTACCCCGGCACCACCAAGCCCGCGGTAGACAAGATCAACCTCAAGGTTGAAGACGGCGAATTCCTCGTACTTGTCGGACCTTCGGGTTGCGGTAAGTCCACTACCTTGCGCATGCTTGCCGGCCTCGAAGAGGTCAACGGCGGTCGCATCCTCATTGGTGACCGCGATGTCACTGACGTTCCACCAAAGGACCGCGACATCGCCATGGTTTTCCAGAACTACGCTCTGTACCCTCACATGACCGTGGCAGAGAACATGGGCTTCGCTCTCAAGATTGCCGGTGTCAAGAAGGAAGAGCGCGCAGAGCGCGTACTTGAAGCTGCAAAGCTTCTAGACCTCGAGCAGTACCTTGACCGTAAGCCCAAGGCCCTTTCTGGTGGTCAGCGTCAGCGTGTTGCTATGGGTCGCGCTATCGTGCGTAAGCCTCAGGTATTCCTCATGGATGAGCCTTTGTCGAACCTGGACGCCAAGCTTCGTGTTCAGACTCGTACTCAGATCTCTTCACTCCAGCGCCGCCTGGGTGTCACCACGGTGTACGTGACCCACGACCAGGTTGAAGCCCTCACTATGGGTGACCGCATTGCGGTTCTCAAGGATGGTCTGCTTCAGCAGGTTGGTACTCCTCGTGACCTCTACGAGCGTCCTGCAAACAAGTTCGTAGCAGGCTTCATTGGCTCCCCCGCCATGAACCTTTTCCCCTCAAAGGTTGTTTCTGGAGGTGTTGAATTCGGTAACACCGTTGCCAAGGTTGACGCTGAAGTAACCAAGAAGGCTACTGGAGCTGTCACTGTTGGTATTCGCCCCGAAGACCTCACCGTGAACAAGGACAAGGGTCTGAAGATCAAGGTTGATGTTGTTGAGGAACTCGGTGCAGACGGTTACCTTTACGGTCACGTCACCATCGATGGCACCGAACACAACATCACTGTTCGTGTTGATGGTCGCGACCACCCCATGCGTGGTGACGAAGTATTCGTACTTCCCACCGAGAAGCACATCCACGTCTTCGACGCTGAGTCTGGTGAGCGCCTCTCCGGAGCAGTAACCCTCTAGTTACTGACCGAATCCTCGAGATTCACACCCATTTGGTGCAATGTTGCCCGCGATCAGATCACTGGTCGCGGGCAACTCACTTAACGAGAGAGATTGATAGATGAGTGGTTCACTCAACATCACCGCTGCGACAGTAGAACCCGGCCTGTTAGCACTGCCGTGGGATATCCCACTGGAAAACTGGCCAGACGACACCATCACAGCACTGCCCAAAGGTATTTCTCGCCATATTGTGCGTTTTGCACAGCTGGATGGCTACGTCATCGCCATCAAGGAGACCACCGATGAGATGGCGCAGGGCGAATATGACATGCTGCGCAATCTGCAGAAGATTGAAGTTCCTTGTGTTGAGCCTGTGGCCGTCGTTCAGGGACGTACGGATAGTGAAGGCAACCCACTGCCTTCTGCCCTGGTAACACGTCACCTCAAGTTTTCGATGCCCTTCCGCGCGCTCTATTCGACCACTCTACGTCCCGAAACTGCCCAACGCCTGGTGGACTCCCTTGCCTTGCTCTTGGTTCGCCTCCACAACGTGGGCTTTTTCTGGGGAGACGTTTCCCTCTCCAACACCCTCTTCCGTCGGGACGCAGGGTCTTTTGCTGCGTATCTAGTAGATGCAGAAACAGGACGCCTCTATGACAGCTTGACCAAGGGTCAGCGTGAACATGATCTGGAAATTGCCCGGGTCAACATTGCTGGTGAACTCATGGACATTCAGGCCGGCGGCAAGTTAGATGCAGCAATTGACCCCGTTGCCACCAGTGACCGCATCATGGCCAGTTACGACACACTGTGGCATGAACTCAATGATCCAGAGCTTCTCGAACAAAACGAACTCTGGAAGATCAACAAACGCGTTCAACGTCTGAACGATTTGGGCTTCGATATCGAAGAGCTCTCGATCAAGACTGATGCAGATGGTACCAAGGTGAAAATACAGCCCAAGGTTGTGGACTCAGGTCACCATGCTCGCAGATTACTTCGCCTCACCGGTCTCGACACCGAAGAAAACCAAGCCCGTCGCCTCCTCAACGACCTGGACTCATACGCAGCAACTGTGAGTCTTCTCAATCTAGATGAAGAAGTAGTGGCGCATTTATGGCTCACGCGTGTTTTCGAGCCAGTCATTCGCGCAGTCCCTGAAAACCTCGACAGCAAGCTAGAACCCGCTGAAGTGTTCCACCAGGTACTTGAACACCGCTGGTTCATGTCTCAAGAACAAGCGAGAGATGTTCCTCTCAACGAGGCGGTTCGTGACTACATCGAAAACGTACTCCAATACCGCAGAGACGAAGAAGTCGTGATTAACCCACCCACGGGAACCTTCACCGCAGCCATTGACATCATTCGCGATGAGGACGATTTCGAATACAACGACGAACCAATGCCGCCACGTGGTGCTGATGAACCTGTTCGTGATTGGCGCGACCTGGTTTAGCCTGTAGTCATGCGTGCCGCCGTAGCCACCAGCCAAGACCATGACAATCCACTTGCAGGTTTGCACCTGCAAGATGTGCCTGAACCCGAAGTTCCTCCAGGCTGGGCAAAAGTTCGTCTGATCACAGCCTCACTGAACCCCCATGACGTGTGGACACTAAGAGGTGTGGGTCACCCTGCTGAGCGCATCCCCATGATTTTGGGATGCGACGGAGCTGGTTACACAGAAGATGGCAAACCAGTGATCATCTATCCCGTCGTTGCCGATGCAGCTCGAGGCATGGGTGACATGACCATGGATCCTCAGCGTTCCATCATTAGTGAGCTCTATAACGGCACTTTCGCTGACTACATTGTGGTTCCAGAAAGCAGTTTGGTGCCCAAGCCCGCATGGTTGAGCTTTGAGGAAGCTGCTGCCATGGGTATTGCGTGGGGAACCGCCTACAGAATGATGTTTTCGCGTGCAGGACTCAAAGCAGGAGATCGAGTTCTTGTTCAAGGTGCATCTGGGGGCGTAGCCAGCGCCGCTATATCGCTCGCTAAAGCCGCAGGAGCAACTGTCTATGTCACAGCGCGTGATGAACGTAAACGTCAATTTGCGCTCGATGTAGGAGCTGATGCTGCTTTTGAAACAGGTGCTCGACTCCCTGAGCGCGTCGACATCGTGGTGGAGACCGTAGGAGAGGCTACCTGGTCACACTCACTCAAGTCTCTGCGTCCAGGCGGTACCGTCGTGATTTGTGGAGCGACGAGTGGCCCCAATGCGAATGCAGACCTCAACCGTGTTTTCTACCAACAACTCAGCATTATTGGCTCCACTACGTGCACCTTGGCGGAGTTCTATAAATGTCTTCGTGTGATGGAAGAATCCGGTGCACGACCTGTAATTGATCACAGTGTGACGCTGGAAAACATTCACCAGGGTTTTGAAGCACTGATTGCTGGAGACAATCTTGGAAAGATTGTTGTCCAGATCAGCGAGGAACTGTAAGTTCTAGAGAACTTTCTTCACGACAGAGGACTTCAACTGCATCTGGCCAAAACCGTCAACCTTGCAGTCGATGTCGTGGCCATCTGACGCACCAGGCACCAAACGAATGTTGCGCACCTTGGTGCCCACCTTAATGTCCTGAGGGAAACCCTTGACCTTCAGTCCCTTGACTACGGTGACGGTGTCGCCGTCCGCAAGAACATTGCCAACAGAATCTTTGATGATGGATGAGTCATTGGCCTGATCTTCTTCAGGGTTCCACTCATGTGCACACTCAGGACAAACCAGTAGTGCACCCATCTCGTAGGTGTATTCACTTGAACAGTGTGGGCAGGGAGGCAGAGTTTCTGACATGTCATTCCTTTGAACCTCGAAAACATATCACGTAGCCTTGCATCATGAAGATAGCCCTCGCCAATGACCATGCAGGACTCACGCTCAAGAATGAGATTGCGACCTGGCTCACCGCTCAAGGGCACGAGGTTATCGACTTCGGCACAGACAGTGCAGATCCCGCTGACCTGCCCGATCACGTCTACCCTGCGGCCAGAGCAGTTGCAACAGGCGACGTGGACAGAGGTATCTTTGTCGACGGTGTTGGATATGGCTCTGCCATGATTGCCAACAAGGTCAACGGAGTTTATGCAGCTGTCTGCCAAGATTCATTCTGTGCTGAACTTGCCCGGAGCCACTCCGACACCAATGTGTTGTGTATTGGCGGAAAGATTATTGGCTCAGCAATCGCTATGGAGATTGTTCGAGTCTGGATGACTACTGAGTGGTTGGGAACTTCCGATGAGAAGTATGCCCGACGTGTCGCCAAAGTGGTTGAAATTAACAACGAGAACCTCAAAGCACTGTAATTTCTTTAGTTTGCTCCACTCGCCCAGTCATTTGACAGGTGCCAGTGATATTTTCCTCAGAGCTCACGTTTTCGAAAGAAAGATATGCTCGCCCTAGGGGAATATTTTGTTACATAAGCTGCCGGTTCACACACTGATCATCACAACAGCGATTGCGATTCCGAGCTTTGTTCTGGGGTCTAGTTTTGCGTTAGTGGCTGCCTCTGCTTTCAATGCACCCACAAAGACAGAAGCCGCCACACCCCCTCGCTCGGAACATGCAGATGGAAAACAGACCGTGGTGAAACCCACAGCTGCTCCTGTGGTGGAAGAAATTGTTGACGAACCTGTTCGCCCCCAACCAGCACCTCCTCCTGGCGTTGAGGCGTCGGTGCCCGATGCGCCCAACAACATCTCGATCTACACTCCCCCAGCAGACTTTGTATATGCCGGTACTCGCATGCTGAATGTGAGTGCGGCAGACATTCCCTCCTGGATCGCATTCGACGTGAACAACGACAATGAGCAATCAGGTGAAGATGAAGTGTCATGGAATTCATCTCTCTATGCCTTCTATAACAACAAGTTCGGCCAGACCTATCAATATGACCCCATTGAAGTTCACGCTCACTGGTGGGGAGACCCAGCAACTAGCCCTGACCACGACACCATCGTGAACTACATTGACAATAGGGACGCCCTCACGGTCAACTTTGTAGTTTCTGCCAACCGCGTCACCAGCATGATGCCTTTGTCGTGGATGGCAACCACTACGGGATATCGCAACCCCTGGGCATGGAAGATGGAAATAGATCCACGCCTCAGTGATGATGTGTACAAGACAGTTGGCGCCTTGATGTATGTCGTGGAAATGAAGAACGGCCAATTACAGAACGAACCCATACGTCTGCATAAAGAGTTCTATCCCACAGGATGTTCTGAAATTGATGTTGCGTACCTGCGCTCGTGGGTGAACAAGTTCGCAACGGGTGAATACGACATCAACACTGGTCGGCCAGCTGTTGTTCCTGCACCAACGCCATAAGAAGGTAGCTCGAGCCAAAGAAGAAATCCCCGCCGAAGCGAGGATTTCAGTAGTGGATCTGAGGGGACTCGAACCCCTGACCCCCTGCATGCCATGCAGGTGCGCTACCAGCTGCGCCACAGACCCGTAACCTCGCAATATCTGCGAGACAACTTGTTTAGATTACTACATCTGGACTGTGCTGAACGAACTCAAGAGGGATTGCAGGGCAGTCCTTCCATAGTCGCTCAAGTCCGTAATACATACGTTCTTCTTCGTGGAAGACGTGAACAACCAAGTCACCGAAATCGAGAAGAATCCAACGACCTTCAGCACGACCTTCACGACGGATTGTTTTCACGCCAGCTTCGATCATCTTGTCTTCGATTTCGTTAGATATCGCGATGACGTTGCGCTCATTGCGACCAGTTACGAGAAGGAAGATGTCGACCAGAGGGAGCGGCTCAGAGATATCGAGCGCAACTTGATCGAAGCCACCTTTGTCATCTGCTGCTTGTGCAGCAATTTGGAGCAAACGGTGAGCGTTTTCAGTAGCAGCCAATTAGAACAGTCCTAAGAAATAACCGGCAACGAATAGAGCAACCACTCCGACAGCCAAACCGGCAGCTGTGATGGAGAGGATGAAAGGGAGGCGTTCATTCATGCCACGAGGAGTCGTGACGACACTGTTGGAGATGTTGTAAGCAGAGACGGCAGTTGCGGCAGAAACAGGTGCCATTCCCTGGGTTGGGGCTACTTCTTCGTCATCTTTGATGACATCGATGTCTGAGGTGTCTAGGTTTTCTAAGTTTGCGCCCACCTGGGACACAGAAGACGGAATCAGGATGGAACCTGTAATCACGATCTCGCCAGTGGGGTTAATGGGAGCGATTGATCCTGTGGTCTCAGGAAGAGTCGGAAGAATCAGAGCATTGCTGATGACGGAAATAGATCCGGTCGTTGCGGGAACAGAATTGGCGAGGTTGCCGTATTCAATGTTGACCTCACCAGCTTCGACAACAGCTTCAGCAGCTGCAACAGCTTCAGCAATCGCAATCGCAGCTGTAGCTTCAGAAATAGTTTGTGGCTCTATTTCTTCTTCGTAATCGTCATCGTCATCGTCGACGGTATCGAGCTCATCTACAACAACTACTTCTGAAATCTGTTCCTCAACAATTGCTGCGTCTTCCGCAGCCTGAAGCTCTTGCTGTTCACGCGCTGCTTGGGCTTCTTCAGCTTCTAAGGCTTCTTGTGAAAGTCGAGCAGCTTCGCGCTCTGCGGCCAGCTCAATTTCACGAGCTTCGGCAGCTGCAACAGCTTCTGCTTCACGTGCTGCTAATTCAGCTGCTTCCGCCTTGCTTTGTTCGCGTGCGGCTTCTTCTTCAGCTTTGAGAGCTACTTTTTCAGCCGCGAGAGCTTCAGAGGCGGCAGCAGCGGCAGCTTTAGATTCTGCAGCGGCAGCTACTTTCTCTTGTTTGGCAGCAAGAGCTTGAGCTTTCTTTTCTTTTCGAGCAAGTCGTC
>ERZ650308.2076-NODE-2076-length-10050-cov-8.047924_pt1 | contig 10050 bp, 11 predicted proteins | sample MGYA00376244_ERZ650308 | MGnify/ENA primary metagenome ERZ650308 (study PRJEB26733, sample SAMN07839295) | wastewater metagenome | biome: small river; feature: stream; material: water | place: USA: North Carolina | collected 2016-04-26 ...
CGCCCAAACCAGCCAGCCAAATTTGCTGCGCTTGCTCTTTCACGTTGTCAGACATCGCAGCTGGATCGAATGGGTTTTTGGTAGACATGGTGCAATTGCTTTCAAAAATAACTTCCACTTTACTCTCAGATTCACAGCCCAACAACGAGCGAAAACCATAGCAATTTGAGCTTTGCCAAAAATTGCCATTGCTTTTAGAATGCCCACCATGAGCACCATGAACATTTCATTGCCCGATGCCCTCAAGTCTTTTGTGGATGTGCAGGTGATGCATCGCGGCTACGGCACCAGCAGCGAGTACGTGCGCGAACTGATCCGCAAAGACCAACAAGCCCAACAGCTTCGCAGCTTGCTATTGGCTGGCGCACAGTCTCCCGCGCAACAGGCCGTAACCCCTGACTACTTTGAGACGCTTCGTCAGAAAGTTACCCGCAGCCAAAGCGCTCAAAAGTGAAACGCAAACCCGTTATTCCAAGGGCGTTGGCATTGCAAGATGTGGATGACGCTGTCACTTATTTGATGCAACAGCAAGCAACAGATGCGCCCCTGAAACTGATTGACAACTTAGAGGTTGCCTATGCGTACATCAGCAAAAACGCAGCAACAGGTTCAACCCGCTACGCGCATGCGCTTGACTTGCCGGGGCTGCGCACATGGCCCATCACGGGGCATCCATATTTAATCTTCTATGTGGAGCAAGACGCGCACATCGATGTATGGCGCTTGCTTCACATGACCCGAGACATTCCACAAGAACTTCAATGACCGAGACAAACAACACCGCTTGGTACGTCGTCCACACCAAGCCCCGCCAAGAAACCCGCGCCCTTGAAAACCTGCAAAACCAAGGCTTCACGTGTTTCTTGCCCACCATGCAGGTGCAAAAACTGCGCAACCAAAAAGTGCAGACCATCACCGAGCCCATGTTCAGCCGCTACCTGTTCATTCAGCTAGACGACCAAACCCAAAACTGGGGCCCCATCCGCTCTACCTTGGGCGTGAGCAAGCTGGTCAGCTTTGGCCCTCAGCCCGCCAAAGTGCCGCCCGAGTTCATCGCGTTTTTAAAAGAAGCCCCGCCCGAAACCCTAGAGCGCATGTTTGCCCCCGGCGACAGCGTGCAAGTGGCCAGCGGTCCGCTTCAAGGTTTAGAAGGTAAATACATCGCCCATGATGGCGAAACCCGTGCCTTTGTGTTGGTCGATTTGTTGGGGCAGCCGCAAAAGCTACGCATGGCCGTTGAGAGCTTGCGGGGCGCGTGATCCATTAACATCTACAAATGCGTCTCACAGAGCAACAAATCAATGTCAATAAATAATGCCAACAATCAGTTTAACTTCAGGTAAAAACTTTGACGCCGCTGAAGGGATATCTATTTTGGATGCGAGTGCGCGCTCAACAGCATTTTTGCCATACAGCTGTAAAACAGGCCGCTGTAGTACGTGCAAGTGCAGAGTAATTCAAGGCACAACCAAGGCGCTTCAAGACGAGACCGGTCTGACAAACGAAGAAAAAAATGATGGTTGGATTTTGAGTTGTGTCAGAACTCCTATTACCAACATAATTCTAGATGTTGAGGACCTCGATGGCATATCACTCCCTACTGCGAAAACGGTGCCTTGTCGCATCAGTAGCATTGAAAAACTGGCTGCTGACGTACTTCGGGTGAGGCTGCGGCTTCCGCCTTCCTCCGATTTTAGTTATTTACCTGGTCAATACATTGACATCATTGGTAGCGGTGGAGTTCGCCGTAGTTACTCGCTGGCGAACGCCAGCTACGCAGACAAATTGCTTGAGCTGCATATTCGCGCAGTTGATGGCGGAGTTATGAGTGACTATTGGTTTAATCGTGCTCAAGTGAATGATTTATTGAGGTTAAACGGCCCCTTGGGAACGTCCGTTTTACGACAAATTGCAAATCGAGATTTGATATTTTTGGCAACGGGAACTGGCTTTGCGCCAGTCAATGCCATGTTGGCCTCGTTAGCCAACATGGCTCCCGAATTCAAGCCCAAGACCGTTAGCGTGTTTTGGGGAGGGCGTAAGGAAGAAGATTTGTATTTGGAATACAAGAGTCTTCAAAGTCTGTGCAATTTTGTGCCTGTGCTTTCGCGTCCTAGCGAAAATTGGACCGGCGCAAAAGGGTATGTACAACATGCGGCACTTACCGGGTGCCCCGACTTAAGCAATGCTACCGTTTATGCATGTGGCTCCAATGGCATGATTCAAAGTGCCAAAATTGCTTTGACACAAGCAGGACTGCCTGTTGAACGTTTTTATTCCGACGCCTTTGTGTGCTCGGCGACTAATTAGATTACGGGAGTACCCATTGAAAGCTGTAATTCTTGCCGGCGGACTCGGCACACGTTTGAGCGAAGAAACATCGACCCGACCCAAGCCGATGGTTGAAATTGGGGGTAAGCCCATTTTGTGGCACATCATGAAGATGTACTCACACCACGGGATCACAGACTTCATCATCTGTTGCGGATACAAGGGCTACTTAATTAAAGAGTATTTCGCCAATTACTTTTTACATATGTCAGACGTGACTTTTGACATGAAATCGAATGTGATGAACGTCCACCAAAAAAGAGCCGAGCCTTGGACGGTGACCTTGGTTGACACCGGCGACAGCTCTATGACGGGTGGGCGCTTGCGGCGCGTTGCAGAATACGTGAAAGACGAAGAGGCGTTTTGCTTTACTTATGGTGATGGCGTTGGCGACAACGACATTGCAGCAACCGTTGCATTTCACCGTAGCCATGGAAAAGCGGCCACTTTAACGGCCACCTATCCCCCTGGCCGATTTGGTGCTCTGGATATACAAAATGGCAAAGTCCTCAGCTTTAAAGAAAAACCGCGTGGCGATGGTGCCTTGATCAATGGAGGGTTTTTCGTGCTCTCTCCAAAGGTGTTGACGCTTCTAACTGGCGACGAAACCATTTGGGAGCAAGAGCCATTGATGAAGCTAGCCGCCGATGGCGAGCTGATGGCTCATCCTCATTACGGATTTTGGCAACCCATGGATACGCTTCACGACAAGAATACCCTTGAAAAAATGTGGGCCTCAGGAACTGCGCCATGGAAGAAGTGGGACTGACTATGAATCATGTCAACCCTGTATTTTGGCAAAGCAAGCGCGTCGTTTTGACCGGTCATACCGGCTTCAAAGGTAGTTGGCTGAGCTTGTGGCTGCAATCAATGGGGGCAGAGGTTCGAGGAATATCATTAGACCCACCAACCGATCCGGCTCTTTTTAACGTGGCGCGTGTAGCCGCGGGCATGGATCACCAAATTGCAGATATTCGCGCTTTTGAAAAAATCCAATCGTTAATCGGTGCATTTAAGCCAGAGATCGTCATTCACATGGCTGCGCAGCCCTTGGTGAGGCTTTCATACCAGCAGCCAATAGACACCTATGCAACCAACGTCATGGGAACTATTCACGTGCTCGAGGCTGCGCGGCGCGCAGGTTCGGTGCGCGCTGTTGTGAACATCACCACTGACAAGTGCTATGAAAACAAAGAGTGGGTTTGGGGTTATCGTGAGGATGAGCCCATGGGCGGGCACGACCCTTATTCCAGCAGCAAAGGTTGCGCCGAACTTGTTAGCAGCGCATACCGAAAGTCTTTCTTTGAAGCCGAGGGCATTGCTATGGCCACGGCGCGTGCAGGTAACGTCATTGGCGGTGGCGATTGGGCGTTGGATAGGCTCGTTCCCGATGTGCTTCGTGCACTAGAAAAACACCAGCCAGTGCCAATTCGTAACCCCCATGCAATTCGGCCTTGGCAGCATGTCTTAGAGCCTTTGTCGGGCTATCTCATGCTTGCAGAGAGTCTCTGCAGCCAAGGCCACGCCGATGCAGAGGGCTGGAATTTTGGCCCACGCGACGAAGATGCCCAGCCTGTGCAATGGATTGTGGAGCGCTTGTGTCAGCAGTGGGGTAGCGATGCCACTTGGGCCTTGCAACCTGGTAATCACCCGCATGAAGCAAACTTTCTCAAGTTAGATATTTCCAAAGCGCGACAGCGTTTAAATTGGGCGCCTAGGTGGCCCCTTGTCACTGCACTCACGCACATCACGCAATGGCATAAAGCATGGCTTACGGGGCTCGACATGAAAGCCGTCTGCCTTCAACAAATCAACCAGTACCAAAACGAATCATGAACACGAGCGCCATCAACTTCCAACCAAAATTAGACACTTTACGCAGTCAAATCAGCGAGCTGGTTAAGCAGTACGCTGACATCGCGTATGCGCCCACTCCTTTCGTCGCGGGGCACACAGCGGTGCCAGTCTCAGGCAAAGTTATTGGCGCCAAAGAGCTGCAATTGATGGTTGACGCATCGCTGGATGGCTGGCTAACGACCGGTCGTTTCAATGCCCTGTTCGAAGAGCGCATGGCTAAATTCCTAGGCGTGAAACACGTCTTGACGGTTAACTCTGGCTCATCAGCTAACCTGGTTGCGTTCTCCGCATTGACTAGTCCAAAGTTGGGCGATCGTGCCATCAAGCCTGGAGATGAAGTGATTGGCGTGGCCGCTGGTTTTCCCACAACGGTAAACCCCATTGTTCAATTCGGTGCGGTGCCAGTTTTTGTCGATGTTGAGCTCTCTACCCATAACATTGATCCCAGCTTGATTGAGGCTGCAATCACACCTAAAACTAAGGCCATTATGTTGGCTCATAGTTTGGGGAATCCATTTAACGTTGAAGTTGTATCAGCGCTTTGTAAAAAGCACAATCTCTGGCTTATTGAGGACTGTTGTGATGCACTTGGTGCAACCTACAAAGGCCAAATGGTCGGTACCTTTGGTGATATTTCCACGTTGAGCTTTTATCCGGCACACCACATCACCATGGGTGAAGGCGGCGTCGTTTTTACCAACAACAGTGAACTCAAGCTCATTGCGGAGTCCTTCCGTGATTGGGGCCGAGACTGCTACTGCCCACCCGGCAAAGACAACACATGTGACAAACGCTTTTGTTGGACGAAAAAAGACTTAGGTGGAAATCTGCCTGATGGTTACGACCACAAATACACCTACAGTCATTTGGGCTACAACTTGAAAATCACCGATATGCAAGCAGCATGTGCCTTGGCGCAGATGGACCGCCTAGAAGAGTTCATTGCCAAGCGACGTGCCAACTTTGCGTATTTAAAAAATCGCCTGAGTAGTTGCGCAGAGTTTTTGCATCTGCCAGAAGCAACACCAAACACTGAGCCATCATGGTTTGGTTTTCCATTAATTCTCAAAGAAAGTAGCGGCACTAAGCGCACAGATTTGATCAACTACCTTGATCAAAACAAGATTGGCACTCGCCTTTTGTTTGCGGGTAACCTTACTAAGCAGCCCTATATGGCAGGACGCAACTACCGTGTCAGTGGTGACTTAACCAACACCGACATCGTTATGAACCAAACCTTCTGGCTAGGTACATTTCCCGGATTGGGTGCGCAAGAGCTTGACTACATTGCAAACAAATTAGAAGAATTTTTCGGTTTGAATTTTTGAGCCATGGGCAACGACAATTCATATTTACAAATTCCCATCGAGGATCTTGAATTCATCGTGAATTCAATTGGGACGCGTTGGGATCGGTTGCGAGGCAAACGGCTACTACTAACAGGTGGCACCGGTTTTATTGGTAAATGGCTCCTGGCGAGCTTCTTATTTGCAAATCGAAAACTAGAACTTTCCGCGGAAGTTGTGGTGCTTAGCCGCAGCCCCGAAACTTTTTTGAAAGAGTTTCCTGAGTTGCGCGAAGTGCCAGGGCTAACGTGGACGAGCGGTGATGTGCGCGATCTCACGCCTGATACGTTTGGTGACTGCGGTTTTGCAATACACGCAGCAACCGATGTTGTGGCGAGCAGCACACCGGGCGAGATTTTAGATACCTGCATTACAGGGACCAAACGTGTTTTGGATGCTATGGCACAAGGACTCGCGCCTCGACGCTTACTGCTTCTCAGTTCTGGCGCAGTCTATGGGCGCACTCCTCATCAAATTCAGACTATTTCAGAAGACTGGCTGGGAGCACCTGACTCATTAACACCAACCTCTGCGTATGGAGAAGGAAAACGTATGAGCGAATTACTTGGTGCCATTAAAGCGGAAGCGCGTCCTGGTTTAGATGTGGCGATAGCTCGGTGCTTTGCTTTTGTCGGGCCACACCTCCCGCTCGATAAACATTTCGCAATTGGTAACTTTATTAGCGCAGCGATGCGAAATCAAGATATCCATATTAAGGGAGATGGCACCCCACTGCGTAGTTATCTCTATGCGGCAGACCTGGCGTATTGGCTTTGGGCAATGCTCTTCGATGCGCCTAGCGGTCGTGCCTACAACGTCGGCGGCGCAGAAAGCATCTCTATTGGAGCGTTAGCACATCGTGTCAATCACGTTTTAAAAAGTGTAGGAGAGGTTCGCATCGCACAATCACCTACTCCGAACATCCCACCTCAGGCGTATGTGCCTGCGACTGACCGTATCGCATCAGAGTTGGGTATGCGTCCTACAGTTTGCCTTGATGAGGCGATTCTTCGCACAGCAAACTGGGCTCGTCAACATTCTTGAAACCATATGAACAACCTCCAGCTCGACAGCAAAGCCCTCGCTCTTCGCATCCGCATTCAAGCTCTGCAAATGGTATTTCGTGCCCGCGCTTCCCATATCGGTTCAGCACTTTCTATTTGCGACATCATTGCCGTACTTTATGGTCAGGTATTGCGAATAGATCCTAAGCAGCCTGAAGCGCCGCAGCGAGACCGCTTTATCCTCAGTAAGGGCCATGCCTGCGTTGCCGTATACGCAGCTCTTGCGGAAACGGGATTTTTTCCTACGGAGGATTTGTTGAACTACGGCCAAGACCATTCTGTTTTGATGAACCATATCAGCCATAAGGTAGCTGGTGTTGAGTTCTCGACGGGCTCACTCGGGCATGGGTTGCCATTTGGAACAGGCAAAGCGCTAGCCGCAAAGCGTTCTCACAAAAAATGGCGTACCTATGTGCTTCTAAGTGATGGTGAATTAGGCGAAGGCTCCAATTGGGAGGCAATGATGTTCGCTGCACACCATCAGTTGGATAACCTCGTTGCAATCATTGACTACAACAAACTTCAAAGTCTTACAACTGTCGATAAAACACTACGCATAGAGCCACTTTCCGATAAGGCAAAAGCTTTTGGCTGGGCCGTGCGCGAGGTTGATGGGCATGATCATGAAATGATCTCTGATTTATTGAATTCAACGCCTTGGGAGCCCGGTAAGCCTTCATTTCTCATTGCCAATACGATCAAAGGCAAAGGTGTAAGCTTTATGGAGAACAGCGTTGACTGGCATTACAAGTCCCCATCGTCTGAACAACTGGCTCTTGCAATAGGAGAACTGAACCATGCGTAATGCATTCATCCAAGAGTTGGTGACCTTAGCGCGTCAAAACCCAAATATTGCACTCATCGTTGGCGACCTTGGCTATTCGGTCGTAGAGCCATTCGCTGAAGAATTCCCAGATAGGTTCATCAATGCAGGCGTTGCCGAGCAAAATATGACGGGTCTAGCTGCAGGGATGGCATCCGAAGGTTTTCACGTTTTCACATACTCAATCGCCAACTTCCCAACCTTTCGTTGCGCTGAGCAAATTCGAAATGATGTTGCTTATCACAACCTCCCTGTAACTGTTGTCTCAGTTGGCGGTGGACTCGCTTATGGCTCGCTTGGTTACTCACATCATGCGGTACAAGATTACGCATTGATGCGTACGCTTCCAAATCTACTAATTGCGGCCCCCGGCGATCCTATGGAGGTGCGTGCCTGTATGCGCTACCTTATTGAGAATCCAGGCCCCTCATACTTACGACTTGGTAAGGCTGGCGAGCCAAACTTTCACGAGATGATCCCGGACGTTGCACCTGGCCGTTGGTTACTTATCCGTGCAGGAGACAGCAATCGAGCGCTACTAAGTACAGGGGCCGCCTTGCAAATCGCAATAGATAGACATGAAAAGTCTGGGTATGCTCATCACAATGTGTATTCAATGCCCTTATGGTCGATGGCTGAAAAATCAAAACAGGCGAACGCACTTAAAAAATTTAGTGAAGTAATCACCTTAGAGGATCACCTGCAGGACGGCGGCTTCGGCTCTTGGCTACTTGAAGCGCGTTCTACAGATTCAACAGTTACTTGCTCCCTACAAACCATAGCTCTGAATGCAGAAGTATGTGGCAACGTTGGCTCGCAGGCTACTTTAAATCGCTTAGGTGGACTATGTATTTAAAGCTCCAACTACCGCCCTTACTCGCAAAGCTATGCATCAAATAGTTCCGGTTATTCTTTGCGGCGGTTCTGGCACACGTCTGTGGCCCTTGTCTCGCGCGGGTTTTCCTAAGCAGTTTTTGGTTTTGTCGGGCACCACCAGCTTGTTTCAACAGGCAGTTGAGCGCGTCAACCAATTGGGTGCTGCGGACATCACGGTAGGAAAGACCTTGGTGGTCACCAACGAAGAGCACCGTTTTCTATCGCTAGAGCAACTGCGCGAAATCAAAGACGTGAATGCCACGTTGTTGCTAGAGCCCACGGGCCGCAACACCGCTCCTGCACTCACCTTGGCGGCGCTGCAAGCCACCGAAGATGGGCAAGACCCGATTCTGGTGGTCACCCCCGCCGACCAAACCGTGCAAAACCCAGCTGCGTTTCAGCAGGCGCTGCAGCAAAGCATCCGTGCGGCAGCGAACGGCAGCATCGTCATTTTGGGCATCACGCCCGACAAGCCCGAAACAGGCTATGGCTACATCCAACAGTCCGGCGCCGCCGGTGCGCATGGTGAATACACCGTGGCTCAGTTTGCCGAAAAACCCAGCTTAGAAATTGCCAAAGCTTATTTGGCAGGTGGCCAACACACCTGGAACAGCGGCATGTTTGTGCTGCGTGCCAGCACATGGCTCAAAGCCTTGCAGCACTTCCGCCCCGACATCGCCGCGGCCACACAAAAAGCGTGGCAAGGCAAAACCATCGACATACCTTTCGTGCGCCCAAACAAACAGGCCTTCACCCAAGTGCCTTCCGAGTCGGTTGACTACGCCGTTATGGAGAAATGCCCCGGCTCTAGCTACCCCATCCACATGGTGCCGCTAGACGCTGGCTGGAACGACCTTGGCGCGTGGGACGCTGTCTGGCAAGTTAACCAAGATGGTCATCAAGACGCCCAAGGCAACGTGGTGCAGGGCGATGCTTTGTTGGCTGATACGTCCAACACCTTCATCCACGCCAGCAGTCGCCTAGTCGGCACCGTGGGTGTGAGCAACCTTATCGTGGTGGAAACCGCAGATGCTGTGCTGGTCGCCGACCGCTCGCAAAGCCAAAACGTCAAAAAGCTGGTGCAGCAGCTAGAAAAGCAAAAACGCGAAGAGCTGTCATTGCACCGCAAAGTGCACCGCCCGTGGGGTTGGTACGACAGCATTGACGAAGCCGAACGCTTCAAAGTCAAGCGCATCCAAGTCAAACCTGGTGCAAGCCTGAGCCTGCAAAAGCACCATCACCGTGCTGAACACTGGATTGTTGTTAAAGGCACCGCCGAGGTGACGTGTGGCGACAAGGTCACGCTTGTCACAGAAAACCAGTCAACTTACATTCCCTTAGGAGAGGTGCACCGCCTAGCCAATCCCGGCAGCATTCCGCTAGAAATCATCGAAGTTCAATCGGGCAGCTATTTGGGCGAAGACGACATCATCCGCTTTGAGGACACTTATGGGCGCGGCTAACGTGAACGACACAATTTACGTTGCAGGCCACCGTGGCATGGTGGGCTCAGCCATCGTGCGCCATTTGCTGGCGCAGGGCGTAGCACAAACCCATATCATCACCCGTACCCATGCCGAGTTAGATCTGACTAACCAAGCGGCAGTGCAGCAATTTTTTGCGCAAGAAAAGCCCACGCAGGTGTACTTAGCGGCCGCCAAAGTGGGGGGTATCCACGCCAACAACGTGTACCCAGCTGACTTCATCTACCAAAACCTCATGATGCAAGCCAACGTCATTGAGGCTGCATTTC
>ERZ650308.2077-NODE-2077-length-10045-cov-6.313213_pt1 | contig 10045 bp, 7 predicted proteins | sample MGYA00376244_ERZ650308 | MGnify/ENA primary metagenome ERZ650308 (study PRJEB26733, sample SAMN07839295) | wastewater metagenome | biome: small river; feature: stream; material: water | place: USA: North Carolina | collected 2016-04-26 ...
TATCTTTGATGACAGCCGTTATGCCAAAGACCCCCGAGTTCAGTTTATGAACTGGGGCAATATGACCTATCTAGCCTATGACTACGCAGCCGACGCACGCGGCTACAGTACTGGCTTAGCAGGCGAATGGTACCTTAGCAATTGGGTTATGAGAGCCTCTCGTATGTTGGCACCAAAGTCCCCTAATGGCCGCGATCTCAATTGGCAAATTTTCAATACCTATGGCGATCAAATTGAAGTAGAGCGTCAACACAATATTGCAGACTTACCGGGTAAGGTGAGTGTGCTTGCTTATCGTAATCGAATGATTCTGGCGCGTTTTCAGGATGCGACAAATTATGTGGTTGCTAATAACGCCCAAGGTACACAAGCAATTAATAATGTACGAACCAACTATCAATACAAAACTGGTGTTGGTATTAATGGCGAACAAGCTTTAACAAAAGACTTAGGCATCTATGGTCGCGCCTTCACTTCTGATGGTCATACCGAAACAATGTCGTTTACTGAGGCAGACAACTCTATATCAGTAGGCATGGGTTTGAACGGCACAAGTTGGAGTCGCCCTAAAGATACGGTTGGTATTTCGATGATGCAAAACGGTTTATCCAGCTATCGCAAAAACTATTTGCAATCTGGCGGTGTTTCTTACTTTATTGGTGACTATGCTGGCCCCGGTCAGACGATTTCTTATCGCCCAGAGCGAATCGGGGAGGTGTATTACAACGCCACCGTGATCAAGAATGTCTTGGCTGGTTTGAACTTCCAGCACATCAATAATCCCGCCTATAACGCTGCTCGCGGCCCGGTGAATATCCTATCTTTTAGGATTCATGCCGAGTTTTAAGGGTTTTGCTGACATTAGTGATAATTTTTATCTTTAAAATCAATAAGTTAGAGAACCCAAATATTTCGACTTTTGACTTTTGTCCCCTATAATCCTTAAAACCCCCTGAAATGGGCTTAGATTGGATCTAATTCTGCATCTGGGGCTATAAAAACAGCATTTGATTGATTTAGAGGCAGTGGCATTTGTTGATTCTAGGTAAACATATAACAAGCGAAGTTAACCCGCTCAAAAGCAAGACATCATTTGCGGTATTTGCTTGCGTTCTTTGTGCCTCAGTTTCCTCATCTTTAGTGCTAGCTCAGCCCTCTACAGGAGAGACTCCTGCGAGCGTTACTGTTCAATCCGGTGATACCTCTTTAGCTGCGCCGCCATCGATTGGTGCTCAGTTGGGTGCGCAAGATCAAAAGGTGGGTACAAACTCTAAAGCTGCAGAATTATTTGCGCCAGTAACCAAAGCAAATACTCCAAAGATTTACACCAAGCCAATTTCATCAGGCCCGGCGGAAATGGATTTACGTCAGTTATGGAATGAGCTCAAGGTGAATAATCCACAGCTGTCTTCATTACGCGAATCATATTTGTCTGCCAAAGCAACTGTTCCGCAGATTAATGCGCCAGCCAATCCACAAGTAGGATTGGTGTGGTCCGGCATGCCAGCCAACTCACCATTTGCATTGGGTGGGGCAAATGCACCATCACAACAATACCCCGGCGGCATTAGTAGCAATAACTCTATTTCAGTAGCGCAACCTTTCCAATTTCCAGGCAAGAAGAGTCTTGCTGCCGATATTGCTGACACCAATGCTGAAGCCTTATTAGCAAGCTCCGAATCTACTTACTTGCAATTGGGTGCTCAGCTTTCAACCTTGTACTACAGCGCCTTGTCTTCACAAAAGCAATTGGCAGTTCTAAAGGAATCTGTCATTCGTTTAGAGATGATCAAGAATGTAGCAAAAGCACGTTATGCCAATAACGCCGCAGCATATGTTGAATATCTGAATGCCCAGGTGGCGCAGAGTGCTGCTCAAGCAGACCAGTTCAATGTAGAGCGTCAGCTGAACGTGGCATTAAACAGTATCAATACTTTGGTTGGCCGCCACTCCCGTGAAAAATTAATATTACGTGGTGATGTACGTCGTGCTATGAATGGTGTCCCAACCTTAATTGAATTAGAAGATTACGCCGAAAGTAGTCATCCATCGTTAAAGAGCTCAGCACTCCAGTTGGATGCAGCTCGCAAAGGTGTGGATTTAGCTAAGAAAGCCTACTTGCCAGACTTTCAGGTGATTGGTTCATCCTATACTCCGCGTGGACCATTCTCAGCAAATAACGGTGCGCTGTTTTATCAGTTTGAATTGGATCTAATTATTCCTCTATATTTCTTTACTAAAGAAAAGTATGGGGTGGAGCAAGCACAGCGTAATCAAGCGGCTGCGGAGGCAGGCAATATCTCCAATCGTCAGCAAATCGTCTTGGCTGTAAACACAGCCTATGCTGCTTACGAGCAGGCCAAGAATCAAACCCAGTTTTTGAAAGAGCGCCAAGTACCGCAGGCTGATGCAGCATACAAGGTTGGCTTGACTCAGTATTCAAATAATGGCCAAGGTTTCAATGATTTATTGACTGCGCAAACACAATTGCGTAATTTGGAGATTGCATTAGCTCAGGCGGAAAGCAATCTTCTGCAAGCGCAAGCAGTATTGATGGTTTCAGCGGGTAAAGAACCCTTTTAAGGAGCAGTTTTGAAAGACAAAATTCTTTCGTTTCTAAAACACTTAACTGAAAAGGTTAAGCCTATTCTGCATAAGGGCGCGGATCATGGCACGCACCATGTAAAAGTTGCTGCTGCTGGCTTAGCAGGTTTGTATTGGAATCTATCGCCGCAGAATCGTTATCGCGTTCGTCTTGCCGCTTTTGCTTTTGCCATTCTTTCTTTGGGCATCGTAGTAGGGCGTGTAACCAACGTCAATCGTGCTGTAAAGATTGAAGCTTCCGATAAGGCGCTCAAAGTTGAAAGTAGTGGCATCTTGGAATTAAAGCTTCCTGGAGTGACTCTCAATCCTGCCATTTATGTTTTCCAGTCAGCTGAAAAAGTGCAAGTGCCTGTTGATATTAAAGTTCCTGGACGTTTGGCATTTAACGCAGAGAAATCGAAAGTCCTATCAGCTCGTGCACCTGGCCGAGTAGAGCGAATCTATGCATTCGACGGCGCTCAAGTTGATATTGGTTCGCCAATTGTGGAGATGTATAGCCCAGAATTTTTATCTGCCCAGCAAGAGTATTTGCTATCTTCAAAAACAGCCAAAGTTCTCGAGGCAAACAAAACCATGAGCGACTTGTTAGGTGATGCACGCATTACCCAACAAGCTGCCGCTAACCGCATGAGAAATCTTGGGGCTGGTGAGGGCGACATTAAGAGTATTGAAACTACGGGCAAGACAACTAATAACTTAATCATGCGCTCCCCGTTAAAAGGGGTTGTAGTAAAGCGTAATGTTGAGCCAGGCTCGGCTGTAAGTTCGGGTGATGTAATCGCTACTTTGGCTGATCCTAAGCAGCTCTGGTTCTTGGGGAATGTATTTGAGCAAGACTTTAGGATGATTAAGCAAGGCCAAAAAATGGTTTTACGCCTTGAAGCGTATCCAGAAAAAGAATTCATAGCCTATGCAAATTACATTGCGCCAACAGTTGATCCGCAAACCCGTGCTTTATTAATTCGTGCTGATGTTGAGAACACTGATGATCTATTGCGTCCTGATATGTATGCTTCAGCATCATTAACTACAGGTACAGCAGATGCTGTAGTCGTTCCGCAGTCGGCTATTGTGAGAGTTCGTGAAAATCGTTATGCCATTATTAAAGTAGGACCAGAAACATTCCGTCGTGTGCCTGTTAAAGGTTATGACCTTAATAGCAAGAGCTTTGCAATTACTGAAGGCGTAGAGCAGGGCTGGCAAGTGTTGGCTGAAGGCGCTGTTTTGTTAAACGATCGTTTTGCTAAGCAGGAGGACTAAGTGAGCGTTTTCACCTCCTTTATTCGAGGGGTAGTTGAGAAGCGCGCGCTTGTCATTTTTGCGTCGATCGTATTGCTTGGTTTGGGCATGCTCAGTTTGAGCAAGTTGCCAATTCAGCCATATCCGGGTGTTGCGCCGTTAACTATTCAAGCGATTTCCCAGTGGCCGGGACGAAGTACTACCGAAGTAGAGCAACAAGTGACCATTCCGGTCGAGAATGCCTTGGCAGGTATTCCGGGATTGCAGGCATTCCGCTCGGTATCGCTTTTTGGTTTATCTGTCGTTACTCTCAAATTTAATGACACTGCCGATCCATTCAAGGCTCGCCAAACATTCTTAGCTAATCTAGCAAACGTTGCTTTTCCACCAGGCGTTACATCCAGCATTAGCCCAGATTCAGATGCTACTGGCGAAATCATGCGCTACGAGGTGCGTTCAGACTACGCATCCTCAACTTTGTTAAAGACTTTACAAAACTACGAGATCTATAAAGAGCTCAAACAAACGCCTGGTGTGGCAGATGTATCTTCTTTTGGCGGCAAGGTTCGTCAATATCAAGTCATTGTGAGTCCTGAGAGCTTGCAAGCCAAAGGTATTTCAGTTAATCAGCTAATCGCAGCATTAACCAATGCTAATAGCAATGCCGGCGGCGGCTTATTGCCTAGTGGTGAACAGCAATTTGTCGTGCGTGGTGTAGGTCTTCTGAAGAATATCGATGACATAAAACAGGTGGTGATCACTATCAATAATGGTGTGCCTATCCGTATCGGTGATGTTGCACGAGTGGAGATTGGCAATGCCCCACGTTTGGGTATGTTCCAGTTCAATGACAATCCCGATTCAGTTGAGGGAATTGTTTACTTACGTCGTGGCGAGAATGCTACCGAAGTATTGGCGCGCGTTCGCAATACTGTGGAGAACATTAATAAACACGTTCTTCCTCCTGGTATTGAGGTAAAGCCTTTCTATGATCGTCAGGTGCTGTTAGATATCACGATCGGCACCGTTAAACATACTTTGTTCTTCGGTATCTCATTGGTGTTGGCGGTGCTGTTCTTCTTCTTGGGCAATATTCGTGCGGCTGCGGTAGTAGCTGCCGTGATTCCTCTGGCGCTTTGTGTGTCGTTTATTCAGATGCATTTATGGAGCGTGCCTGCTAATTTGATTTCCTTGGGTGCAATTGACTTTGGTGTGATTGTTGACTCGGCAGTGATTCTGACGGAAAACGTCATGCGTCACTTAGAGGAGGGCGGTAAACGCCTGAACCAAAGCATCATTCTGGCAACCAGTGAAGTGCAACGTGCCATGATCTATTCCACTGGCATCATCATCGTGGCTTACTCACCATTGTTCTTTATGGGCGGTGTAGAAGGCATCATCTTCAAGCCCATGGCATTTACGATGGGCTTTGCATTAATTGCAGCGATGGTCTTGAGTCTGACATTCTTGCCGGCAATGATTTCATTGGTGTTTGGTGAAAACCTGCATCACAAACCACCATCATTCATTACGAAGATTTTGGATAGCTATAAGCCTTTACTCAGAAGATGGATGGATCGTCCATTAACCGTATTCTCAGTGGCAGTCTTTGTATTGGGCATTACTCTTTTGAGTATGACTCGCCTAGGCACAGCTTTCTTGCCAACCTTGGAAGAAAACAATATTTGGTTACGTGTGACATTGCCTAATACTGTCGATCTTGATTATTCAGTCAAGATTGCCAATCAATTGCGCGAAACCTTTATGAAGCAACCGGAGATTGATAAGGTTGCTGCACAGATTGGTCGTCCGGACGATGGTACTGACTCTACTGGTGTGTTTAACCAAGAGTATGGCCTTTATTTAAAGAGCCCAGACAAGATGCCAAGTGGATCCTCTAAAAAGGACTTGATTACACATTTAGAAACTGAGCTCAATAAGATTCCTGGTATTACTTATAGCTTCTCTCAATACATTCAAGACAACGTTAACGAAGCTTTATCGGGCGTTAAGGGAGAGAACTCAGTCAAGATTTACGGTACCGACCTTGAGGTTTTGGATCAAAAAGCACATGAAGTCATTGATCAGCTCAAAAAAGTTCGGGGCGTGGCTGATGAGGGCATTCTGAAAGAGTTAGGTCAGCCTACACTGAATATTCAGATTGATCGCGATCGTGCTGCGCGCTATGGCATTAATGTGAATGATATTCAGACGGTGGTCGCAAACGCCATTGGTGGCGCTGCTGTTACTAACTTGCTTGAAGACGAAAAAACGTTTGGTATTGCCGTCCGTCTTAACGAAGGTAGTCGTAACGACGTGGCTGATATTGGGCACTTACTGGTTGAGGCGCCTGATGGCACCAAAATCCCTTTGTCAATGGTAGCTAGTGTTCGCTTAACTGATGGTCCATTCTTCATCTATCGTGAAGCAGGTAAACGTTATATTGCGATTAAGTTCAGCGTGCGTAACCGTGACTTGGGAAGTGCGGTTGAGGATGCGCAGTTCTTGGTTGAGAAGAACATTACTCTGCCACCAAACTATTCCATTAGCTGGGATGGTCAGTTCAATCAGATGAAGCAAGCGCAGAAAAAGTTGATGGTGATCGTACCGCTTGCCTTACTGGGCATCTTCTTATTGTTGGTGAGTGCGTTTGGCAATTTCCGTGACGCCTTTATTGTGATGATTAATGTGCCATTCGCAGCGATTGGCGGTGTGATTGCCTTGCATCTAGCGGGTGAGACCTTAAGTATCTCGGCATTCTTTGGCTTCTTATCCTTATTTGGCATTGCGATTCAGGATGGCGTGATTCTTATCTCCTTTATTAATAAGACGGCTGCAACTGAGCACGGTCAAATGAAAGACGTCATGGTCGAAGGTGCTGCATTGCGTGTTCGCCCAGTATTAATGACTGCTGCACTCTCTGGTTTGGGTCTTTTGCCAGCAGCCTTATCGCATTCGATTGGTTCTGAGGCACAACGTCCTCTGGCTTTGGTGATTGTGGGCGGCATGGTAACTACGACTATCCTGACTCTCTTGGTATTGCCAGTGATTTATGGTTGGTTCCGAGGTCGTGCCCTAACTCCAGCAAGCAATATTTGATCGCTTTTAAATTAATAGCCAACAGAGAGAACTAAATAGTCATGAGCAATCGTCAACCTCACATCTTGGTTTCCAATGATGATGGCTATTTAGCTCCTGGCCTACTGGCTTTGGTTAATGCAGTGCGCCCCTTGGGGCGCATTACCGTGATTGCACCTGAGCAAAACCATAGCGGTGCCTCCAACTCACTCACATTATCTAGACCACTGTCGATTCATCGAGTAGCGGGTGGTGAACGTGATGGCTTTTTCTTTATCAATGGCACGCCGACCGATTGTGTGCACGTTGCGATGACTGGCTTCTTGGATGAGAAGCCAGATTTGGTGATCTCCGGAATTAACCAAGGCGAGAACATGGGTGAAGATACCCTTTACTCTGGGACGGTGGCTGCCGCCGTTGAGGGCGTTATGTTTGGAGTGCCTGGGATTGCTTTCTCACAAATTGATCGTGGCTGGAATCGCATTGAAGATGCTGCTAAAGCAGCGCATGATGTAGTGGCGCAGATGCTAGTTTCCGCATTAAGCAAGAATCATACTGACGGCGTAGCAACACTGCTGAACGTCAACATTCCAAATCGTCCTTACGCTGATCTTTATCGTTGGCGTGTTACTCGCCTAGGTAATCGTCATCATTCGCAGCCGGTAGTGGTGCAAGATAGCCCGCGTGGTGAAAAGATTTACTGGATCGGCGCAGCGGGTGATGTTAAAGAGGGCTCCGAAGGAACTGACTTTCATGCGATTGCTGAAGGCTGCATTTCAATTACGCCGATGCAGTTGGACTTAACGCATCATGCGCGTTTAGCGGCCATGCGAGCTAATGGATGGGATCGCGGTTGAAGGCTCCAGCAGAACGCTTTGCCGCCTATCGGCAAGCGCTAGCTGCAAAAGTGCATGCTGGCGGCGTGAAGCATGGCAAAACTTTAGAGGCCATTGCTACTGTTCCACGACATGCCTTTATGGATGCGGGTTTGCATGCGCAGGCTTATGAAGATACTGCCTTGCCTATCGGTCATGAGCAAACTATCTCTAAGCCATCCGTAGTGGCGCGCATGATTGAATTGCTTCATAAGCCTAAGCACAAGCTTGGCAAAGTTCTAGAGATTGGAACTGGTTGTGGTTATCAAGCGGCAGTTCTCAGTTTGCTAGCAGATGAGGTTTACTCAATTGAGCGTATACGCCCACTGCATGACATGGCTAGAGCGAAGTTACGCCCATTTCGGATTAATAATCTGCGCCTGATCTATGGCGACGGTATCTTGGGCTTACCTCAGGCGGCACCATTTGACGGGATCATCTTAGCTGCAGCAGGTTTGGGCATTCCGGATGCCTTATTGGACCAGTTGGCGATTGGCGGTCGCCTAGTAGCTCCAGTTGCCAAAAATGACAAAGAGCAGCAGCTTGTCATGGTGGAGAGGATGAGTTCTCAGCGCTATCAAAGAACTGTGCTGGACGAGGTCTTTTTTGTCCCCTTACAATCAGGGGTAGTATGAGTTTTATGATGAATTCAACAATTCAGAACCTAATTTAATGTCACGTACCTTATTGAAGTCTCTCCTTATTGCGCTCATGGCCACATCATTGGTGTTGGTAGCGGGTTGCAGCACTGTGCCACGCGCAAAACCTGCTAGCGTCACAGACCGTAGTGCTGGCGCCAGTGAGCCTGCGCCTCCTGGTTACTATCGAGTTAAAAAAGGCGATACCTTGGCACGTATTGCTTTAGATAATGGTCAAGCGCCACGTGATGTTGTGCAATGGAATAAAGCAGCTAATCCTAATTTCAATCCGAATGTGATTGAAGTTGGCGATTTGATTTTAATTAAAGCGCCTGCGGGAACTAAGTCTGCGCGCGTTGCAGATAAGAAACCAGCAACAGACAAGACAGATTCACAGGCAACATCTCCAGAACCAGCAAAAGCTGAAGCTGTAGCAGTAGCTGAACCAGGCATCCGTTTATCTTGGCCGGCTAAAGGTAAAGTCATTGCAGAGTTTAGCGAGACCAATAAAGGTATTGATATTGCCGGTAAAGTCGGCGAGCCTGTTCTTGCAGCATCTGATGGCAAGGTGGTCTACGCCGGTAATAGCTTGCGTGGTTACGGCAATCTAGTCATTATTAAACATGACAATACTTATCTCACTGCTTACGCCCACAATAGCAAGCTCTTGGTAAAAGAGGGTGATGCTGTTCGTAAGGGTCAGAGGATTGCTGAGATGGGTGATACAGACGCCAATGCAATCAAGTTGCACTTTGAGTTACGCGTTAACGGAAAACCAGTTAATCCAACACCGTATCTGCAGTAACGTTGCCCTAAGCAAGTATGGCAACCGTTCTCGTATTCGATATTGAAACCATTCCTGATGTAGCGGGATTGCGTCGTCTGGAAGATTTTCCAGAATCCATGAGTGATGCTGAAGTGGCTAGCAAAGCCATGGCTGATCGCGCTGCTAAAACTGGCAGTGAATTTTTACCCTTGTTTCTGCAAAAGATTGTCGCTATATCTTGTGTGATTCGCAGAACCACCAAAGAAGGTGCTCCACAAATTAATTCAATTTCATTTGAAAGCCCTTTCTTAAACAATAAAGCTGGAATTGGTTTCCAATTTTATGACGACAAAATAGGAGTTGAACATGCTACTGGTTTAAATACCAACTTGTCTACGAAAATAAGAGTAGCAGATGACGCCTATTTGTCGGGGGGTATTAATATTGGCCTAATGAATTACAGAATTGACCTTATGAGTTTATCTGATAAAGCTTTTCAACAAAATGACATTGTGTACAATAATAATTTCAATAAATTAATGCCTATACTTGGAGCTGGTATTTTTTATAATTCAAAAAATTTATAAAAAAATTAATCGCTTTCAGTCAATCCAATAGAACTATTTCATTTTTCAACTGATGGTAAAACTTTTGAGGCAGAAGTTTCTCCAAAAGCAAAATGGCAAGCTGGACTCCTGTCTCTGCCCTTGAAGCAGCTATAGGAATTGCTGGCCGATTGCGTCTAAGTAGACCACCCCATTTGCATTAAAGGGGACCATGCATTTGCGTGTTAGCGGGACCACCTGGATTGCACTAAAGGGGACCATGCAATTTGCGCTTAAGGG
>ERZ650308.2078-NODE-2078-length-10045-cov-6.091892_pt1 | contig 10045 bp, 19 predicted proteins | sample MGYA00376244_ERZ650308 | MGnify/ENA primary metagenome ERZ650308 (study PRJEB26733, sample SAMN07839295) | wastewater metagenome | biome: small river; feature: stream; material: water | place: USA: North Carolina | collected 2016-04-26 ...
ACAAGGGTGGAATTGAAAAACGCCGGTTTACTGACCGGTTGCCCGGAAAGAAGCGCCTCCGCGCCCGCCCGCCATAGCGGCTTGGTCCGGCTGACCAGACAGTGACTTGCCGCCACCGCCACCAGCTCGCCCTCGCAATCAAGGTCCTTGGGATCATCGGCCAGCGTGCCAACGTGGACCGGGGCCAGCGCAGCCAGCGCCTTGATCACGTACACCAATCCGATCCCCGGCGAGGTGGATGACGGCGGAGATGTGAACAGCGGCGTCAATGTCACCGTGACCACCCAGGGCTACGATGGCAATACCGGGGCGACCGCCCCAGGCTCCACCTTTGACTGGCCGGTCTATCTTGTCCATGAGGACGACAACACCGCCGTCGCTGCCGCCCTTGGTGCCGCCCTCACCAGCATGGGCTTTACCGTCACCGTTCCAGGCGTGGGCGTTGTCCGCGCCAAAGACTCCGCCACCGGTCTCCGCACCTCTGCCAGCGCAGGTGACACCGGATTCCCTATCTCTGTAGACCCAGGACTTTAGTTCCACACCCACCACCACCCTATGCCACCCTATGCCACCCATGACACCCGAAGAACTCGTTGCCGCCCTCGAAGCTGAAGTTGCTGCCAAACAGGCCGAACTCGAAGCCGCCCAAGCCGCTGTCACTGCTGCCCAGCAGGCCGCCGCCGCCGCCCAGGCCGAACTGGAGGCTAAGCAGGTGGAGCTTGCCGCTGCCGTGCAGGCCGCCACCATTCCCACACCATTGACGGGCAACATCTCCGCCTTGCTGCCCTGGATGGCGGTAGGCGGCTCCACGCCGTACTGTGTGGCAGACACCACGTTTGTGCTGGTCAAGAAAGCCTCGCAGGTGATGTACACCGCGCCCAACTCGATGGGCAGTTTGGCGGAACTGATCGAAGGAGCCTTTGGCAGTGGCGTCTATGCGGCCACGATCAGCGGCACCACCATCACGATTACCGGAGCCGCCGGGACTGGTCCTATCGACATCGCCCAAATCGGCATCAAGCACCACGGCTCGACTATCGCCACGCTGATCAGCGTCGGCTAACGCCGCCCGCACCTCCATTGTTCCATGGGGGACAAGGGAGCCAGTTTGTTAAGTGCTCCCACTCTTCCCTCCGATGACTCAACTAACCGACACGGACGGCAATACCGTAATACGCCTGCGTAACTTGTGGGAGTGGGTCTTCAAGGCCTTTCTCTGTTCGTGCTTGCCGGTGCTGGCGGCTGCGTTCCTGCAACTCATGGCCATGTACACCATGCTGAACCGGCATGAGTCCGTTTTGAGCGGGCTACAGAGAGAGGTGAGCGACGGCAAGGCTCATGACGAAAGGCAGGACAACAGCATCAGCCAGCTCAACAAAACCACAGCGGAGATCAACGGGCGATTGCATGGCCTATCTTCCCTGGTGGGAAAGATCCAAGGGCGAACCGTGAAGGAGCTCGCCCGAGATGAAAACTGATATGCCGCCCGTCGAAAACCTCCAGTGGACAGGCCAAGAACTCCAGCGCGTCGGCTGGTGGCTGATCACTGTCGCAAGCATCGCCCTTGCCGCCCTGCTGTTTGCCGGGTGGCTTTGTTCCTGAATCCAAGCTCAACACCCATGAAAGCCAAGACCATCCGCATCTGTTCTGTCGTCGCCAAGACCGCCTCTGTTCTCGCTGGCGCTGCCGCTTATATGAGCCTGCTGCCGCCCTCTTGGGCTGGAGCTGCCGTCATCGTGTTCGGGGCCGTGTCCATCGCCAAGGATGCCGCCATCTCCGCCGGGGATCTGGCAGACGACGGAATCCGCAACAACAGCTTCAAGCCATGAAGCCGAACAGCGCCATCTCTGCGGTACTCGCCAAGCCAGCGCTATCCAGCACAGTGCAAGCCGGTCAAATCTTCGGCGAGGATGAGCCGCCCATGACTAACGCAACTCCCGCTGTCGCCATGCCAAGCGAAGCGGTTTTGATCTTGCGTCCAGACGGCTACGAGTTCAGTACCGACGGCGACGTTGAAATCTCCAAGCAGAGGATTTTTCAGCGCGACGGGAAGTTTTTTGTGACGCTGGAAATTGCCGTGCGCGCCCTGCTTCTAATGGCGTGCCTTGGCTTGGCGTCCTGCGCTGGCTACAGCGGCTCCATCACCATCGGCTACACCGGCACCACTCCAAGCGGCAAGCCGTACACCATCGGGGTTTCTGTGCCGATCCAGCGCCAGGAAGTGGTGAAACCTGCAACGGTGCCAGTCGCACAATCGGGCAAGGCTGCTGCCTCTGTCATGCCATGAGAGCAATCGCCGCAAAGGCGAACAAAACGCATGAAGTTGCCGTCGCGATCAATGATTTCCGTGCTCATGTGTTTGGTGCTTTCAGGGCTGGGAACTCGGCGGAGGGAACGGACCTTCGCTAAACATTTTCCTGGCACACATGGCGCAGACCATTTCGTTGGCCTTACCGACATGCTCAGGCAGCGAAACTCTCTGGAGGCATTCAGCGTATTCTCGCTGCGCGTGCTCAAGCCTATGTTGTGCGGCAAGCAGGTAGGCTTGCGCGGTGAATGGATCTGGTGATGACGGGCTCATGGGTGGTGTTAGCTGACGCGGTAGCTTGACCATTGACACCAGACGACACCGCCGGTTTCCGTGATTCGGTCAGTGATGGAGGCCCCAAGTGATGCACTGATGTCATCGATGGCTCGCCAGTTGCCGATAATGACAGTGGGAAGCTGCCGGTCGTAGCGATGATCAAGAATGTTGCGCAGCGTGCGGTTCTCCCAATCGGATTCGCTGCGCTCATGGGCTTCATCAAGCGCCAGGAACGGGGCTGCTTTGTAGCGACTCATCACCGCATCCTCGCTCTCGCTAGATTGCTTTGACCAACTGGCCTTCACGTCACTGAACAGATCGAACGTCTTGGCGTACAGCCCAGGCTTGAGCCCCTGCTTGCCGCGTTGCCATGTGAGCCAAGTCGCAATCTGCGTCTTCCCTCGCCCGCGATCACCGGCCAAGACGATCATGCCATCTGACGATACCGCTGGCAGAATTTTGCGTGCCCGCTCAAGCCCCGGCCCGGTCATCTCCGCCAGTCTGGCGCGGTGCCTCTCTGGCCAGCTATCCCCCAATTCTCGCACGATGGCCCGCTTTGGAGCAGAAAGGGCCATTTCGCACGCTTCACAGATGCCGACAAGGCCCTGTGCCTCAAACTGGGTTCCGCAGCGTCTACAGGCCCGTATGGAGGCTTTGTCCAAACGCTCTGACAAAACGGCAAACGCGTCGGCTGTGGTGGCCTGGAAATCACGCTCGATTGCTGGTGGTAGGAGAGGGTTCATAGAATTTTCATATTGCTCGCCTTCACGTCGGATTCGTCAGCGGGGCGTTGCGGGCGAGGTTGAGATGCTGCTTGGCGGATCGATGCAACTCTCGCCTTCCAGGCTGTTGCGTAAGTCAGGAAGAGATTGCGGAGTGCCCCAAGATCGGGATTGAGCGGTTTGCTGTTTCTCGTCTGCCACCCTTCCGCTACTCGCTCTGCGTGCCATTTTGCCGCACATTCGGCGGGCGTTTGCGATGCGTCGGCCCATTGCTCGACAACCGATAGCGCGGGGTACTCTCTCGGGTCTGGCCAAAACCCTGGATCGTACGCGCCTGCGCTTTGTGTGTGTGGAGAAGAAATAGGGTGGGTGGTGGGTGGTGGGTGGTGGCGAGGCGTTAGCGATGTCTTGGCGACCTCGCTACCGACCTCGCTACCGAGTGTGGTGGCGAGGAATTGGCGACCTTTTGGTGAGGCGAGGACGAGGGCTTTATCTTCGTCGCTGAGCGAGTCGAATCCGTAGCGAGCGGCATTGGTGAGGGCGCTGCCAAGGCGACGTTTGATGATGCGTTCGCGTTGTTCAGCCCGCACAATTTCAAGGCGGGCGTTGCGGCGCTGTCCATCGTCGCCAACAGGAAACTTCCGCAGAAGCTCAGGAGTAACACCTTTGCCTGCGAGTCGTTTGAGGGCGGTGACGTTATCGGGCAGGCCGCCCATGATCCACTGGTGACAGAGCAGGCGGAGATAGGATAGTTGCTCCGCATCCGAGAACATGGCAACGCCGGACAGCCATCGCTCCGGGAAGAAATCAAACGCTGGCGCATCTTTGGTCATGGCCAAAAAAATCCCCTGAATTCTGCGCAGTGGTCCCCGCTGCAAAGCGGCTGCGCATAATTCAAGTGACTTGAGAATGGGATTGATGTCTTCATATCGGGGACCATCCGAATGACGCTTTCACAGTGTCAGCGTGTCAAAAAGTGAGGGCTCATTGTCCAAGCATTTTACGGCCCGCATCGGTGATCGTGCATCGCGAGAACGGGTGTCGCTTGGGCTCCCTCACCGTCTCTTTCGTGAGCAGACCGCGACACGACAGCTTGAGGGCGAGCGTGCTTAGTGTGCTGCGCTTCACGTCAAGGAGTGCCGCTGTTTCCTTGGTGGTGTCGAATGGCAGATTGGCCAGGATGTGACGTTGCAGTGGTGTAATGGGTTTGGTCATGGCGTTCGTTTAAATCAGCGTTCGTTTAATTCACTGTTCTGGGTGGCGCAGTGGCCATAAAACCAGTTGAGCAACGCCGTGCCCATTTGGTCCATTCCTTGATTCCAGCAGGCATCCGCAGCGGCAGAGTTATCAGGATCGTATTCCGGTGGTGGATCGCCGCCATCGCTTTGAATTTGCCATTTGCAGAGCGCTAAAGCTGCCTTCAACTGCTTGTAGGTCACCGTGCTTTTGGCGCGGCTATCATCTGGCCAGCCGCAGTTCTCACAGTAGCTGTCTCCGCCTCGCGGGTGAACCAGTGCCTGGTCACACTCAGGGCACCCAGAACCAGATGGTGCAGCCAATGAGCCCGGCTGAGAGGCATCTTGTGTTTTCATAGGATTATTTGGGCTCATGGCTGACCTGGGCGTTATATGCGACTGCCAAAAGTGTAGATGCCCGAATGCTCGAATCGTAGGAAGCTAGTAAATCCTTCCCTTTCTCAGTCAGCCCGACTGCTGACGCCATTGGATAGCCTTTGATCCTGACATTTGGCTTTACCCTGATTAGGCCCATTGACTCCAGGTTCTGACACTTTCGCCAGAAACTGCCCTTAGACAGGCCGAGCTTGATTCTGGTCTGTCGGGTCGAAAGGAATGGACACTCGCGTAGAATCGCTATCTCTAGCCGCGTGGGCTGCCCTTTGCCCTTTCTCCATTCATACCGCTTTGATTCGACGTCGCCAAACTCGTATCGCTTCTTGTAAACGGTGTCGTGCGTGACGCCGAGTTCCTTAGCGATATCTGAAACCTTGCGAGTCCAGTCAATCGACCTCCAGACTTCTACAGGATGATACCTGCGGACTCCAGGCTTGTAATTCCTCCATTTCGCTATGCACTCTTCGCATAGGTTCAACGAATCTGGAGACTTAGGCCGAGTGCGATGATGCTGGCAGAATCCATTCTTCACAGCCTCTATTTGATGGAAACGCTGTCGGCTGATTGGCTCTCCGGTGAAGGGGTGTTTGTAACGTGAGGTCATTTTCCCCTCCTCATCTTAGCTCGACGTTGACGTTCTGACTGCCTGAAAGCACAGCCGGGGCATTTCTTGCTCCATCCTTTTGTTCCGTTGTAAGTGCATGGATGCTTCTTGCACTTCTGACATTTGGGCGGTGGTGGGCGTGGGGTCGTGGCTTAGTTGGGAAAATATCTGTTAGGCCTTTGTGATAATCGGAAACTGCTTTTTTATATCTCTTGATCTTAGCGAGGTTTATTTTTTGCTGAATGACAAACCCGGCAGCCCTCTTAGCCTTCACATTGATAGATGGTGATCCTGTATGCTTCCTGCCTATTTTAACGGGCTTTGATTTGGTTGGATGAGGATTCATTGTTTTTTCAGATCAAAGTTAAAACTGCTGCATCTGCCATCCTTCCTTAACCTTGAAGACAGCAAAGACGCGAAAAGGAAATTGCTCTGCGACGACCTTTAGTTTGATCTTCGCGTCTTCCTCGATCCACGGGGCCTTGTCCTTGGAGCCGTCTGCTCGTTTCTTTGTGGTCGTGCCTTTTGTGTCGTGCAACTCAACCACTCCATCACTGGCGAAGACAAGAAAGTCAGGAGTGAAAAAGGTATTGTCAGCAAGCCTGAGCTTGATGCCCTCGAACTTGTAGCCATCGATTTCGCCGGCACGATGAAGCATCTCCAGATGAGCCTCGTATGCGGCCTCCAGCTTGTTGCGCTCTCCAGGTGCGCGGCGTTTGTGTTTGGCGAAACGGTTCATAGCGTTCTTCAATACTCCTGCCCCAACTCAGACAGCTCGTTCTCCCGCCACTTCGGCACATGCACGACCTGCAAGCCTCCGTAGGCGGGATAGCTGCCAGACTCCTGCGATTGACGAATGACAGACAGCGCCTTTCTGAGCTTTTCCTTGCCTGATGCGATCACAGCGGCGGAGGGTGTGTAAATCGCTGTTGCGTAAGGAGTATTGCACTCAACTACAATCCACGCGTACCACGGCTCCACATCTGATCCGGTCAGGGCCATATCTAGCGCCATTTGCATATCGAGATGCAGGCGCTGAATGAGTGCGGCAAAGGACTGTAGACTTGCGCTTTGGGCATCCTTGGGGGTTGTGATGCCACGCAGAATTGCGCCCTCGCCACGAGCATCAATGAGCGTCGTGCACTCAATGCCGTCGATGATGCCATTGAGCACGGTGCCGCGATCCTGGCAGCCGTTGAGCGCTTTGAGGGCGTCTGGATTTTCAGCGATGCAGGACTTTGCGCCTGTAAACTCAAAGGCGCAATCTTGATGAGTGGCCTTGAGTTCATGCTTGTAATGAGCGGGCGAGCGCAAGGCTGCGCGGAGATGATGGATGGTGATTGATGGCATTTAGGCGGGTTTGTTTAATTCACTGTTCAGGCACTGAGGCTCGCAGCATGTGATGTGGCATTGAAAGGCCAAGGCACCGCCGTGGCCTTCATACTGGGAGTGTTCTCAGTCTTCGGCTGATTCTTAAACCACTCGTTGAACTCGGCAGCCGCCTTGTTGGCAGAGTCCTCTGAGATGGCTGCGTGGTATTCATCACTGCCGCTGTAATAGACCCCAAAGAGGCCCGAACCAGACGGTGCAGCAATCTCGCCCGCTGCTGGGCTTTGTGGTGTTTGCATAGATTTCATTTGGGCTCGTTGCTGACATGGGCGTTCAAACAATCGACGAAGGCGCCGACGAACTCCGCCGCGAGGGGCGGCACAATTGCATTGCCGTAGCCCCGCAAGAGTCCCACTCTGCCGGATACCCCATGAGCCAGCGGGAATGAGCCGGGTTCAATGCGCCGCGCTTTTCCATCAAGGCAGGGGAGGAGTTCGTAGCTGTCCCAGAAGCCAGTTCCACCACCTTGCGGCTGTAGTCGCTGTTCCCGGCTGCATTGTTCCCGTTCTGCGCGGGTGTCCCCGCCATCGGCGTCGGCCAGCCCGCAAACTTCGCCACATGCTCTAGACTGACCGTGTGCTTCTTCCCATCCTTCGTCATTCCCGTTGAACTCATGTTCTTGATCGAGGTCGAACGGCCGCCGCTCGGAGTGGTCGGGGTAGGCCACCCAGTACAGCCGCTGGCGGATGTGCGGCGCGCCGACGCCCGCAGCGCAGAGATCGGAGGACCCGACTGCATAGGCCATTCCTTCCAGGTCAAATCGTACTCCATGCAGCCAATCACGCCCAGCCTTTGCCGCAACCTGCTCGCCAAAGACAACTGAAGGCGAGCACTCGCGGATAAGTTCACGCAAGACGGGCCAGAGATGGCGCTCGTCTTTTTCACCGAGCCCTTTGCCGGCAACAGAGAAGGGCTGGCAGGGGCAACTGCCGGTCCAAACAGGGCGGCTGTCTGGCCATCCTGCGAGCCGCAATGCGAGTGACCAGCCTCCGATACCAGCGAAGAAATGACATTGAGTGTATCCCTCAAGGTCCCGCGCAGTGATGTCGGTAATTGATCGCTCATCGACAATACCGTTGGCGATGTGACCAGCGGCGATGAGTTCGCGCAACCAAGCGGCTGCTTTGGGGTCATGCTCATTGTAGAAAGTCATGGGCTAAATGTTTGAACCAGGCGTGGCAGGGGACGTGCCGCCCCTGCACTCGGCGTTCACCATCCTTCCCATTCGGGCATCGTCTCGGGTTTCGGGATGGGTAGGCAGAGGTCGAAGTCTTCCGGCACATCATCCGGCAGACGGCATGAGTCCACACACGCCAGACACGTCCACCCCTCAGCAGTCTGTTTCAGGAGGGCGACCTGGCCCGTGTATTCAACAGTCAGGGCTTCACTGAGACTGTCGATCTCCCGCTTCACATCGGCGATGTGTGTTTGCATTCGCGATCTCACTCTTTCGAGTCGAGTCCGCAGGATGTGGTCTTGTTTCAGCACTTGGGCTGCTTGGAGGTGGGCTTCGTCTGTTTTCATAGCGTGTAACGGATGGTGAACAATTGCATGGAGCTAACCGCCGTGGGCGTCTTTGGTGCATTCGGATCCACACGGCGGCGGTAGCTCATGCAAAGCGTTCTCAGACAGGCCCATCACGATTCGATTAGCGGTCTGCCCGAAGTCCGTGATGTAGCTCACCGTGCGGACAAGCGTGTCTCCAGTGTAGATTCCACCGTCTGGCATTCCGAGACACTCACCGCATTCCTCGCGGTCCCCACCGCCTCCCTGTGTTGCCACTTTCCGCGTTCCCAGGCACTCAGAGCACGGGCTGAACTCTTCGAGAATCAGCGTGTCGCCGACCTGATAGTTGCGATCATTTACGCGAATTTCGAACGGTTTAATTTTGGCCTTTACCGCTTGGAAGCAGGAGGGCCATGTTTTGAGCTTGTGGATCATAGTCGTGGTGTTTGATGTCTGAGAACCATCGGCAGCAGCCAACGGCTCGAAATTGCGTGTTGTAGATTCAGGGTTCAGTGCTCGCCGTCGGCTGAGCCGGGCCGTTCACGCCTTCAAATGCTCCGGCATCTCAGATGCGGCTGCGCGTGATGACTTGCGCTGGCCTCCCTCAACATAGTCAGACCATTTCGCCTCGCCGTCTTTGAGTGTCTGATAGACTTCGCGTAGGTCCGTCAACTCGGCAGGAGAGATGGATTCAACGGAATGCCCGAGATACTTTTCCAGCTCAGCAGGCTTGATGCCCACCAGGGAGAATGCATCAGCCATGCGCTTCATCGCTTGTGCCGGGTCACCTCCGCCGTTGGCTAGAGTCTCCTGCACGGCACCTTCCGCCTCTTCGATCAGATCTTGCGGCACCAATCGTAGGCCGCTGTTCCGAATGATTTTCGACTTGGCTGCATTGGTCTTGTTTGCCATCTCATCGTCTGTGGCTAGGACGATATATACGGTGTCGCCATTGGTGTTAGTCCGCTCTCCAATCACCTCCCGCCCCCTCTTGTCTCTGCGCTCTACGGTCTTGGAAAGTGTGACCTGATCGCTGTAACTGGTATTTGATTCCAGGTCGATAACCTGGATGTCGAGCACCAGTTTTTCGCGATCCTCATAGACAATGGTTGGCATGACGCTGATGTTGGTCATGCACTGAATAGCCGTTTCCGCAAACCTGATTGACGGGCCTCTCACCTTGCCTCCTCCGACAGGCTTGGCATACCATGCGGCAGCCGCAAATCCAGGACGAGCGCAAGCTGCCAATAGCCTGTCTCTCACTGTCAGGAGATTGCGTGGCCTTTGCAACGCGATGACGAATTTGGCCTCTATCAGGGCCTTGGAGCCAGCGGCGGCGGCGGCGCTGGCAATTTCGCCGGAAGAGCGCTGTGTGATTCCGAGTGCAGTTGTTTGTTCGTTACTCATGGCGTGTTGGGAGATAGTTACAAAAGCTTGGGTTGGTTGTATTTGGGCATATACGGACAAAAAAGGAGAGTTCAATTTGGATAGGGTTTATAAAAGTTTTTTTAACACATCATTGGAACTTTTTGAAGGTGTTAAAAACACTGATAATAAGATAATTATAAATATCCCACACGTTAATGACCCACATGTGGGAAACCCACAT
>ERZ650308.2079-NODE-2079-length-10044-cov-16.224046_pt1 | contig 10044 bp, 12 predicted proteins | sample MGYA00376244_ERZ650308 | MGnify/ENA primary metagenome ERZ650308 (study PRJEB26733, sample SAMN07839295) | wastewater metagenome | biome: small river; feature: stream; material: water | place: USA: North Carolina | collected 2016-04-26 ...
ATCCAGAAGATTGGGATGCAAATCGCCATCAAATGAAAGGTAGAACCACGGAAGCACGTGTGTTCAATGAATACCTTGAGGCGATCAGGATGAAAGCTCACAAGAAGTACAATGAGCTTTTATCCTATTATGACGATGTGTCTCCGCAGATGCTCAGGGATGCAATCCTTGGGGTAAACACTGCCAAGACAAGACAGATCATCGACATTTGGGAAGGACATGTGTCTGACCTGAAAAAGTTAATCGGGAAAGAGAATTCCTATGCCACGTATCAAAAGTACAATACGGCAAAGAATCACTTTCAGGCGTTCTTGCAAAAGAACTATAAGTTGGATGATATTTCTATCAAAGCTGTGGATTATCAAATGATCCAGCAGTATAGTATTTATCTGAAAACTGAAAAGGGTTGTAGCTATAATACAGCTACAAAGTTTTTGCAGAACTTAAAAACGATTACAAGTATCAGTATTCGTAGTGGATGGTTGGTGAAAGATCCTTTCAATGGGATAAGTCTAACTATTAAAGAGGTGGACAGGCCATATTTAACCATGGAGGAGATACAGCGCCTCATTGATTTTAATTCGGTTTTTGACCGACTCAACAGAGTGCGTGACTTCTTTATTTTCTCTTGCTATACAGGATTGGCCTATATCGATGTCAAACAGTTAAAACGTTCAGAAATTGAAGGAAACGAGACTACGGGTTATTGGATCCGAACAAGAAGAAAGAAAACCGGAGGGCGCGCAAACATTCCACTATTAGAGATGCCAATGTCAATAATCAATAATTATTGTCGCTTAGAATTATTGAATGCGGATGATCCAATTCTTCCAATATTGAGTAATCAAAAAGTAAATGCTTATTTGAAGGAATTAGCTGATTTATGCAACATCCAAAAACAACTTTCTTATCACGTTGCACGACACACTTTTGCAACAACGATTACGATGATGAATGGTGTGCCAATAGAATCTGTAAGTAAAATGCTTGGCCATAAGAACATTCATAGCACACAGCATTACGCCAGAATCGTAGATAAAAAAGTTGGTGATGACATGAAGCTGCTAGCCTCAAAGCTGAATGGAATTGGGGCAATTAGTTTTGCCTCAACCTAAGTTGAACCAATGTTTTGATATGAATAATGAATCATTTAAAGTGCGAGCTTATGGCTTCTGTGAGCTCGCACAACTTTATTTCCCGAATATCACCAAGAAAAGTGCCAGTGCACAATTGCGCAGATGGATCAAATTGAGTAATACAGTTATGCTTGAACTCGAGAATTTCGGATACAAGCCTGGTATTCGCTTATTGACACCTGCACATGTAAAGGTTATTGTTGAAGAGTTTGGGGAGCCGTGAAACTAAATTGTCAGTATATATTCAGAAGATCTTATTTCTCCTGAAATGACAACTCTGATTCACGCCAAATTAAAAAATCCGCAAAAATCAATGCGGGCTCATCTTTTGTTTCAAGATATTTATTGAATCCCCAATAAACGTCACATGAATAGCCAAAGTGCAATGAGAGATCATTAGAAATTTTTTCCGGTAGAAGTGAATAAATATCAAGGTCAACCAAAGAAATAAATTCCACAGTACGATTTTTAGTATTGACAACGACTCTTCCAAAGTGAAAATTATTGTTAAAGTGGGTTGCGAGTATAAATAGATTTGTAGTGTGTTCGATAGGAAAGTTTTCTATTAATACAACTTTAAATAATAGCTGGTCTTTAAATATTGCGTAAAGAAAAATCTTTGTATTAGTCTTATTAATCGCGAACACAGATTCAATTTGTTTTTCTGTTTCAAATACACTGTGACTCCAATGATTTAGTTTATGCAGATTAAGTAATTCTTCCCAGACAAACTTTTCAGCATTGTTCATTCGATTTCTCATTCTATATGAGTTCTTCAAAAACTTAAAAAATCCGACATTCTTCAGATTGTTATCTCCGTTTTTATTTTTTGATGCTTTTGACCAATAGATAGCAAATATGAGAATGGGTAATAAGATTTCGGATAGGTATTCCATTTATTAAATGATTTCAAAAAATATTAATTGTTGATTGACTTCTTCTCCCATGGTTCGCCTTTTTCGTTTTGACCTCTGGTAATTTCAATCGATTTTTTAAGTTTTAATTTATTGTCTACAACGCGGTATTCCTGAATAACTTCATAATTCCAGCCTTCACGATAGCCCCCAATAATCAATTTTCGTTTCGCGTCTAATTTGATACTTAATCTACCACTGACATCTTCCCAAAGTATAAATGAATTCAGCGTTTCATCAAATAACCAAACCTGGTGAACATCTCCACCTGAACCGGAACTAGCCTTATCCTTAACTGAAATATCTAAAACACCATCAAAATTCCAGTCCGTGAATTCTAGCTCTGAGAGATTAGCTTTGAATGGCAGTAAGATTATTTGTTTTTTCTGTTCACCAATTTTGATATTCAGTTTTTTACCAATTTCAGTGAAATCCTCAAAATAAAACAAACATTTCTTTGAGCTACTTATTGATTGTATAAGTTGAGCGCGATTTGGTTTTTTATTTGCTTTTGATGGAGTTGAATTTTGACAGCTCCAGAGAAAGACGACAAGAAGGGAGAGAATTAAAGGTTTCATTATTATCAAGAATCTATTGAATGTTTTTCCATAAAATGTCTAAAAGTCGTAACGTAGCCGATAAACCGGAATACTCACATCTATATTTTCTACTGTGTGATACAACAAACTCTGAAACACCATCACTATCGATATGATCACCATATTCAATTTCGAAGAGGATTCCGTTGTTATTATCTATGATTGGAGTTTTTTCCGTGAAGTAAATGAATTCAAGCATCAGTTCGATTAATATCCAATTATGTCGCGTATACCAATCCTCATTGATTTTATTTTCAACGATTATTTCATCTAAGGCTTTCTTTGAAGTTTCATTGAAAAAATAAAATTGTAAAAGGGTTTCTAGCTCATGAATTGTTGACCTAATTTCATATTCAATTGTATTCCGTTCGATTGAATATTGCTGTAAATTTCTTTCTGAATGAAATCTAAGAAGGAAACCATTGATCTCGTCCTTTGAAAACAATTCCTTTAACTTAATTTGTTTTAAGACAAATTCTAGGTTCAATAATTCATAATAATGCATTATAATATTTATGAATGACTTTTCTCATGTCTGTATGATCTGTAAGGTCTACTTCAATTATATCTAAATCACTTTATTTAAATAAAGTAATGTAAAAATTAGCACTAAAGCCATAATTGATAATACTGAAACTCCAACTATCATTTCATTTTCAGTTTCATCATTCTTAGTATTACTCATATCCATACCAAGATTAATCGAGTCTAATGGATCTATAAGTTGAGAATCCTCGTTTGCTTTGGAGTTTTTTAGAAGCAATTCGTTTATCAACATTTCTTTTTTTGATTTGTATTGATCCAATGTAATTAATTCATTTTCTAATAAATTACTCAGGGCTTCAAATAAACCATGATTTTCTAATTCTAGTTTTTTAACTCTTTTTGAGTGGAAATCCTCTAAATAAATAAGATCTAAATTGATATTGATTTTTGACAGCTTGTCGTTGTATTCTTCGAATGTGAGTAAATTTTCTTCGAACGCCTTGGAAATTAGTTCCTTTTGAATTTTAAATTTTTCTATTTGGGTTTCAAATGAAATAGAATTTGGAGGGTATGTCAATTCATCATTTTTTAATGATTCTTTGGAATTATCATTCTTTGCATCCTCCTTGATCCAACCTAAGTAACCAAAAATTAATGCAATTATAATTCCAAGGCCAAAAATCACACCTGATTTTAAACCTCCAATAACGCTTAAAATGCCGAAAAAAAATATTGATCGATATACTATTTTTGAATTCATCTATTCCTTGTATTAACTGTTGATCTTCATCATGAATTTCAAAGAGAATCCCGTTTTTGTCATCTGTGATGGGAGGTTTTCATGTAATGTAAAAAAAATAAAATTTCAGCATGCTTTAATACGTATTAAGATGGGATTGCTCAATTGTTAATGAATTTCCGGTAAATCCAAATACAGATTAATATAAGTAAAGGAAGTCCCATGTAAACGAGAAATTCCAAATGACCGTAAAATCCCCAAATACCTACAAACCCACGTGTTTCAGAACCATTATAAACGCCATATGTGAAATCATGAAATGGCCAAAAGTTATCTTTCTCATTATATTCACAATTTGAACAATCTGGAAACATCATGTTTTTCATTAACTCAGAATGTCCGAACATATCTGTAGATTGAATAACTTGACTGGAATATTCTGGCGTAATTATAAAACTTCGATTTACATCACCATTAGATTTTTCTATCTCAATAGTAGGGGTAATGCCTGTTAAGAAACTACTATATCCTATTAAGTGGAATAATGTCCAGAAAAACATTGCTTTTTTTGTGGTTTTCGTTGTTTTCATACAATGATGATTAATTAATGTTTGAACTTATTTGCACCCAAGGAACATTGTTTAGTCAAGCAATATAAGTTGATTTATTAGAGACTGAAATTCATTATTTTTTCATGTAAATTGTTGACTTCCATCTTGAGCCATCGGTATAGACTACTTCTGTTGGCCATGCTCTAATTATTCTATCGCCGTCATTACTGAGAACAGACCAAATACTACTCGTTGTCTGACCGTTATTTAATCCATCATCGTCGATTCCGTGACCAAACCCTTTTTCTGATAAACTCCCACATTCAGCGGGTTCATCGAACGCATTTACTCCGTACCAAGTGAATTTGATCGCTTTTATTTTCTTTCCAGAATTGTTTTTATATGTCAGTTTTATTGATTTGTAATCGGAATATTCCTCATTAAAAAAGACTGCTTTCTTAATTTCCAATCCAGAATTTTTCACGCCAACGGTATCCCATTTCAAGTTAATGTAAAATTTATCAACTTCTTCTTTTACTCTTGCTTCAGCTTCTAATGAATCCTTTTTTGACTGTTGAATTTCAGTTTTAGATTTTGAATTACTGTTTTGACAAGATGAAATAAGTAGGATTAGGGCAATTAGTTTAATTGTTTTATACATCGTTTTTGGTGATTAATTGATTCAGCAAATTACAAATCATTAGGTTGATATAAAAATATTATCCACATAGATTTAGTGAGATATACAAATTTGAGTATAACTACTATTTATTTTAGTATCAATACTAATTGTGTTAATCAACCCTTATTATGGACTGCAATTGAACCCTGTAATCTAGCAACTTTACTAACGGATTTCTTCAATAATTGAGCAGGGGTTCAATTGATATTTTAGATTAACTAACTCAGAATCATTAAATTTGCGCCGTGAAAATCTATCTAACATATTTTGTATTGCTGATTGTGTTGTTTAACACATCCTTTGCTCAAAAAGCGAATAAAACAGAACATTCGTTTCTTGGTATTGATAATTGGGAGAAGGTAATTGAACAAGCGACCCGTGAGAATAAGTACATCATGGTAGATTTATCCACTGAGTGGTGTAGTTGGTGTAAAGTCATGGACAAGCAACATTTCAAGGATCCTGAAATCTTATCCTTGATGCAGCCAAAGATAAATTCCTACATGCTGGATGCAGAAAAAGATCCTATTGGTCAACTTTTGAAATTGAAATTTGGTGTTGCAGCTTACCCATCATTTCTATTCTTTACTCCACAAGGAGAATATCTAGAGACTTGGTGTGGCGCAATGCCGAAAGAATATTGGATGCAATACGTTAAAGACAGTATTGATCAAGTTCCAATGTCACGACCTGGAATCCCTTCCGGATTAAAATTTGAATGGCCTGATTTTGTTCAAAAGGAATTGAAAGCTAATTTCAGAAACAGCACGCCATCAAGTGAAGAGTTGAACCGTTTCTTTACGAAATGTAACTACAAAGAATTTGTTGACTTCAATGTTTGTCGCTTTTACCCTGGAGATATACCAGATAGTTTAATAAATGTAATGCTTCAAGATAAACAATGGTTGGACAATAACTACGGTGCAGATATTGCTACTGATTTATTGCAAACCTCGATTAATTGGAAAGCATATGCTCAAATACAAGATACGAATTGGACTAAGGCTTGGTCTTACATGAACCAATATGAAAAGAATTTCCCTAAAAATCAGTGGGAATTGTTTAATGTGAAATTGTTTTACTACACCAATAAGTTAGAAGTTGATAGTTTAATTCAACTTGGACATGAAAATCCAGATTTTGTATATGATCACACAGCCCAAGAATTGGTTGAGTTTATATGCGAACATGGTAAAACAAAATCGCATTTCATGCAAGCTGATTTATGGAACAGTACTGAACTTCAAAAGGAGACGAACTTCACATTGGCAAAATTTCAAGCACAACTTAAGTACAAACAAGCTGATTTTATAGAAGCTCAGAAATGGGCTAGAATTGCAATTGAGCTTGCTGAAAAAGAAGGAGTTGAATTGACGAAAGAAGATGAAATTTTAAAAGTAATTTCGGTTCAGAATAGTGCTAATGGGAATGGGTAATTTATCCCTGTATAAGATCCGAGTAATTGAATTTTTGATAATACTCAGATTAAGTTATTGTTTATGATTATATGGTGCCGTAATTTATATTACATTTTTAAAAGAGGTACTGACTACTAATAGGTATGACCGTACCGCATGCGCATGTTAAATGTTACAGGCTGTAAGTGCCACAAAGTTAAGGTCGACCTTTGTATATTTCTTTTGGGCTCATTCTTACGTCAAAAAATTCAAGTTTGGAAATGTCTATTTGTGGACATGATTTAATTAAATTGTCTAAGTTATTTTCTTCAAAGTCAACACCAACATAGATATTTCTTATGCTGTTTTTTATAGAACAAAATTCGTCATTTGGATTTTTACTGAAATGAACAAGGCGAAATTCATATTCTGACTCCCATTCTTTATTTTTCGTAAAAAATAAATAATCCAAATGTGTATAACGAAAATGCTCTTTAATATATATTTCTAATCCATGTGCTTGAAGTGCATTATAATCAACTATTTTGTAATTGAATTGATTTTTTGAGTCGAACTGATAGTATTGTATATTTTTAAATAATGTTGGGTCAATGTTGTTTTCTAAAATGAAAGCGTCCTTGTCAAGTTCGATGCAAACACCCTTATGATTGTCGCCATACAAAGCCCACATTCTCGATAATTCGTAACCGTACATATCATATGGAATGTCTTCGCAAAAGCAGAGAACTTTACAGTCTTCTCTTAATATTTTGCTTATTTCGGCATTACGATCCATTATGTTACCTATTTCGGTTTCAGGTCCAGCAACTCCGGAAAAAATGAAACTCTTATTTTCGCGTGGGTCGTTCATGTTTTTCATTGGACTAATGCGAAGATTCATGCTGGGCAGAATGTAGTCAATCGCCGTACTTAATTTACAGTAGTGATAAATTCTATTTTTTGCTCCTTTGCCATCAAATGGATTTGTAAAGGCCATGTCTTTTTATTTTTTGATTATCTGTCAGTGCAAATTGTCATTTTGCTTTGCTGGCAATTATTTACTATTACAGATATTTATTTTTTCCCGTTGAGTTGGGTTTTTATATTTTGCATGGATTGTTCACTACTAAAATAGTTATCTACGATTTTCAAAACTGTCTTTTCATTTTTCACAGTTTTTTGAAGTGTAGTTAAGAGAAATTCATAATTAGTATAAGTTGTTTTCGTATTTAAAATATTGTAAATCCATTCCCACATTTTTTCTGATCCAATTTCTTGTTCTATTGCGATAAACATTAAAGGTGCGTAATTATAAACAAACCGTTCTCGATCAACTATATCAGAAATTGAATTGATATTTGAAATCGGTATTGTATGATAGCCATTCAAGATTTCAAATTTTTCCTCAAGCAATTTATTGTAAGAATCTTCTCCTTGAAGTTCTTCGATTAATTTCATAGATAAATATTCAGCAAATCCTTCTGACATCATATTACCTAGTTCAGAATTAAAGACTTTGAAGGTGCCAAAGTAATAATGACCAAGTTCGTGAGCGATAAGCTGCTTGTACAAATTTTGTTGCTTCTTATCAAAGAGAGCCCCGAGACCAAGATTTCTGTAGCCAATACCCATAATTGTTGGGTAGGAAACAAAAAGCCATCCGAAATTAGGTGCTGTAGGTGTTGAATTTACAAAAACCGGAGGCTCAGAGAATTTGATATTAAGTTTCTCTTCGTAAAATTTTTTGTATTGGGCCACTAAACTAGAGAAATCACTAATGTCTTTCTTTTCAAATGTTGGGTTGAGTAGCAATAAATTCCCATCATCTATGTATTCATAATTCCCGCAAAAAAGTGATAATTCATAAGGCTTCTCACTTTTAAAGGAAGATTTTTGAGCATGAATTGGTTTACTTCCATTTAGATAAATTGTTGAGCAATCAATACATTCAATTTCAATGTTGTAATTCATGCATTCATAATTCACATCATTTTCAGCATCATATAAATAGGGATACCAGGCACCTTGAACGCCTTCTGCTCTCACAGAATATCCATTAAAGGCTATATTTCCTCTCCAATCGGCTCTCGAGTAATTGACAATTGTATCAGTGACTACCGGGAATTTTCCCACGTATTTAAATTGCAATTCATCTGGCAAAAATTTTCCTTTACCAGTATTATCTGGAAAAAAGTAAGCTGAACTTTCACCTGATGAAGTACTATCATTTCTTGATTTATCTTCGATAATCACAAACTCATTTGGTTTTAAACTTTTTATATGCAATAAATTCATACCAGCATTTAATCTGATCAAATAATCTTGTATTGGAGGTATGTTTGTCATTGTTAAGTCACATTCAAAAGTTCCATCAATGATTGAAATTTTAACTGAGCCAATAAGCGTTGGGGGATTTTCTTGGGCGAGGATAAACAATGGTAATCCAAAACTCAAAAGGGCTATTACAATTATTTTCATTTTCAACTGTTTTTATATTTTCTTCTTATCAATTATTCGAATGAGTCTTGCACTGGTTCATAAAGTCCCATAAATTTTTTCCATATCAAAATCCACATTGCTTACTTTTTGAAGCTTAAATAGTAAGTGTTGAACGAAGCGAAAAAGTGACAACGTAACTTTTTTCGTTTCATTCTTTTTGCAAGTACCGATGCAGTTTATTCTTATTTCATTCAAAAATAACAAATTACCCTCTTATTTTTACTTAGACAATCACACACCCTCATAGGACTTATTCACATGTTTTCATTTCAGAAGTTTGTTTCCTAATCGAAGCAAAACTTCATGTCTCAACATTCGCATACTTCTATTTTCACAACTGCCTCCGGAGTTCTAGGAGGTGTCGCAAAAGCGGTTACCGCTAAACCCATTCTTACTGAAATAACCTTTGCTGGATTATCCAATGTGGTGATCTATGCCGCAGCATCTGCTGCGGCTGGTTACATCGTTAAAAAATCCATGGACTGCATCGCCAAGAGACTCACCGATTACTTCAACAAACAAAAAGAAAGCCGATGAATAAGGTAGTCGGCATAGCGCTTGGTGCAGGATTGGTTTACGGTATCGTAAGGCTACTCAGAATGCAAAATGTTTCCGAGGTGGCAAATGCTAGACTTGTGAATCCACGTATTCATTCGGTTACCCTTGGTGGGATTTCTTTTAGAACGGAAGTGGAGATCAATAACCCTTCGCGCGATTCTGTGAAGTTGACAAAACCAGTTGTGACCTTGACTAGCAAAGGAAAAATGCTTACTCAGTCTGATGCAGAGGATCAAATCATTTCTATAAAACCGCTAGGGCTTACCAAAATCGACACTATTGAATTGGAGCTCGATTGGTTCACCTTGAAAGGACTTGTAGCCAATATTATCAAGAACGTCCCGAAAGTCATTGCTGCTTGGAAAGCTGGTGACAAGAAGAATCTGATTGCTCTTTTAGGAGTTCCGCTTGAAATGAACTTCACCACCTATGTGAATGGCATTTTTTATCAATCCCCTTCAGAAAAACTCATCTGATGAATGC
>ERZ650308.2082-NODE-2082-length-10034-cov-5.387714_pt1 | contig 10034 bp, 2 predicted proteins | sample MGYA00376244_ERZ650308 | MGnify/ENA primary metagenome ERZ650308 (study PRJEB26733, sample SAMN07839295) | wastewater metagenome | biome: small river; feature: stream; material: water | place: USA: North Carolina | collected 2016-04-26 ...
TGTGAAGGCGATTAAGGAATACATCGATAACAGAAACTCCGCCATGGCGCAGCAGGCGCAACAGGCAAATCGCGCTAATTTAGCGGCCAAAGCCACGGCCCTAGAAACCCCGCGTACCATCAATGGAATCGTTTTTGACGGTACTACAAACATCACCATTCCCGTAGGGGTAACCCCGCCAGATGCGGATGCAACCACAAAAGGTTTAGTCAAATTAGCGGGCGATTTAACAGGAACGGCAGATGCGCCGGCCATTGCTATCGGCGCTGTGTCCACCGGTAAATTAGCCGCGGGTGCAGTAACGACCGCGAAAATCATAGACGGGGCGGTTACTGATGCAAAAATCACCTCCGTTTCCGGATCGAAAGTGACTGGAAATATCACAGGCAATGCGGCGAATATAACGGGAATGCTTGCTGTCTCAAACGGCGGAACAGGTGCAACGACGCCTTCTGGTGCCTTAACGAATCTAGGCGCGGAAGCAGTAGCGAATAAAAGTACAGATCTTAGTGCTGACGCAAATTCGACTCAGAAATACCCTTCCGTGAAATTAATTAAAGACTACGTGGATACACGCGTGGCCGCAGCTGGGGTGAGCGACGGGTCGATTACCTCTGCTAAAATCGCAGATGCAACCATCGTCAGTGCAGACATCGCATCGAATGCAGGTATCACAAACGCGCAATTAGCGAATAGCTCTCTGACCTTGGGAACGACGAACATTGCTTTGGGTGGAACGACCACTTCGTTAAGCGGGTTGAGTTCTGTTACGGCTACTGGTTTCACGGGAGCTTTGACGGGTAATGCTAGTACAGCTACAAAATTAGCAGCTACAAAAAATATCAATGGTGTGGCATTCGATGGTTCGTCGGATATTACGGTGACGGCGGATGCGACGACTTTGACAGGTATTGTTCCTATCACGAAAGGGGGAACAGGTTCGTCTACTCAGAATTTTGTGGATTTAACGACGGCTCAAACTATCGCCGGCCAAAAAACTTTCTCAGAAGATAGCTACTTCAACGGCGTAAGAATCGGTAAAGGAGCAAGTAATAATATCCAAAATACCGCTGTTGGTTATACCGCGTTAGGAAGTAATACCACGGGTGAAGGAAATACAGCGATCGGATTTCAAGGCCAAATGAGTGGAACCTCAGGCTCTTCAAATACCTCTCTCGGTTTTGCTGCTTTAATAGATAACACAACAAGCAGTGGAAATACGGCTATTGGATACCAGGCTTTGCAGAAAAATACGGGGGATAACAACATTGCTATCGGTACAAATGCAATGTACCTCGCTTTAAACTCAACGCGCAATATTGTGGTAGGTTCTAACGCATTAGAAACAAATGCAAACGGGGCTGCGAACAACATTATCATGGGGGTTAACTCTATGAGAGTAGCCACTTCTGCTTCAGAAAACGTAGCCATCGGAAATGAAGCTGGTTCTACCTTTACGAATGAAACGCGAAATACGCTTTTAGGAGCGAGTACAAATATCTCCGCGGGTGTTTCAAACGCTACCGCTATTGGATATGGAGCCATCGCAGATGCCAGCAACAAAATTCAATTAGGTAACGCAAACGTGACCGCCGTGAATACGAGCGGAACGATTACCGCTGCTGGATTTAGCGGCCCCCTGACAGGTAATGTGACCGGTAATGTGACCGGTAATGCAACCACTGCGACTTTGGCCAATAACATTTCTGCTACAGCGAATACCTCTTTAACCTCTTTAGCGAATTTAACGACGGTGGGAACGATCACGTCCGGAATCTGGAGTGCCACTACGATTGATGTGGCGCACGGCGGAACGGGGGCTACTAGTTTAACCGGCTTAGTGAAAGGGAATGGAACCGGAGCGTTTAGTGCGGCCGTGGCTGGAGTGGATTTCGAAACGGCTATTGCGGCGAGTACGCAAACGCCTACCGCGCAATATTGGCGGGGAGATAAGACCTGGCAAACCCTAACAACTGATGTGGTTCCGGAGCTGACAAACAACCAGTATTTCACGAAATCTCGTGTTTTAGGCACGGAATTAGCGAATCTTTTGCCTGCCCATGGCGTCATTTCTACGACGGATAACGTGAGTGTGGGATTCAATAAATTGCTCGGAAATCAATTAATGAATTTATCCACGGGCGTTTTCACGTTTACGGGGATAACGGTGACAGGTGCCACGACCTTTAATGTGGGCTCTGCGGAAGGCTACATTGTGGATAACACAACAGACATTGAGCACCCTTCGATGAAGTACCTGGAATTTGCGGGGGCTACGGGTTTAAGCACTCCTTATTTGGCCTCCCATACGATGACCTACCTTTATTTAGATCCTACAGGGGCATTGCAAATGAGTGGAACGGAATTAACGCCCACGCAAAGAAGACAAAATATCTTATTAGGTAAATTAGGGCATCCAGATCACACGAATATTATTAGTTATTATGTTCAACCGGATGTACTCCAAAGTCCCCTATCCCAATTGCGCGACGTTTGGCAGCCTATTCGTTTAGTCAACGATGGTTTTACGGCCATTGCGAATGGAGCTAATTTGAATTTCAATACGACGGCGGGGACTCTGTTTGGACTAGGAATCGGATATGGGGCGAATCCTAATTCCCCTTCTAGCCTGGCTATCGCCGCAAAAACGCCCGTTACTTTTCAGTACCGCATGCGCAATGGTGGAGTAAACACAGATGTCACCACTATTGATCCTACGAAATACGATAATGCAGGAACGTTGACGACGGTAGCTGGAACGGGGGCCCATGCCACGAACCAACGCATTTTCTTATTACAAAACGGGAAGATTCGAGTTCAATATGGCCAAACGGATTACACCACCTTCGCTAATGCCATCGCGGGGATTCAAAGTGAATCGTTTAGCACTTATGCCGGCATCAAGGATTACGGAATTTTGATTGGCATTTTGACGGTGCGCAAGGATGCAATCAATTTATCTGATCCGGCGAAAGCCCAGTTTTTCAATGTGACGAAGTTTGGAGAAACGATCGGTGCCACCTCCGGTACGGTGACTTCAGATCTCCAGCAATCCTACAATAACGGTGCGCAAATCATTACCAATTCCACGATCGGAGCTTTAGATATTCGCCGCGGTAGCGCAGCGGATACGGACAATGTGCTTGTTCTCCAAAACGGCGCCGGCACCCCCGTCCTAACCATTAACGGCGCTGGAACGATCACGTCTGGAACCTGGAGTGGCACGGCCATTTCAGTAGCAAACGGTGGAACGGGAACAACAACCGCATCAGGGGCCTTAATTAACCTAGGTGCGGAGGCAATCGCTAATAAAAGTACGGACCTATATCTTGACGCGAACTCTACTCAGAAATATCCATCTGTTAAACTAATTAAAGACTACGTGGACACCCGCGTGGCTTCAGCAGGAGTAAGCGATGGTTCGATCACGTCCGCAAAAATTGAAAATGCTACTATTGTTAGTGGCGATATCGCCGCGAACGCAGGGATTACAAACGGACAATTAGCGAACAGTACGACGATTTTAGGTTCGACAACCATGACATTGGGCGGAACGGTGACTTCGGTGACCGGCTTAACCAGTTTAGAGGCGACCACGCTTACGGGTACTTTATCGGGAACGGCAAATGCAGGGACATTAACGGGAACTACACTTGCGAGTAATGTGGTCACCTCTAGTCTAACGGGTGTTGCAACGATTACGTCTGGAACGTGGAATGGATCCACCATCGGAGTGGCTTATGGTGGTACGGGATCTACGACGAAAAACTTTGTGGATTTAACGACGGCACAAACGATAGCAGGAGCTAAGACGTTCAGTAGTCAAATGACTGTTCCATCGATTATGCTGAATAACGGAACAGCGAATTGGGAGTTTGGAGCAGGGGTAGGTTCGACTGGAATTTCCTTATTACAGGGCGGATGTTGTGGTCGGTTAATGATGGATGATAACGGCAGATTAGCCTTGGGAGCGAATTATGCTCCTACTACCTTCCAATTCGATGTACAAGGAAACGCTAGGTTTACGCAAGATGTGACAGCGCCTAATTTTTTAGGTAATGCCACTTCTGCCACAACCGCAGGTAACATTACAGCGACTTCGAATACAACTTTGACCTCTTTAACTAATTTAGCAACGGTAGGCACGATCACGTCTGGAACTTGGAGTGCGTCTACAATTGATATTGCCAAAGGAGGTACCGGCGCCACCACCGCCGCAGATGCTAGAGCAAATTTAGGCTTGGTAATAGGTACAAATGTACAAGCGCCACTAACAGCGGGATCTGGAATTTCAATTGCCTCTGGAACGATTTCTGCAACAGGCTTAACTACTTCGAATTTAAGTTCAACGGCGGGAATAACTGTAGGTCAATTAGCGACAAGTACGACGACTTTAGGTTCGACTACGATGACTTTAGGTGGTACGGTTACTTCGGTGACTGGATTAACAAGTTTAGCAGCGACCACTCTTACAGGTACCTTGTCGGGAACGGCTACTGCATTAACGACAGGTAGAACGATTTCTGTCTCTGGAGACGTAGATTTTACAACAGGCGCATTTAATGGAACAAGTAATGTAACGGGTTCAGCTACTTTGACGAATACGGCGGTTACGGCAGGATCCTATGGTTCGACGACAGCCATCCCTACGTTTACGGTCGATAGTAAAGGCCGCTTAACCGCTGCTGGAACGGCGTCGATAATTGCGGAGGCGGGCACCTTATCAGGGACTACGCTTGCGAGCAATGTGGTGACTTCGAGCTTGACTTCAGTAGGAACGATTACGAGTGGTGTTTGGAGTGCAACGGAGGTTGCGATTGCCAAAGGAGGTACCGGCGCCACCACCGCAGCCGGGGCTAGAACGAATTTAGGATTAGGATCTTTGGCTACAAAATCAACCATCGCAAATGCGGATGTAGCCTCAGGTGCAGCGATCGATTTCGCGAAATTGAATATCACTAGAGCAGATATCGCCGGCTTAGGAATCCAAGATGGATTAACCGCTGGATCTGGTATTTCCCTTTCATCAGGAACCATCTCCGTTACCGGATTAACATCGGCGAATTTGACTTCATCAGCTGGAATCACGAATGGTCAATTGGCGAATAGTTCGACCGTTTTAGGAAATACGACAATGACCTTAGGAGGAACGGTTACATCGGTAACTGGATTAGTTTCTGTTAGTTCCACAGATTTCACCGGGGCTTTAACCGGTAATGCGAGCACTGCAACGAAATTAGCTACTTCTCGCGCCATTAATGGAGTAAGTTTTGATGGTAGTGCCAATATTACGATTGCGGCGGATGCGAATACATTAAGTGGCACGACACTTGCGAGCAATGTGGTGACCTCGAGCTTGACTGGTGTAGGAACGTTGACATCAGGAGCAATTCCGTATTCTCTATTAACAGGAACGATCCCTACTTGGAATCAAAATACAACGGGAAGCGCGGCTACATTAACCACGGGAAGAACGATAGCTTTAACAGGTGATGTAACTTATACTAGTCCGGCGTTTAATGGCTCTGGTGATGTAACTGCGGCTGCTACATTAGCAAACTCAGGAGTAACTTCTGGTACATATGGCTCCTCGACATTAATACCGACTTTTACGGTGGATGCCAAAGGCCGTCTAACCGCCGCCGGATCTGCTTCGATCATAGCGGATGCCGGAACCTTATCAGGCACTACTTTGAAGTCTAGTGTGACTGGGTCTAGTTTAACTTCAGTGGGAACAATCACGCAAGGAACTTGGAGTGCAACAACCATTGATGTAGCACACGGAGGAACAGGCGTAACGACATCGACCGGATCGGGAAGTTTAGTCTTATCTACTAGTCCTACCTTAGTAACTCCCCTATTAGGTACACCTACTTCTGTCACTTTAACCAATGGAACGGGCTTACCTATTTCCACGGGGGTGAGTGGATTAGGTACGGGTGTGGCTAGTTTCTTAGCGACGCCTACGAGTGCTAATTTAAAGGCGGCAGTAACTGATGAAACAGGGTCTGGTGTGTTAGTATTTGCTACATCGCCTGTTTTAGTGACACCAAATATTGGAGTAGCAAATGGAACCTCCTTAAGCTTAACGGGTGACTTAAGTGGGGCGGCTGGAACATTCTCTTCTACTTTAACGGCAGGGGCTTCTACGCTGGCGAGTGCGGCTGTTACCGGGGATTTAGCAGTGAATACAAATAAATTTAATGTGACTGGTACATCTGGTAATACGGCTATTGCGGGAACTCTTGGGGTGACTGGGGCGACTACCTTATCAAGCACCTTAGGTGTCACAGGTGCGACAACTCTGGGAAGTACATTAGCGGTTACAGGTGCTGGAACATTCTCTTCTACTTTATCTGCAGGTGCATCTACCTTAGCGAGCGCTTCTATCACGGGTGCTGCGACAGTGGGAGGAACACTAGGAGTAACTGGTGATGTGGCAGTTAATACAAATAAATTTACAGTGGCAGCTGCATCTGGAAACACGGTCATTGCCGGAACGCTAGGAGTAACCGGTGCTACTAATTTATCAAGTACCCTAGGAGTCACGGGTGCGACAACCCTTGGAAATACATTAGCGGTTACTGGCGCAGGAACATTCTCTTCAACTTTATCTGCTGGAGCTTCTACGTTAGCGAGTGCATCCATCACGGGTGCTGCAACTGTTGGAGGAACTCTTGGAGTTACGGGTGCAACAACATTAACAGGAGCCGCTACAATTAGTAATACTACGGCTTCATCGAGTACATCTACTGGAGCGTTAGTAGTTAAGGGGGGCGTGGGTGTTGCAGGTAACTTAACAGTGGGAGGTACCATTGAAATTGATGGAGGTTCGCCAGGAGCTGGAAAGGTCTTAGTATCTGACGCGAATGGTTTAGCATCATGGTCAAATGCCGTGGGTTCTACTGTTTTAACCTCTACAACTACTTACGCAATTACATTAGCGGAAGCCTATGTTTTTTACAATGGAGCTTCTGCTGGGGCATTTACCATACCTGCAGCTGCAGCAGGAAATGCAGGGAAAGCCATAACGATTAAGAATAAAACAGCCTTTGGGATAACGATTACTCCTGCAACAACAGGAAATATTTACATTGATAAAGATAACACAGCAGCTAACACAGTAAGCATAGGTGTAGAAGCTTCAAACAATTGGATCAAGCTTGTCTCTGACGGAGCTCAATGGAATGTAATTCGTGCTCTATTCTAAAACAAAACAATCAACAACATGAAAAACATCTTTTTACTCGCCGGAACTTTGGCCTTATTCTCTTTCGCCGCTGATAAATTCATCTCGATGCGCATCGCGGAACCTACGGTGAATTACCACTGGAATAATTTGAATTCCATCAAGGCGATTGCAGACCAAAGCAACTTACCCCACTCGCAAGTGAAATTCATCATCGCTTCGATCGATAGTTTACAAAAAGACATGGCGCGCACAGCACGTTTGGACAGTACAGTTGCAGCTCCTGCAGCAGCGCCAGCAAAGAAAAAATAGGGTGAAAAAAATAGTTTTCCTTTTATTGGTATCATTTTATTCCTTTGCCCAAACGGGGATAGGGACGACTACGCCTAATGCCGCCGCGAAACTAGAAATTGCAGCAACAGATAAAGGATTACTGATTCCTCGCATGACGAAAGCTCAACGAGAGGCGATCACTCTTTCTTCTGCGGCTAATGGACTGATGGTTTATCAAACAGATGACGTTTCCGGCTTTTATGTTAATACAAGTACTACAACCACCGTTTCTTGGACTCGTGTAAATAGTAATTGGATACGATCAGGCAATGACATTGCCTTTACGGCTGGCAATGTTTCAACATCAGGAAACTTGACGGGAGGGAATACAAGCAGCTCTACGATTTCTGGATTTGCCGCTAACGTAGGTAATATAGCTGCAGCGTACAATATAAGCGCGGCTGATAATGGTAAAATTTTACAATCCACTAGCGCCACTGCTATTACGATAACCATTCCCACGGGATTGCCCACTGGGTTTAATTGTACAGTAGTCCAAATGGGTGCCGGTCAACTAACCTTTTCCGGAACCTACTTTAATAGAGGGAGTTTTACCAAATCTGCCAGTCAATATTCCATTGTCAGCATCATTCATTTAGGTAGTGACAAGATCATCGTTTCAGGCGAAATGAGTAATTAAGATGAAAAAGCTAGTATTCTTTTTATTAGTATTCTCCTTAAATGCTTGGGCACAAATGGCGCTGCCTGTGCAGCAATCTGTTTTGCCTAAAAATAGTTTGGTGGTGAATTATGATTTTTCCAAATCGGCAAGTTATACAAACGGAAGTTCTACTTTAAATAATTTGGCAGGATCAGCATCGGGTAATGCGACCTTAGTCGGTAGCCCTAATTACCTGAATTCGCTAGGTTTTATGTCATTTAATGGGTCTAGCCAATACCTGGTTACCTCTGATTTAAGAAACTATTTCAAGGGCCTAAATTCAAGTGTTCAAAAAAGCTTTACAATGAGCATGTGGGTATTTCCTACGCAATTGAATGGGGTTATTGTGAGTGAACTAAATTCGCAAACGCCAAGTAGTGGTTGGCATGCTTCCAATATTGAGATTGTTAATGGGGTTTTTAAATTTCGAGTATGGGCAAGTAGCATCGCCATCTCTTCTTCTAGCGTATCTTTAAATCAATGGTATCATTTAGCCTTAGTTTATGATGGCACAAAATCAAAAGCATATCTAAATGGAACTTTGTTAGGTACTCAAGTGATTGATCGTGAATTACCTACTTCATATCAACATTATGCGATTGCTTCCTCAGAAACTACATTTATGGGTTCGGGGGGGTATGGAGGCTTTAATTTGGCACATTTTAAGTTACATCAATTGCCTTTAACAGACAGCGATATTTTACAGGAATATGAAGCGAAAAAAGGGGAGTTGGATTATATTGTTCATAGTCCATCTACGAATACAAATCCTACTTATTGGAGTGTTTCTACAAATTGGAATAGTGAGACTACATTTAATCAAGATCATTATACCCCTTGGCTTAATAACACTAGATTAGGTTGGGCGGCACTTTATAATGACGTAAATCAATGGATTACGTTGAATTATGATGAGCCAGCTTATATAAAAGGGGTTGTTACACAAGGAAGGGCAAATAATGGAAACCAATGGGTTTCGGCAGCGAATGTAGAAACAAGCATAACAGGAGGTGCTCCATGGACTAGGGTGTTATCAAATAAATCTCTAAATGTAAATTCAACAGAAGATGTTTATTCACCATTTACAACGCCTGTTTTTGCTAAAGCGGTTAGAGTCCTACCAACCACTTGGACTAATCACATTACCATGCGTATGGGGATGATAGTGAAGCCAAATACTCCAGTAACAGATGGATTAGTGCTTAATTTAGATGCGGCTAATATCAAATCGTATCAAGGAACTGGTATCACTTGGTCAGATTTATCAGCAAGTGGTAATCATGCAACTTTAACAGTTACGCCAACTTACAATGGGTCTAATGGCTTAGTATTTAATGGCACAACTCATTACGGTAGCATTCCGTCTGTTAGTGGGGTTACTGATTTTACCAATACACAGAAATATAGTATTGAAGTATGGTTTAACCCTTCAAGTGGTCAAGTAAATGCGGGGGAAGCTGAACTACTTGAAAAGTGGAATAAATACAATGAGTCCAAATATCCATTTACAATAAGATACAACGAAGGTACAAGTAGTATGAGTGTAGCCTGTTTTGACGGAACTACATATAAATACGTGACTATTACTGGTTTTCCTATAAATACTTGGAAGCAATTAGTGGGAGTATTTGATTTTGTAAGTAAAACACTCACTGTCTATAGAGATGGGGTTTTTGTTGCAAGTACTAGTTTAATTGGTATAAATCAGGTAAGTAACACTAGTCCCGTTGCAATTGCAACAAGACTTACGTCAACAGGTGGATCTCAAAGTGGAATTATGTTCAAAGGAACTATTGGAATTATTCGATTCTATAATAAACCATTAACTTCAGCCGAAATACTCCAAAACTT
>ERZ650308.2083-NODE-2083-length-10033-cov-5.104330_pt1 | contig 10033 bp, 9 predicted proteins | sample MGYA00376244_ERZ650308 | MGnify/ENA primary metagenome ERZ650308 (study PRJEB26733, sample SAMN07839295) | wastewater metagenome | biome: small river; feature: stream; material: water | place: USA: North Carolina | collected 2016-04-26 ...
TCACCACCTGCGTTGCCCTTGACCGACCTGGCATGGATAACCAGACCATCGGCGAGAGTCTCGATGTGACCTCGGTGAATGTTTACTACGCGACTCAGGAGGGGCTTAACCACCCACGCGTCTCGCCAAGCGCCGGCGAGCTAACCCCCGCTCCGATGTGGGTTCCGCTTTCGGGCGCCAGCGCGCTGAATCTGGTTTGTGATAACGCCTGGAGCATTCGCCAAGAGAACTTCTTGGTCACCGAAACCAACGGTTCTGCGATTCAGCAAGGGCCGGCAACCAGCGCGTTTCCACACTGGCCAGGACAGTTCAAGCAGGCGGCACTGGCTATGGTTTCACGCGGCGCCGAGATGGTCGAATACTGGCACTGGCACACCCTTCCATACGGAGTCGAGAACCACTGGGGCGGCATCTTGCCGCACAGCCTGAAGCCGGGGCGCACCTATCGCAGTTTTCAAGAGACCTCCAAGTCGCTTGACAAAATCTCTGCCCTTGGCAAATTGTCACCAGCAGCAGAGGTCGCGATTGTTATCAGCACCGCCAGCAAGTGGCTATTTGAGTTTCAAGGCCCGGTTCGCGGCGGCAACGGAATGGCCGACCCGCTTGCCTACCAAAAGACTCTGCAGTCCATGTATGAGATTGCCTACAACGCAGGTCTCGGAGTTCGCCTTATTGGCGATAACCAAATCACCGAAAGCCCTGAAGAGTTTGCTCGCAAGCACCCGATCATGATCTTGCACAGCCTGTACGTTTGCTCAGACGAAACCCTTGAGTTTGCGCGCGAATACGCGTCAGCAGGTGGCACCTTGATAGTCGGACCACGCACCGGCTATGCGAAACCTGACGCCGTGATTCGCACCGAGACGGCTCCTGCCATCCTTGGCGACATATCTGGCGTCAGTTATAGCGAGTACAGCATGCTAGCCAAGCCTGAGCGGGCAACAACCGTTGACGGAAAGGCCGTTGGTTCGGGTTGGGCCTGGTTTGATGAGCTCGAAGCTAGCGATGTCGACACCGTGCTTCGGTTGGATCACCCATTCTTCGGCGACTTTGCCGCATTGACCACTCGACAGCATGGCAAGGGCACAATCTCGTTCTTGGCTACCTACCCAGACCAAGAACTAGCCACTTGGCTCGGACGTCACTTCGGCGCCGCTGCCGGCGAGATTATTGCGCCACAAGGCGACAGCGCATCGGTCGTGGTCAACCGTGCCGTCACCGACGATGGTCGCCAGGTGAACTTCGTCTTCAACTGGAGTGGGCAACCGACATCCGTGAATCTGCCGACCAACTACGTGGATGCAGAATCCGGTGAGCGCCTATCACCTAAAGACACCGTTGAACTTGGCGCCTGGGATGTGCGCGTTTTGGTTGAGGAGACAAAGTGAGCGAGAAGTATGTAATCGGTGTCGACTATGGCACTCTGAGCGGACGCGCAATTGTCGTGCGAGTTTCTGACGGCGCCGAACTTGGCACCGGAGTGCTCGAATACCCAAACGCCGTGATGGACACCAAGCTCAACTTCAACGGGCAAAAACTTGGAGTGGATTGGGCCCTGCAGGATCCAACCGACTATGTCGCGGTGCTCAAGCACGCTGTTCCCGAGGCAATCAAAAACGCTGGCATCGATGCCAAGGATGTAATCGGAATCGGCACCGACTTCACCGCCTGCACAATGGTTCCAACGCTGGCCGATGGCACTCCCCTTAGCTCGCTATCCGAGTTTGCCGGCAACCCACATGCCTACGTAAAACTTTGGAAGCACCATGCGGCCCAGTCGCACGCCGACCGAATCAACCAGCTCGCTCGTGAACGCAACGAATCTTGGCTCCCTCGCTATGGTGGCCAGATCTCATCCGAGTGGGAACTAGCCAAGGGCCTCGAACTTTTCGAAGACGCCCCTGAGGTTTACCACCACATGGACAAGTGGGTTGAGGCAGCCGACTGGATCATATGGCAGCTTTGCGGCACCTACTCGCGCAATGCCTGCACCGCGGGCTATAAGGGCAACCTCCAGGATGGCGAATACCCTTCGAACGAGTTCTTCGAGGCCCTTTCACCTGGTTTCGGCTCGTTTATCGACGACAAGGTTCGCCACCCGATTGGGCAGCTCGGTGCCGAAGCCGGCAAGTTGACTCGTGAAGCAGCTGGTTGGACCGGTTTGCCAGAGGGCATCACCGTCGCAGTCGGCAATGTCGACGCCCACGTCACTGCCCCTGCCGCTCAAGCAACCCAACCTGGGCAGATGGTTGCCATCATGGGCACCAGCACCTGCCACGTTATGAACGGTGAGATTCTCACCGAGGTGCCGGGTATGTGCGGAGTTGTCGATGGCGGTATCGTGAGTGGACTTTACGGCTACGAAGCAGGCCAGTCGGGTGTTGGAGACATCTTCGGCTGGTATGTCGAGAACCAGGTTCCGGCTGAGTATTTCGAAGCTGCCCAGTCGGCGGGAAAGAGCATTCACCAGCACCTGACCGATTTAGCCTTCGAAGAAGAAGTCGGCGAGCACGGCCTGCTGGCACTCGACTGGCACAGTGGCAATCGCTCGGTCTTGGTCGACCACGAGCTAAGCGGGCTTTTACTTGGAGCGACTTTAACCACTCGGCCAGAGCAGGTTTATCGTGCACTTCTAGAGTCGACCGCTTTTGGCACTCGCAAGATCATCGAAACCTTCGAAGCCTCTGGGGTTCCGGTTTCGGAGTTCATCGTTGCCGGTGGTCTTCTAAAGAATCAGCACCTGATGCAGCTTTACTCGGATGTCACTCGCCTTCCGCTATCGACAATTGCGAGCGAGCAGGGTCCGGCGCTTGGCTCGGCAATACATGCAGCAGTCGCAGCGGGTGCTTACCCAGACATCCGGGCCGCCGCCGAGGCGATGGGCAAGTCGAACCGAGGCGTTTACCAACCAAACCAGTCGGCATCGGCGAAGTATGACTTCTTGTATGCAGAGTACGACCGCTTGCATGACTACTTTGGTCGCGGCCAAAACGATGTGATGAAGCGACTCAAAGCGATAAAACGCGGCGAATTCGTGGCCACAAAGGACCGCGCATCGGCTGTGGGTTCAGCCAGCGACACCAGCCGCGAAGCGATCATCGCCGCCAGCCGAAAGCGCGTTGCCGAACTGCACAAAGAGCTAGTGCGCAACGAACTCGTGGTTTGGACCGGTGGCAACATCTCTGAACGCATTCACTTCGAAGACGGCTCGGCAGATCTGTTCGCGATCAAGCCATCCGGGGTTAGTTATGACGCCCTGAAGGCTGAAGATATTGTGATTTGCGATCTCGATGGCAATGTCGTCGATGGCAAACACAAAGCCTCGAGCGACACCGATTCGCACGCCTACGTCTATCGCCACATGCCAGAGGTCAACGGCGTCGTGCACACTCACTCGAATTATGCGAGCGCCTGGGCGGCAACCGGGCGAGAGATTCCCTGCGTGCTTACCGCAATGGCCGACGAATTTGGTGGCCCGATTCCGGTGGGGCCGTTCGCAATCATCGGTGATGACAGCATCGGTCGCGGAATCGTCGAAACCCTAGCCGGGCATCGCTCGACCGCCGTCTTGATGCAGAACCACGGGGTATTCACCATCGGAACCAGCGCAAAGTCCGCGGTCAAGAGCGCGGTAATGTGCGAAGACGTAGCCCGAACCGTTCAGTTGGCGCTTCAGCTGGGCCCACTAATCCCGATCGAACAAGACAAGATCGATTCACTTTATAACCGCTACCAGAACGTTTATGGCCAATAGGCCGAGAAGGAAAAACATGACTAAGCAGATTTGGTTCCTCACCGGCAGCCAGGAACTCTATGGGCCTGAGACCCTGGCCCAGGTTGCCGAGCAATCGCAGACCGTGGTCAATGGCATTGCTGCGAAGTTGGGTAGCCCAATCGAACTGGTATGGAAACCGGTGCTCAAGACCTCTGATGCGATTCGCCGCACGATGCTCGATGCCAGCTCGGATGATGACTGCATCGGCGTAATCACTTGGATGCACACCTTCAGCCCGGCGAAGATGTGGATTGCCGGCCTAGAAGCACTTCAGAAGCCACTCCTTCACCTGCACACCCAGGCCAACCAGTCGCTGCCGTGGGCAACGCTCGACATGGACTTCATGAACCTGAACCAGGCAGCGCACGGTGACCGCGAGTTCGCGCACATCGTCAGCCGCATGGCCGTGGCTCGCAAGATCGTGGTCGGCTCTCCGGAGAGCCAGTACGTTGCCGACCGAATCGACGCGTGGGCCTGGGCCGCGATCGGCTGGAACACCAGCCAGAACCTAAAGGTAGCCCGCTTCGGAGACAACATGCGCTTTGTTGCAGTGACCGACGGCGACAAGGTAAGCACCCAGATGAAGTTCGGCATCAGCATCGAAAGCTATGGCGTGAACACCCTGGTTGAAGCTGTTGCCAAGGTGACGGATGCGGCCGCTGCAGAACTGGCCGCCGAGTATGAGGCCACCTACGAAGTGGTCGCCGACCTTCGTGCTGGCGGAGCCCGCCACGATTCACTGCTTTATGCGGCTAAGCAAGAGATTGCGCTGCTGAGCATCCTTGAGGCAGGCGGTTTCAAGGCATTCACCTCAAACTTCGAAGACCTCGGCGAACTTCGCCAATTGCCTGGGCTGGCCGTTCAGCGACTAATGGCCCGCGGCTATGGCTTCGGCGGCGAAGGCGACTGGAAGACGTCGGCACTTGGCGCAATCTTGAAGACCATGGCGCCAACCGTTGAAGGCACCTCGTTTATGGAGGACTACACCTACCACTTCGGCCCGGGAACCGCGAAGGTGCTCGGCGCGCACATGCTCGAGGTTTGCCCAACCATCACCAAGGCGAAGCCAAAGATCGAGATTCACCCGCTCGGCATCGGCGGAAAAGAAGACCCGGTTCGCATGGTTTTCACCGCCGAACCTGGCGAGGGACGCGTGGTTTGCTTGGCTGACATGGGTGACCGCTTCCGCATGATCGTCAACGAAATCGATGTCGTCGAGCCCACCGAGGACCTTCCGAAGTTGCCGGTTGCCCGTGCGGTTTGGGAACCTAAGGCGGGCTTGGCCAAGTCGGCAGAAGCCTGGATGCTAGCCGGCGGCAGCCACCACACCGTGTTGACCAAGGATGTCTCGGCAGAGACCATCGAAGACTTTGCCCGTATGGCCGAGGTCGAACTTCTAGTTATCGATGAAGACACCAACCTGCGCGCGTTCCGCAAAGAACTGGCTTGGAATGCCGCAGCGGCTCGCTTCGGGGTGAACATATAGAGTTGGCCCCGGGGTTACACGCTGAGGAGCATAAATGCCTGGAGTCATTGATTTTGTAAACGTTTCAACCGAGGGTCTAGAGACCTCGCCGGTGGCCGAAGCCCTTGCTGGTTTGCGCGCGAATGAGGCTCGCTACTTCAAGAACAAGTACGACATCACCTTCACCACCGAGACCGCCGAGAAGGCCAAGAACTTGGTCGACTACGTGGCCAAAGTCATTCTTGAGCGCGACATAGTGATTGCATCGAAGCCACTCGAAGCCACCGAAATGCTGGTCGATGGGGTGCGCTGGACCCACGTCTTCTATGAAAGCGGTTTGGCAATCAACGTGCTCTATTCGCTAGAGCCAGGTGGAAAGCGCGCGGTAGGTTTCAAGCTTTCGATGGGCATGGATGTGCCGGAAGAACTGGCATCCAAGTTCAAATTTGCCCGCCAGAAGTCGAAGCTAGCCGGCGAGATTCGCGGCAGTTTCTTCGTCGTAAAGGGAGAGTACTAGGCTCCTAAAGCCTTATTAGGCGCGCAGCGCGAGCATGTACTGCCCGCCACCCGGAGTGATCTGGGTTTCAAACGACATGTCTGGCGCGAAGCGTGAGAGGCGGTCCAGCAGCCACTCGGCGGCCTGCTCGGCATCGGCCTGAGATGGGCAACGCGCAACAATTTCACGCCCGCCCTTTCGGCTCAGACGCTCAACTGATTCGAAGATTGGCGCTGGGTCAACCACGAACAAATCTGGCGACCAAGGCACGACCGGGGCAATCTTGCCCTTCATGGTGTTGCAGGCACGGTGGGCCAAGCGCTCGGTTACGGCCGAACCCTTCTTGGCCTTGGCGGCCGCGTAGTTATCGATGCTTGGGCCGAGGTCTGAGTTGGTCGAGGCATCAGGGTCTACTGCCGCGTCACACAACCAGCAACGCCAGCCATCATTCGCGCCAACTTCATTCAAATCGCTCATAAAAGCAGATTACGCTATGAAACACGAACCGAATTTTGGAGCAAACCATGGCAATGTCTGATTCAGAGAAGCAAGCTCTCAAAGAAACCATGGCCGAACGCGCCAAAGCTCGCAAGAAGATGTCACCGGAGCAACTCGAACAAGAAGTGGTCGAGAAAATCGCAGCGATGGCACCTGCAGATCGCGCAATCGCCGAAAAGGTACACGCACTAGTCCAAAAGGTTGCCCCTGGGCTTCAGGCAAAGACTTGGTATGGCATGCAGGCCTACTGCGACGCCGCCGGCAAGACCATCCTGTTCTTCCAGGATGCCGGCAAGTTCAAGTCGCGGTATTCAACTCTGGGATTTCAAGACGCCGCAAACCTAGATGAAGACCTGATGTGGGCGACATCTTTTGCCGTTCTCGGTTGGAATGCCGATGTCGAAAAGAAGATCACCCAGCTGGTCAAGCGCGCGATCAGCTAAATCGTTAACTAATAACGCTTGACGTTATTAACGCGGCACGTTATGTTTCTAATGTGATCGCTTCTTTCGCAAACTCTGCAACCGAAAAGGTTATGCTGCGTCAGCGCGTAAGCAAGTGGTCACCGGATGTGCAGCGCATTGCGCACCGAAAGCTTTTGATGATTGATGCAGCGGATTTTCTGCACGATCTGCGGATACCGCCCGGAAACCGACTCGAGCAGTTGGTGGGCAATCGGGCAAGACAACACAGCATCCGTGTAAATGATCAGTGGCGCATCTGTTTCACTTGGACGAGCGCCGGGGCTGAAAACATCGAAATTGTCGACTATCACTAGAAAGGCGAGTAGGAAAATGAGTGCACACGACCCAATTCACCCGGGTGAAATTCTGCTCGAAGAGTTTCTCAAGCCTTTTGGCGTATCGCAGTATGAGCTCGCCAAGGTAATCGGAGTTTCACCGCGACGAATTAACGAAATAGTCCACGGCAAGCGTGCGATAACACCTGACACTGCGTTGCGTTTGTCTCGAGCGTTTGATGTCAGCGACCGCTTTTGGCTCAACCTACAAAACCGCTACGACCTCGAAATTGAGAAAACTCGATTGGCCGAACCACTTGCCGCAATCAGACAGCTAAAAGTCGCTATTTAGAGCGCATGAAGTTCGCCGAGCGATTCGGCGCCACCCATTGACTTGACGGTCAAGGATGCGTGCAGCTCGGCAAATGCCTGGTCGTCAAGCAATCCGTTGCGGTTTAGTAGACGCAGGGCAACCAGCGGTGCGGCGCGAAGCGAACCGTCGGCAATCTTCACAGCAACACCGTGACCCGACTTGAGACCGATTACGAAGACGCCCTCGGCGCCAAGCTTGGCAACCATGCCGTGGCGCATGATGATGGCATCCGGAGACTTCTCGTCGCCGACCGCCCACGGGTTGGCAAGCATCGCCTCGGCGATCTCGATTTCGGTGGCTGCAAACTTGCCGATTGCACGAGCCAAGCCCTCGACGGTGATGGTGTGCAGCGGGGCACCACAACCGTCCACGGTTGAGTGCAAGATTGGTTCACCCGAAAACTCGACCAGAACTTCTTCTACCGATTTCTGCAGTGGGTGTTCGGCATCCAGATAGGTGTTTACATCCCAGCCGGCGGCCTTTGAAGCTGCGATGAAACCGGCGTGCTTGCCCGAACAGTTGAAGGCGGCCTTAGATTCGCCAGGGGCGGCTGCGCGAGCGGCTGGGTTACCAGGCCAAGCCGGTGGGCACTGCAAGGCATTTTCATCCAAGCCAACTCCGGCGAGAATGCCGTCGACTAGAGCAATGTGACGTCCGGTTCCGTGGTGACTACCGGCACAAATCGCGAGTTCTTCGCCGACCAAATCCAAACCAGCGCGACGCATGGCGACCACCTGCAGCGGCTTTACCGAACTGCGCGGATAAATCAATCGCTTTGCGACACCTAGGTGGTCGATGAGTTTGCCATCCGGGCCGGTTAGAGCCGCGATTCCGCGGTGGCGCGATTCGACAATGCCATCGCGCTCGAGCACGGCAACCTCGACGAAATCGAGTGGGTGTGGCACAAGCGCGGCAACCGTGGTGGAGATTGAAGTCATCTCAAAAGTCTCGCATAACCGCCGCGGATACTACTGAAGGACAGCCTTCTCTTTGCGAGTGCCAACGAGACCCATAACCGCAGCAGCAACCAGAAGAATTGACATGAATAGGGTCACGCCAACGATGTCCAGGCCGAAAATCATGCTGGTCAGGGGCGCTGCAATCGCACCACCGAGGGAGTTTGTGAAACCCATGAGACCGGCCGCGGTGCCCGCACGCTCGCCGTGATCGCGCATCGCGAGACCCATGATGTTGGCCATACAGAAACCCATGGCCGAGATGGAAAGCGCGAACCCGACGATAGAAAGCGGCAGGGTGTGCAGGTTCAGCAGGTTCAACGTGGTCATAAACAGCGCCGCAAAAATCGCCTGACTCAGACCATAACGAAGCAGGTTCACGCTTGCGAAACGCTTCAATAGCGAGCGGTTCAAGGTGTTGGCAGAGAACATGACGATGGTCACTGCGGCAAAAGCGAAGGTGTATTCGGTTGGAGTCAGGTGAAAACCACCCTCGAGCGCAAAAGGTGCGCCTGAAATGAAGACACAGACCTGACCAAACAGCAGACCTCCGGTGACCGCCAGTGCCACAAAACGTGAGTCTTTCAAGATGCCGCCCCAAGCCGAGAAGGTTGACTTGAAACTGAGCTGACTGCGCTTCGCTACCGGCAAGGTCTCTGGCATCAACCAGGCAGCCATAGCGAGCACTGCGGCACCCATGATGGTCAAGAAGATGAAGACCACGTGCCAGTCACCCAGAAGCAATAGTTGCCCGCCAACCAGAGGTGCGACGACCGGCGCGAGGCTCGTGATCGCCGCCTGAGTTGAGTAAAGTCGCGCTGCGTTACCGCCGACCGCAACGTCACGAATAAAAGCGTTGTTGATCACAAAACCACCGGCGGCAGAGAAACCAAGGACGTAACGGGCAACAATCATCCAAGTGACATCGGTCGCTGTGAGGCAGCCAATCGAGGCAAGAATAAAGACCGACAGAGCAATGAGCAGTGGGCGACGGCGACCGAGTGCATCGATCAGCGGGCCAACGAAAAGCTGACCAGAAGCCATGCCAAGCAGGCTGGCCGTAATGGTGAGCTGCACCATTGTGTCGGTGGTGTTCAGATAGAGCATCAGCGCTGGCAGGGCCGGCAAATACATGTCGAATTGGAATGGGCCAAGCGACGAAATCAAAGAGAGCGTGGCCGTTTGACGTTTCTTGATTGACATTATGCGAGAGCCTTCTTTATGCGTTGAACCGAGACTGATTCTGAGGTTCCCAACGTCTGCGCAAACAGGCTAACCCGAAGCTCCTCGATAAGCCATCTAGCCACGACCAACTTCGGCGAAGAGTCGTTTTCGAGCGGAAACTTGCCGCCGGCAAACACATACAAGCCGATTGCCTGATCGAGTTCTTGTGAGGCGGTGAAGTCACGTGCCGAGTTGTCGGCGAGCTTTTCGATGCGCTGCTTGATGGCCTGCAAATAGACCAGGATGCGAGGCAAGCGCTCGAGACCAGCCTCGCTGACGAAGTTCGAAGCTAGCAGTTCGGTGATGTGCAGCTTTTCGGCGGAAAGAACGGCGAGGAAGTCGAAACCGTTGACCGAAGCTATTGCCTTATTGGCGTCGCGCGCAGCCCCCGCTATTTTGGTCACCAGCGAGGCAACTTCGAAGGCGGCCTCCACAACGCTGGCCGAAACCGCATCGCGCACTCGCTCAAATTCGGCACGCGTGAAAATGAGGCCGTCGGCTGCCATG
>ERZ650308.2084-NODE-2084-length-10033-cov-4.334436_pt1 | contig 10033 bp, 6 predicted proteins | sample MGYA00376244_ERZ650308 | MGnify/ENA primary metagenome ERZ650308 (study PRJEB26733, sample SAMN07839295) | wastewater metagenome | biome: small river; feature: stream; material: water | place: USA: North Carolina | collected 2016-04-26 ...
TATGAACACTGCCAAATTTAAATCAGCAATTCAGGAAGGAATTCCAGTAATACTTCCAAACAGGAAACCTTCTGATCCAGCGATAAATCACGCTCCAAAACGTAAAGAAATCCTATCCAACGAAGAGAAAAAATTAGCACTTCAAAATGCACTGCGTTATTTTGAACCAAAGCACCACGCACAATTACTTCCCGAGTTCAAACAAGAACTTGAAACTTATGGGCGTATTTACATGTACCGCTTTCGTCCTGAGTATGAAATGAAAGCCAGGCCCCTATCAGAATATCCAGGAAAATCAGAGCAAGCGAAAGCCATCATGCTCATGATTCAAAATAACTTAGACTATGCCGTAGCGCAACACCCACACGAATTGATTACGTATGGCGGCAATGGCGCTGTTTTTCAAAACTGGGCGCAGTACCTACTCACCATGCAGTACCTTGCTACCATGACCAACGAACAAACACTGGCAATGTATTCTGGACATCCCATGGGGCTTTTCCCTTCACATCCAGAAGCACCACGTGTTGTGGTAACTAACGGAATGGCGATTCCAAATTATTCAAAACCAGATGATTGGGAAAAAATGAATGCTCTAGGCGTTTCACAATACGGCCAAATGACCGCTGGAAGTTATATGTACATTGGTCCACAAGGTATTGTTCACGGAACCACCATCACGGTATTGAACGGCTTTAGAAAAATTAAAAAAGCTCCCCAGGGAGGCTTATTCGTTACCTCGGGACTTGGAGGCATGTCGGGTGCCCAACCTAAGGCTGGGAACATTGCGGGTTGTGTCACCATATGTGCCGAAGTAAATCCTAAAATTACACACATTCGCCATTCGCAAGGATGGATAAACGAAGTAATTGAGAACATAGATCTGTTGGTTCCAAGAGTTAAAAAAGCGTTAGAAAACAAAGAAGTCGTTTCAATTGCATATCTCGGAAATGTAGTTGATGTATGGGAACGATTGGATCAAGAAAACATCCTTATCGACTTGGGATCAGATCAAACATCGCTACATAATCCTTGGGCAGGAGGTTATTACCCAATGGGTTATTCGTTTGAAGAATCGAATGATTTGATGGCCAACAATCCTGAAAAATTTAAAGAAGAAGTACAGAAAACATTGCGTCGTCATGCAGCAGCTATCAATAAACATACGGCTAAAGGCACTTATTTCTTTGACTATGGCAATGCCTTTTTATTAGAAGCTTCCCGAGCGGGAGCCGATGTATTTGCAGAAAACCACATTGATTTTAAATACAACAGTTATGTGCAAGACATCATGGGACCTATGTGTTTTGATTATGGATTTGGACCCTTCAGATGGGTTTGTGCTTCAGGAAAACCCGAAGATTTAGCCAAAACTGATGCTATTGCTTGTTCGGTTTTAGAAGAAATGATGCAACAGGCTCCAGTAGAAATTCAGCAACAAATGGCCGACAACATCCAATGGATCAAAGGCGCGCAAGAAAATAAATTGGTCGTAGGCTCTCAAGCTAGAATTCTATATGCTGATGCAGAAGGGCGTATTAAAATAGCAGAAGCCTTTAATCAAGCCATTGCAAAAGGTGAAATTGGGTACATCATCCTAGGTCGAGATCATCATGATGTTTCAGGAACCGATTCGCCGTACAGAGAGACATCAAATATTTATGATGGATCGCGTTTTACAGCCGATATGGCCATTCAAAATGTTATTGGAGACAGTTTTAGAGGAGCTACATGGGTATCGATTCATAATGGTGGTGGCGTAGGCTGGGGAGAGGTAATTAACGGTGGATTTGGCATGGTTCTTGACGGATCCAAAGAAGCGTCAAAACGCTTAGAGTCAATGCTTTTTTGGGATGTAAATAACGGAATTTCAAGAAGAAGTTGGGCCCGAAATGAAGGTGCCATTTTTGCCATTAAACGAGCCATGGAAAGCCAACCGCTATTGAAAGTTACTTTGCCAAACCAAGTTGACAGTCAGCTTTTGGAATAATTTTAAATCAAAACTATATGAAAATTTTTAGCTTACTTCCGGTTTTTGCAATGGTATTATTGACTTCTTGTAGTGCCATTAGAATCAATTCTGATTATGATAAAAATGTAGACTTTAGTCAATATAAAACCTATGCATTTCATAAAAATGGGGTAGATAAAGTTGAAATTTCAGATCTTGACAAACGCCGAATTTTAAAAGCGATCGACACAGAAATGGAGGCTAAAGGTTTTACAAAAAGTGAAACTCCAGATGTATTGATAACTATTTTCACAAAAGAACGCGAAGAAGTTAATGTAAACCAGTTCAACTCGGGATGGGGATATGGTTGGGGTTGGAATCCTTATTTTGGCGGCAACACAACCACGGTTACCCGAAACACAAAAGGAACCTTATACATTGATTTTATCGATTCTAAGAAAAAAGAATTGATCTGGCAAGGTGAAGGCGAAGGAACTTTGACAAAAGATACCCATAAAAAAGAGGCGGTTATCCAACAGTTTGTGTCACAAATCCTTTCACAATACCCTCCTGTAGCCAAATAAAATGCAATGATCATAGCTATTGTAATCTTAAGCACACTCTTTATCGGAATTGCTTTTATAGTGACTGAAAGCAATGCAAAATATTTACTTTCTGGCTATAATACCATGTCTGAAAAAGAGAGAGCGCATTTTGACATAAAATCTTTTGTTCCCTACTTTCGGAAATTTCATTTGGTTCTTGGTTCGCTTTTATTCGTTTTTTCTTTGCTTATTTATTTTCAAATAAACTCAGATTGGGCGATGTTGTTTTTAGGCGTTTTCCCAATAATATCCTATGTTTACTTTATTTGGAAATCAAACCAATTTTACTTTGAGAAAACAAAAAAACAAAACATAAGCTCCTACATTGCTATGATGGTAATGGCTTCCATTAGTGTGGTGGTTCTTTATGAATTTCAAAAGGGATTAAAAAACAATGAAGTCATCATGCATCCTACAAAAATTGAAATAACTGGGGAGTATGGAGTTGAATTAGACCTAAAAACCATAAAGTCCATCAATTTGATGGATTCATTACCTGAAATTTCAAATAAGTTAAATGGTTTTGCCCTTGAAACAATAAAAAAAGGCTATTTTAAAACAGCAACTCAAGAAAAAGTAGTACTCTTAATCAATTCAACAAAAACACCGCTTATTCTAATTACTAAGACAAATGGTGAAAAAATATATTATTCTTCCAAAGACAAATCAAACAAACCAATTTTTGATGCGTTAATAAAAACCTACTTCAAAGAGATCCATTAAGTGCTCTTTTTTAATTCATAATCTGTACAATCTGTAACGAATATGATCAAAAAAAAATACGATTCGACTTTAAAAACCATTTTTTAATTGATAAGTATTTGCTATATTTACCATTGAAACAAACAAACAAAAAATGGAAACGCAATTTGAAAGCAACCCTTTAATAGAAAGGCTTCCGAAGCATTTAAAACAATTCATCAAACCGCAAGTTTATGAAGATTACACACCCATCAACCAAGCAGTATGGCGTTATGTAATGCGAAAAAATGTGGCGTATCTTTCAAGAGTTGCTCATAATTCGTACCTGGAAGGTTTGCAAAAAACAGGATTAGAAATCGACAACATTCCGAATATGTATGGAATGAACCGAATTTTAAAAGAAATTGGTTGGGCTGCCGTGGCCGTTGACGGATTTATTCCGCCCAATGCCTTTATGGAGTTTCAGGCATATAATGTACTTGTAATAGCATCCGATATCCGACAATTAGAACATATAGAATATACCCCAGCACCCGATATTATTCACGAAGGTGCAGGACATGCACCAATCATTGCCAATCCAGAATACGCTGAGTATTTACGCCGTTTTGGTGAAGTAGGATGCAAAGCTATATCCTCCAATAGAGATTACGAACTATACGAAGCGATTCGATTGCTCTCTATTTTGAAAGAAGCAGAAAACACACCTGCAGATGCCATTCAAAAAGCAGAACAAGAAGTTGCTTATTTGCAAAACAATATGGGAGAACTATCCGAAATGTCTCGGATCCGAAATTTACATTGGTGGACCGTTGAATATGGCTTGATTGGATCCCTGGAAGACCCTAAAATTTATGGTGCCGGACTACTTTCAAGTATTGGTGAAAGTGAGTGGTGCATGACAAATGAAGTAGAAAAATTACCCTATTCCATCAAAGCTGCCGATCAAAGTTTTGACATCACAAAACCACAACCACAGTTGTATGTTACCCCGGATTTTGCTCATCTAAGTTTGGTTTTAGAAGAGTTTGCCAATACTATGGCACTTAGAACAGGCGGCCTTTCGGGCATTGAAAAATTAATTCAATCCAATGCGTTAGGAACGATCGAATTGAGCACTGGAATTCAAATATCTGGTGTTTTCACACATGTAATAGCACACGAAGGCAAACCCATTTATATTCAGACTACAGGACCCACAGCACTTTCAAACAGAGAAAAGGAATTAGTAGGACACGGAATAAGTACGCATCCTGATGGATTTGGAAGTCCGATTGGTAAATTAAAGGGAATCAATTTAGCGATTGAAGACATGAGTCCGAGAGATTTACGCGCCTATGACATTTATGAAGCAGAGCGTGTTACCTTAGAATTTGAAGGCGATATTACGGTTTCTGGAAAAATAATCACCGGTTCTCGAAATTTGCAAGGGCAAATCATTCTGATCAGTTTTGAAAATTGCACAGTAACACATAAAGATACTGTACTATTTCAACCCGAATGGGGTATTTATGACATGGCGGTAGGTAAAAAGGTAATCTCTGCCTTTTCTGGACCAGCAGATGTCACTAGTTTTGACCGAAATAACCATGTGCCAAGCTCTACTACAATAAAATCGGAACAGTCTGATGATCGTGCAGATTTGGAAAAATTATACGCTACCGTTCGAGCCATTCGAGAGGAAAAAAGCAATGCGTCAATTGGCGAATTGTTTAAGCAATTAAAAGAAAACCACCCAAATGACTGGTTACTTTCGATTGAAATTGCCGAACTATTAGAAATGAAAAAAAACCACGAATTGCTTGCAGAAGTTAGTTTACATCTAGAAACACTCAAAGCGAAACGACCTGAAGTTAAAAAATTGATATCGAATGGTTTGGATTTGATTTTAAACAAAAAATAATCCCAAATTTTATTGTAGATCGAATTGTATTTGGGGATGTTTTTTTTGTAACTGAATTATCTTATCATTCAAATTCTGCAGAAATTTCTGATGATTTGCTGTATTTGGATTGAAAGCTCTGTGTGCTAATGACTTTTGAATAGAATCGATTTCATTTAAAGTGGGCACTAGACGTTCCTCTATTGAAGTTGCTATAAATTTTTCCCAAATATAATCGATGGCTTGTGCGGATGGGTGCAGCATATCGGAAGCGTAAAATCGGTAATCTCGTAACTCGTCCATCATGATCTCAAAAGATGGAAAATAGGCATCAGGGGAAGAAATACAATTATGAATTGCTGCAATTAAATGCGATTTACTACGCTGATTTTCGACAAAACCATCCTTGATATGGCGTACGGGTGAAACAGTAAAAATAAGACGGCAATTGGGATTAATTTGTTGTACTAATTCCATAGTCGTTGCTATAGAAGTTTCTATTTCTGTAACACTAAGCAACCGTTTTTCAAATTGATTTTGAGGAAATTTATGACAATTTGAAACCACTTCATGGTTACTCTTCAAAACATATACCCATGAGGTTCCGTAAGTAATATACAAATGTGTAGCTGCTTTTAATTTAACTACAAAATCACGAAGTGCTTCATTCAAATTATTTAAAATCAAATGCTTATCTGTAGAACTGAAATCGGAATGCACGTCAAACGAATGCCAAAGGTCCTGATGAAAAACCAAATCTTGTTCCGTAAAATAATGTGAAGTAACAGCTCGTTGCAATACTTTTTCAATGGATTTTGGATTGAAAATAACACCAAATGGGTTCGGATGAACTACAAATTGATAGTGTTTAAATTTAGCTCCAATAGTGTCTGCAAAACAAGATCCTATCGTGATTATTCTAGATGAAAAATCGATACAATGGTTCGTTTTTATTATGCCAACTGGGGTAGTTAAGTTCATACGATTCGTTTTCAAATACAAAAATATCGAATTATATAAGAAATACAATTTTTAAATTGCATCCAAAATGCGTAGATTTATATTATTATTAAATTCAAATCCCAATTGATATGAAAAAACTTACTGCAATCGGACTCTTAGTATCATTTTTAGGATGTATATTAGAATGGCCTCCCAACAATTCGTACTTTGTGTTTCAACTTGAATATCAATTATTTTTTGAAAAGAAAGACGTTCTAAAATCAGTGGTGCATCCGGTTATACTAGCAGGGATTTTTGGTCATATCAGCTTACTTTATCTGGCCTTTTCAAAAAAACCAAAACAATGGATCGCATTTACTGGCCCTGTCTTACTTGGTGTTTTAGTAGTGTTGTTTTTACTTTCTGGTGTGTTATCAAAAAACATCAAAATGATAGCTTCAACCCTTCCATTTATGTTGATCAGCGGCTACTACTATTATCTTTTATATCAAACAAAAAACTCAAAATCAATAAACTGATTTTGAGTTTTTCCATTGCATAGCTATCGCTAATATTTTTATTGAAACTTAAAATTATTTCACAAAATCCATGGCGTGTGTTAATGCTTCAGCAATACCGGCCGTATTTTTACCTCCTGCAGTTGCGAAGAAAGGCTGACCTCCTCCTCCACCTTGGATGAATTTACCCAATTCACGTACTACTTGACCCGCGTTTAAATTTTTTGAAGCCACCAATTCTTTGGAAATATAACAGGTTAACATCGGCTTGTCTTCATCGGCAGTAGCTAAAACTAAGAACAAATTGGTTCCCAAAGTTCCTAATTCGTAGGCCAAATCTTTGGCTCCTTCTGGATTCAAATCGACTTGAGTTGCCAAAAACTGAACCCCGTTAACTTCCTTAATTCCTGCAACCAATCCAGCTTTCAAATGGTTTACTTTGTCTTTCATCAACGCGTCCATTTGCTTGGCTAGTTTTGCATTTTCCTCTTGCAAATTATGAACCGCTTTCAAAATATCTTGTGGGTTTTTTAATGCCAACTTGATCTCATTTAACGTGCTTTCGTAAGATGCAAAATGGGCTTTGACCGCATCACTAGTAATGGCCTCGATACGACGAATTCCAGCTGCAACAGCACCTTCAGAAACTATTTTGAAATGCCAAATTTCGGCAGTGTTTTTTACGTGAATTCCACCACATAATTCCATACTTGCTCCAAATTTAATTGCACGAACGTTATCACCGTATTTTTCACCAAAAAGGGCCATGGCACCTTCATCCAAAGCTTGTTGAATTGGAATGCTTCTTCTTTCAATCAAAGGTAATTGCTCTTGAATACGCGCATTTACAAAATCCTCTACAGCTTGAAGTTCTTCATCGGTCATTTTAGCAAAATGAGAGAAGTCAAATCGCAAGTAATTTGGATTAACCAAAGATCCTTTTTGCTCCACATGAATTCCTAAAATAGATCGTAAAGCTTGATGCATTAAGTGTGTTGCCGAGTGATTTCTAGAGGATAACGTTCGCAATTCGGTATTTACCTTTGCAACAAAGCTTGCATTTACATTTTCAGGTAGTTTTTTGGCTAAATGCAAAATCAAGTTGTTTTCTTTTTTAGTATCAATAATTTCAATCGATTCATTCGCAGAAACCAATGTACCTTTATCTCCAACTTGTCCACCACCTTCTGGATAAAACGGAGTATTATCTAAGACAATTTGGTATAACACCCCATCTTTTTTACTATCAATTTTTCTAATTCTAGTAATTTTTACTTCATTCTCGGCTTGATCATAACCTACAAATGTTTCAACATTTCCAGGAATCAAAACAGACCAATCTTCGGTCGAAACTTCCGATGCAGCACGCGAACGTGATTTTTGTTCTTGCATGGCTTTATCAAAACCGGCCTCATCCAATTGGTACCCTCTTTCTCTCAAAATCAGAGCCGTTAAATCAATTGGAAAACCAAACGTATCATACAATTCAAATGCCTTATCTCCAGAAACTAGGTTGCCAGAGGTTTGGCTCATGACGTTTTCTAGTAATTGCAGTCCTTGATCCAACGTTCGTAAAAAAGAAGCTTCTTCTTCACGAATTACATTAGTAACTAAGGTTTGTTGCGATTTTATTTCAGGGAAGAAATCACTCATTTGATGGGACAACACGGCAACCAATTCGTAGATAAAAGGTTCTTTTGTGTTCAAGAATGTAAATCCGTAGCGGATGGCACGACGTAAAATACGACGAATTACATATCCTGCACCCGTATTAGATGGCAATTGACCATCGGCTATAGCGAAAGCTACCGCACGAACGTGATCGGCAACCACGCGAATGGCAATATTGGTTTTGTTTTGTTCTTCTGAAACATTCTGTATTTCATTTGCAGTGTAATGCAAACCTGTAATTTGTTCAATTTTTTGAATCAGTGGCGTAAAAACATCGGTGTCATAATTTGATGTTTTTCCTTGCAAAGCCATACACAAACGTTCAAATCCCATACCGGTATCCACGTGTTGTGCAGGTAATTTTTCAAGAGAACCGTCGGCTTTTCGATTGAATTCCATAAAAACGTTATTCCAGATCTCTACCACTTGTGGGTGGTCATTATTAACCAAACTTTTACCTGAAACCGTTGCTTTTTCTTCATTCGAACGCAAATCGACATGGATTTCAGAACAAGGTCCACATGGTCCTTGGTCTCCCATTTCCCAGAAATTATCTTTTTTATTACCTAAAATGATACGGTCTTCATCAATCAATTCTTTCCATATGTCCCATGCTTCTTGATCAAAAGGCACATTTTCGTCGGGATTTCCTTCAAAAACGGAAACATATAAGTTTTCTTTTGGAATTTTATAGACTTCGGTCAATAATTCCCAAGCCCAGTTGATTGCCTCTTTTTTGAAATAATCGCCAAACGACCAATTCCCAAGCATTTCGAACATGGTATGGTGGTAGGTATCAAAACCTACATCTTCCAAATCGTTATGTTTTCCAGACACACGAAGACACTTTTGAGTATCTGCAATACGTTGGCTTTTTGGCGTACCATTTCCTAAAAAATATTCTTTGAACTGTGCCATACCTGAGTTGTTAAACATCAAAGTCGGGTCATCTTTAAGAACAATTGGTGCCGAGGGTACGATTAAATGCCCTTTGCTTTGAAAAAAGTCCAAAAATTGTTTACGTATGTCTTGTGATTTCATTATTCTATAGTGCTAATTGTCTTATTCATTTATTTTTAAATCAGTTGAGCATCCATCTGATGCGCTTACTAATTCCTACTAAAATAGAAGTGCAAAAGTAGTGTATTTTCAAATATATCGAAAGTTTCGAATGATTGTAAAGGAAAATTCAAAACAAATATTAATTTTGTAGATACAACTATTTTTATGTAACTTCGGTTTTGCAAAAATAGCATAATTTAAGAAATGTCGAAGAAAGTTAAGTATTATTACGATACAGAAAATTTGGCTTACAGAAAAATCATGACCAAAAAGCGAAAAAAATTTGCTTATGTCATGCTGTTTCTACTCGCATCGGCATTATTTGGTTTTCTTTGTTTTGTTTTATTAATGAACATACCCTTTTTTGAAACACCAAAAGATAAGTTTCAGGCAAGGGAAATTGAAAATTTAAAACTTCGTTATGCCATTTTGAATAAAAAAGTGGGAGATTTAGAGGAAGTTCTTGCCAATATTGAAGACCGAGACAATAATTTATACCGCACATTTTTCAATGCTGCTCCTATATCGGATGAAATTCGAAAAGCTGGGATTATTGGAAAAAACAGGTACAAAGAACTCGAAGGGTTTGATAACTCTGAATTAGTAATCAATACATCAAAAAGGGTCGACATGATTACGAAAGAGCTGACGGTACAATCCAAATCTTTAGACCAAATATTAAAATTAGCGAAAGCGAAAG
>ERZ650308.2085-NODE-2085-length-10032-cov-7.169490_pt1 | contig 10032 bp, 24 predicted proteins | sample MGYA00376244_ERZ650308 | MGnify/ENA primary metagenome ERZ650308 (study PRJEB26733, sample SAMN07839295) | wastewater metagenome | biome: small river; feature: stream; material: water | place: USA: North Carolina | collected 2016-04-26 ...
GTGCTCTTCCGATCTCTAAATTCATTTTTATTTTTTGCAAGAAATATTATGTTTTACGGAAAATAATCAGCTCCGAAGTTCGCCACTTCGTGAAGCTGCAAAACGTTAGCAGCAACCTTATGAAGCCGACAACTCGACACCTGCAAGTGAATAAAAAAGATTTTGTAATTGGTGGATATAACGTATGTGCTTTAAATCATAAGACAATGCCTTTTCACCACTATCTAAAATTAAATTTGGCTCTGTGTCATGCTTTAAGCCAATAGATATATAAACCTTTTCACCACTAACATCTAAGCAGTAATAACCGCTTGGGTACAATTTAAACCCTAATTTGATTAACCAATCATTTGTTATTGGTATTGGCTCGGCATAATCTGAATATTCAGTCATTGGGTGAACTTCCTGACCTTCAATAAACATTTTTTGACCAAATTTTGTATCAAAACCATCTTGCACGTATTCAATAAAATCAACACGTAAAACTTTACCACCTCTGTCTTTTAGGTAGTTTCCAATTCTAATTTCTTTTCCTTGTATCATTGTTTTTAAATTTTAAAATTCGACTGATAGAACGGCTGCTGATAACCGCAGTTTGGCGCAATAGCCGCCACGCTGCAAGCCTACCCTTCGGCTACTGTCGCCAAGCTGCCGACCGTTATAACCAATGCTTACTGACATAATTCTAATAAAGTATCTGCATGACATTCACACGAAAGCGAACAAAAACACGCCAAGTTTTTACCTCTTAATGTTTTAATATTTTCACTCATCCATTTGAACCTATCAAACTCAATACTTGCTTGTATCTCATCAATCCATCGGTAAACCATTGCATTATTTAATATACATTCTCTGTATCTTAATACTGCTTCCTTTGCCCCTAATTCACTTACTAAAAATGGATTCCCCCATTTAGTTGGCCTTCCTACATAAACAGTATTTTCGGGCATCTTCCATCCTTTTGTTCGCTTTCTTTGTACTCGTTTCATAATAATATTTTTAGTTTAATAATCGCACTGGTTATAACAGCACATTGGCGGCATTAAATAGTAAGGTATTCAATAGCTTTCTTTAAGTATTCTACATCATGCTGTAACTTACCTATTGCCGTATTGCATTTCATACACAATAATCCCCTTACTTTATTTGTTGTATGGCAATGGTCAACAGCAAAACTCAACACGTCTTTTCTACCGCTATTTTTAGCACCACAAATAGCACAAGAGTAATTTTGCTTAATAAGCATATCATTGTATTGCTCTATTGAGATTGAATACAATCTACGCAGTTTTGAAGCCTTGTCTATTTTGCTATATAAATTTGGCTTTTTAGCTTTTGCTGCTTTTACCATTTCATTACAACAGTCTTTACAATCTTTTTGCCCCTTGTAAAACCTATCGCCTTTTTCTTTTTTACATCTTCTGCAAATCATATCGTTTATTTTATGCAAAGATACTAATTTGTTTTTAAATAACCGTATTTATTACCTCCAATTATTAGTTAAAACGACCGCCAATCTGCAAACCGTTAGCGGAAATGCTATGGCAACCGCAGACCATTGTGTTCTATTTCAAATTCCCAATATTTTGAGTTGTTTTTTCTAACTCTGTTTTCCGACCAACCTTGCTTATACCAAACCAACTGATAAGGGTTAGGCTTACGAGAACCACCTCCGCTAACATCGGTTTGTTGCAAGCGGGGCTTCTGTGGTTTAATCAAGTGTAGTAATTCTAATAATCTTCGTATCATAATTGAAAGTTTTGTGTTTCTAAATCCCCGCCTGACAACAAGCCGAGAAACGTTAGCGGTAATGCCAAGCGACACCCTAAAATGGCATATCACTTTCATCAGACAATATTTTATTGACTTCGTAACCGTCTTTTATATCATCAAAATTCATTTTTGGCAATCTATCAGGATTATCAAATCGGTTTCCGTCTATCATCATATCACTACCGAAATAATCTATAATTGGTACTAAATGAGAATGGTTTTTGTAGTATGAATTATCAATACACCAACAACCAGTAGCGTCATTATAAACAACAGGATAGAACGATGTAATTGTTTCGCCATCTTCTAAAGTTTCATCATCTCTTAAAAAATCGCCTTCATAAATTAAGTTTCCGTTTCTATCCTTTAACATAGTGCATATTGATATTCCAGTAGTGTAACTATCTATCAATATATGTTCACCAGTTCCAATTTCTTCATTATCTCTTACAATAAAGTTTTGGTTCACACCTCTATCGCAATTGTTGTATAGGTAGCCAAAAACCCATATTCCGTTTGACTTGGCTCTGTAATGTGTATTTGTCATTTCTTTAAATTTAATCAGTTAACAAGGCACATACCGCTAACATAGTGTTGCCAAAATGGGGGCAGACGTGCATTTAATGAACATTTGTACTGTGTTCAACAGTAGTGCTTTTAATGGGCTTTTGTGCTATAAATCCCCAACTTCGGCAACACTCGACCGTTAGCAGCAATTAGGCTGACAGTTCCAAATCAGCATATACCGACCCTGTGTAATATTCAAATTGATAAGCACCCCTTTTATCCCATTCAATGACGGCAAAAGCACTATCATCAAATCCGATTAAACAGAAATCTTTATCCCTTAAATCGGGGTGTATTTTATCTTGTTTCAGAAACTTAACTTTTGCTCCGAAATGAAATGATTTTGTAACATCTTCTTTAAACATATTATTCAAATTTAACTGCTGCTAACAGCACCTTGTAAAAATGGCTGCCAGAAGCATTGGTTTTCAAAATGAAGTAATTTTTATGCAGCCACTTCTACAAGCTGCAAAACGTTATGTGCTATTTCACAACCAAGCGAAACAGCGTAAATTCAGCCGTTTCAAACGGTTTCTTTTTGCGTGATAGATAACTATTAATATTATCTTTTTGCGCTTCAAATTCAGGGTATTTTGCGAAAAACCCTTTTAAACTGGTGAACGCTTCCGGTTCGCCAGTTTTGTTTATTTTTAAGATTATTCGCATTTTTTATATTCAATTCTATAATTTAATACATCACTATTATTACCTTCAAAGCCAGCATTATCACACCAATAAATTTTATTTGCTGAAAATCCATTATTTAAAAGCATTTTTTCATATTTTATTTTTTTAGTTGGTTTACTTAATCCAACTAACTCAATAGTATCTAATTTTGATATTATGCTTTCAAAATTACCCATTTTTTCAGAATGAACTTTTGCAAAGCCGAGCAAGCTTTCTATTATTGTTATTTGTTTTCCGATATTTAAAGTTGCTATTCTCATTTTGTTTATTTTTTAGTTGTTAATATTTCTTATTTTGATAGTACAAAGATATTACTAATATTTGTATCTACCAAATAAAAATACAATTATTTTAATAATATTTGTATTTATTTTTTAATTAACTGATTTTCAACTAAAAAAATACGATAAAAAAAAGAAAAGCACATAACATACAATAAACTGTCCATACTGCCAGTGCAAAATTGATACTTTTGAGGGGTGCAAATATAATCATTTTTTACAATTCATCACTATCATTCGGCAGCCAGATTAAAAAAGCTATTCCGAAGATGATAACTGCGAGTAGTGCGATGCCAAAAAGGAGGTTCATTTTGTAGATAGCAGTTTTCGGATATGCCGAATGTCTTTTACGATAGCGTAAATGATTGGCGATATAAGAAACACAGAGCCTATAAAATGTACTATAATTGCAATCATGTCGCAGGCTAATTCGGCAGGTGATTGTGGTAACAAATTACCCCCAAAGTAATATGTTTCGGATAGCCCGAAAACAATTGACGCGATGATCATACAAAGCCCGATAAATGTTAGTTTTCTGAGGTTTATTGTTATTGTTATCATGATGTATTATTTGATTAAATTATACGCAAAAAACCTTTGCATGATGAAATTGATCTGCCGCCTGGTTTACGGCAAACTTCTGTTCCGTTTCTGGATCCATCATCATTTGAATTACCCTCAACAGTCTGGCAGATCTTAGCAGTTGACGATGTTACAATAAACATGTGACCCTTCCCTTTTCCGAAATCCATTACGCCGATGTCACCTTTCTGCGGTTGTCCTTTTACACGCCATGCTTTCGGCGCCTTATTCCACATATCCAATACACCAGGAGTTTTTGGTAAAGGATTCAGGATGTCCATCTCCTTGGCAGCCTCATCATAGCACCAATAAACGAACGCAGCACACCAAAATGCGGGTTTAAATAATCCCACCGCATTCAGATACTTTTCGACATGCTTACCCCAGTTGCTGCCCAATGGTATTTCCTCGTTTCCGAGCTGCGATATAGCAATTTGCACCGCCCTATCAGCTAATGTCATAACCACCGGCACCGGCTCAGGTATCAACTCAATAAATTTACTCGATACAAAGCCGCTGTAAATACCGTATTTTACTTTAGTCCATCCGTTTACGTCCGGCTGTAAAATATCCAATTCGTTACTTTTTTTCAGGATCGTAACGACATTATTTGATAGTTCAGGCGTACTTCTAAGGTTCAGCCCTTTTGCTGTGATTTTTGCTTTCATTTAATTTAATTGAGATCGTAAGTTTTTGTTTTTATGTTCATGCGCCCATACGATACGGAACGAGTATAATTGAAACCTATTTACATTGCCCATGAACGACAATTCAGAACCCTTTAGATGTACTTTTCGTTTTCTCATCTCTTAATTTTTACATACTTCAAAAATGGCAGCACGATTAATGCGATACGCCCCACTTTGCGCAGAAAGCTGCCACCGTCTGTCTTTGATTCAGATGATACATAAGCAGCTAAAACGCCGTCCAGTGTTTTAATAATCTGCTCTTTGAAATCACGATCACCATTGGCATAAGAGGTATTGAAAGCATGGCCAAAATGCTTGTCAAAATCTAAATTTCTGCGCTCAAATTTTGCTGAGTATCGCGGATATAAGTCTCTGTATATTTCGTTGTACCGCATGGCATTTTGTGTTAGTACCACAAATTTAGTGAAATTAATTTAGGTAACTATATATGTGTTGGGACAAAAATAAGATAATCCCGTAAACTTTATTACATTGTGAGGCAATTTCAGCCACTCGATGTTTAATACTTTTGTTTACTTATTGAAAAATATTCAAGTCTCTGACGAGCTTACTTTAGAGATAAGTGAAGTAGGTCTTGTTGATACTAATGACTGGTATAATCCTCAATTAGAAGAATGTTTGGTTTTTCTGATCCCTGAATGGCAAAAGTATATGTTGCCTAAAGAATCATTGCACTTCTTTGATGTGACAAAAACTGGTGACGCTTTTCAGAATAAAATTTGCAATGTTTGTCATAAACTACTGCCAACAGTACGATTTGCAAAAAATCAGAACGGGATAAATAAACTACTAAGAAAATATTTGCCCAAAGGCAAAGAGTATAAAAGGGCGAGAGATATTATTTATGATGAAAAGAATATTTTTCTAAATGCTGGTTGTAAAAAATCAGACAACAAAGGGATACGGAAAAGTGATGGCAGAATGACCTATCAGCAAAATATGAGTGACATTTTAGATATAGTCGCAGAATGGGTGTCTACTTCACAGGTGGCTATAGATTTATACGATATGTTTTACAATCTTAATGAAAAGTATGGTTATGGACATGAAGTATATGACGAATCAAGTACAAAATATAACAAAGCGAAAGTAAATGAAAAAGGGGCTGAATAAGCCCCGTTAAATTAGTTAGAAGGTGGTCGATGCTGGTCTCATTAGCCAGTTTTGAGATGGTGGGTAATGGCTACCAACACTTTTTTTTGAATTACAAAGATACAAAATATTATCTTTACATCATGGCAAAAGCTGCAAAAAAGAAAGTAACAAAACTCCGTGCTAAGAAATACGAAGAAAAGGTAACTTTTGACGGTACTTTCGAGCAAATGATTGGCATCTCAATTACTGGTGCAGGTGCTAAACCCAAAAAGAAAACAACAATTAAAACCAAAGAATAATATGTCAGAAAAGAACTGGTTCATAGACCTCCGTAAAGGGGACCTTGATAATGAATATACCATCTATGAAAATGGTAATGTAACCCATTTTTATGACCAGAATCACTTTAAACCGAACCTAACAAGGGAAATGCACATTAGAGATTTATCAAGTCGAGAAAGAAAATTGATATTGGAAAAATGTAGCGATAATACAAAAGCAGAATTGCAAGTTTTATTTGACCAATTCCCAGAATCGTAATTTTTTTTCAATTCCTTGTCCCAACACATATATAGTTACCTAATAAAAATAGAGGTGTATTAGCACAAGAAGGAACGATACACCCAACACAAAAACCGATAGGACTGTATGACTTTTCTTTTGACTTTGCAAAATTAGAAAAAGGTGCAAAGGTTTTAGATACTCATTTAGGTTCTGGTAGTTCAAGAATTTCGGCAAATAAAAACGGCTTAAACTTTGTCGGCTTTGAAATAGACGAAGAATATTTTAACAAACAAAACAAAAGATATGCAGATTTCACGGCTCAAACTCGACTTTGGTAGGGTGTCGCTTGGCATTTCTGCTAACGGTGGCGATTGGCGAAGTAAAAGCCTTGTACTACCGTTGAAGTTCAGCACTACACTTGATGGCTTTTATTTTGCCAATTGCGTGTTAGCTGCTGTTTTTTTTCTGTTTGATTATCAGTACTTTAGAAAATAAATTAAAAATATCTTTGAAAAAGTTTGCGTAATCAATATAAGCATTGTATATTTGTAGGGTAATTAAAAACAAACACAATGGCAACTGTAAAAACAAACATCTGGAATTTAAAAGTAGGGGACAGAATAACCTTTACAAACTCGGTAAATTACAAAGTTGATATACTTGTAAAAAGAGTTGAAGAAAAAAGCTGGTATGCATCTGGCAGAAATAGCTGGGGAACACTTCAATCTTACTCAAAATATCCTGACTTTAAAATCATCAGGAATGAAAATTAAAAAAGAAACAAGGGGAGGCGCTCGTAAAGGGTCTGGTGCTAAACCTAAATACTCGGAGCAAACAAAAACGGTTGCTTTTCGCTGTCCATTGTCAAAAGTTGATGAACTGAAATTAATTGTCAAGTCTAAACTTTCGGAGTGGTCGGTAAAATAGCAGCTAACGGTTCAAGTGTTGCTGGCAGTAGCGGCATTTGGAAAACAAAAGTTCAAATAACAACTAAAATTTTAATAGTATGAAAAAAGCTGAAATTAAGAACGTCAAGCCGCTATTGCAGCAACACAATGTTAGCGGTAGTACTTCTTGGGATGAATGGTTATCTGAAACGGAAACCAAACTAAAAGAATTAGGATACAGAAGATACGTCCAAAATCATAAAAACGAAGATTTCTGTTATTGGAAAACTTTTAAAAATGGTGAAGATAAAATTTACCAGATAGGTATATTATTTTATGATTTTAGAAAGTATGCAGACCGTGACCCATACGCAAACAGAATAGGAATAATGTATGAGTGTATGGTTTTAGGTGAAGATAGAATTGATATGTGTGTTAGCAAAAATATTGGTTTGGTAGAGTTTGAAAATATGGCACAAACTTTCTACAGAGCAATGTCGCAGTATTACCGCTAACGTTCCGACCATTGGAGAAGTGGCGGAATTAGAAAGATAAATTTTGATTAACCGATAAACTTAAATAAAATGACAAAGCAAAAATTACAGACAAAGACCGCCATTTCTTCCAATGGTATGTTAGCCGAAGTTAAACCTTCTGCGTGGGTGGATATTGAAAAAGAATTGCCCGTAACAGGATTGGATGAAGAATACCCACACGCATCAGAAATGATACTGCTATCAGATGGCGAGTTCGTTTATTACGGGCAATACGAAAACTCAAAAGAGTTCGGGAAATCATTTATAGATGCAAATGGTGATGACTTTGCAGATGACGGAGTAGAGATTACACATTGGATGCCGATGCCCGAACCTCCGAGCGTGGGGAAGGTTTAATTTTGGCTAACGTTACTCGGCTTTGTTTAGTGCCGTATTTAAAAACTAAACACAACAAGTAAACACTAACATTAAATTAAACAAAATGAGTACAGAAAAACAACAAAACGAGGCATTGAACAAAACCGATGTTATGCAATCGGTTATTAAAGAACTACAAATAGGTAACTTTATTTTTTTTGGGGATTCTATTTGTGAGGTTATTGAAATACAAGAAAATTGCTTTTATGTAAAAAATAATGAAGGAGAAGAATTTAAAAGTACTTGGGCGGATTTATCTGTAATAAAATTAAGTGATGAATTATTATCTAAAATTAATTTTCAATTAATAAAAGGAAGTTCATATTTAATAAATTCTTATTTCTCAATAGACTTTGAAGGTCATTTATTTTATAGAAATGATTATGTTGGTATTAACTTATGTTATTTACATAGACTTCAAAATTTCTTTAGATTACTGAAACGTGAGTTAACTGTTGCATAACGAATGGCAATATGAAAAGTGCCGTAATTGAAACACAAAATTATCAAACTTAAAATAAAGATTATATGAAAACAAAAACTTCAAATTTAGTAGTAAGCAGGCATTTTTTATATTGCTTGTTAGCGTGCGTTTTATTTTCGTCTTGTGGTGTTGGAAATTTACAAGATGATTTAGAATGTAAAACGAGCGTAGAAAGAGGATTTCCAAAAGCGATTAAAATTATACAACCGACTGGGGAACGATTCCGCTGGTTAGTGTTAGATGCTGATAGTTCTCTGTGGTATGTAGAAACTATGAATAATTTTAATACAAATATTAGTGGCAAAGAACGTGTGTTATATTTAAATGCACGCTAACTTGTGGATACACGCTACACGTAGCGCATATCCACGTAAATTAAACACAAAATAATAAATAAACGTATGTACACTAATCACACAAGTTCTGAATTATACGCCATGCATTTGGCGATAAAGAGAGAATTATCTAATAGAGGCGACTCGCCTTACTCTTTCGCTTTTAAAATAAGAAAAGAAAAAGTAGAGGCACAAGTCTTAATGATGGTTGAGAAAATGAAAATCGTCAATAAAGAATTTGATATTGATATTCACGCAAAAAGCAGACGTCAACATTTGGTAAATATAAGAATGTCATTAGCTTTGCATTTTAGAAGCTTAGGCATGTCATATAATATGATAGGTAAAGTCTTAAAAAAAGACCACGCTACTATTATTTATTATGAGAGGCGAGGATTGGAGTTTTTGGCGATAAAAGACCCTGCGATGACGGAGGTTTACAATCGTGTAAATGACATATTACAATGATATATGGCACTTCCGCAAGTTTGTTGTTTACGTTTGTTTTGTCTTGCGGAGGTGTTCTTTTATTTTTTGGTTGATGAATCGTGAATAAAACTTTGGTTTGATAATGAAGAAAAAATGTTTGTCGGAAAAATAATTTTTTGGAAGGACTGTGTTTGGTCGTAGGATTTCCGATAACGAACAGGTATTTATGAAGTGGGGGCAACAGCGAACAGCCGCCGCATTTATTGCTGAAGCTGGGCGATGGGTAAACCGGCGAACCCATATTCGTCAGACCCCATTTTATAAATACTCATGTTAAATGCCGTTACGGGATATTAATTATTAACTGTCAAAATAAATTATATGAAATCATTAAAAGAATGGCAAGAACAATACGACAATTTGGATGATGATTGCAACGATTTTAGGGCTTTCAATGCTTCTTATGGGATTATGAGAGCGACATTATCTGAAGAATTTAAAAAAGTTGTTTTGCCAGAATTTGAACCATTGGTTAAAGAATGTATTGAAAAAGCACCAGAAAGTTTTTACATACTTCTGCATACAGGTCAACGCTTTGTTTATTACTGTTCAAAAGCTCGTCTTGTACCGATGTATGATAAAGGCAAAAAAGGTAAAAAGATATACCTGCCACCACACAACTTTATGAAATACTTTTCATTTCTAAAGTCTGGTAGTAATGGCATTTAACGAATGGCAATATGAAAAGTGCCGTAATTGAAACACAAAATTATCAAACTTA
>ERZ650308.2086-NODE-2086-length-10028-cov-16.347739_pt1 | contig 10028 bp, 12 predicted proteins | sample MGYA00376244_ERZ650308 | MGnify/ENA primary metagenome ERZ650308 (study PRJEB26733, sample SAMN07839295) | wastewater metagenome | biome: small river; feature: stream; material: water | place: USA: North Carolina | collected 2016-04-26 ...
CGCCGTACTGGTTTTGACGCTCGGCTAGTGTCGCTTCAACCTGCCGCGCTTCTTCGATGCTCCGCAATTGTTCCACGCGGTTACTCACGTCTTGCCGCTCGATCAGGCTGTTTTGCCAGTCGGTTGTGTCGTAGCCATCACCAACAAATCTAATTGCCGACTTTGCATCTTTTGCAAAAAGCCAAGTCTGCTTTGGTGTTAATTCGCAAATGCAAGCGTAAGCCTTTCCACTTGCCTCAACGCCAGCCCACCGATACTCGCTCGGCAACCCATCAAACACGGCTTGGGTGAGGGTTTTGGGACGCTCGATCAAATCAAAATTAGGTTTGCCGCCAATACACGACCACTCTTGATTTTTAACATCAAACCACCGACCATCGGCAAATTTAAAAAACAAATGCTGCTGGATATCTGGCAAAAACGCGGCGTGCGTTGCGCCCTCCGGTGCTTTGCTCCAATCAATGCTCATTTTTCATGCTCCGTTGCTCAATCACACCCATGCTTGTCAGCAAAACGTCTGCGACAAACTCATTGATATACATGCGTCCGCGCAGATATTCATAGATCCTGCTGCGCGAAAACCCAGACACCGCCACCAATTGCTTGACCGTGCCAATCCCAAGCCGCCGCCACGACCGCAGCAAAATCAAGAATTCCATTTTGGGCACACCACGCTGCAAGTGATCGACACAGTGCTGATCGACATGTCAGCGTCAGGATGCTCTTTGTGTAGCCGCTCAATCGCCTTGTGCAGGTCTTTGGTTAAGTCGTGCGGACGGCGGCGCATCGTATCGCGGCAGTACGCCTTGACTTCCGTCACCGTGCCGTCAGCGTTTGGGCTAAACACGGTAATAACCGCCGACCACCAAAAATAGCCGTTACACAACCATGCGTTTTTGGCCAAGTCGTTGCCGTGCATTGCGGTGCGCACGTCACTAGCGTCTGCCATGTCTGCCACGTTGTAGCAAAACGTAAAATGCTTTTGGCTTTTGCGCTGCGCAATTGCGAGCTGTCCTTGTAGGCTCATTATTTAAGCTCCTGACAAACTGCACGCACAAAAAAACCTTCACGAAATGCATCCGCTTCGACGACTTCGATGTTTTTGACGCACTCGGCTTTGGTCTTGAACACTTTGCTCGGCGAGCAATCTTGATGTGTGCCGCCTTTAGTGATCAGGCGCGCGAATAGAATAAATTTGAACATACAAACCCCGTCTAAGGTTTCGTCTAGTGTTGAGTGTGGCAACGTGCTAGACGTTTCACGCTTTCGGATGCCTCCTAGCCACACAAGTGATATTGTCAAAAACTGCTCAATTCGTCCAATCAGTTTTACTGATTAGCTGATACGCAAGCTGATGGATTTTTGATATGTCACGCCATCAAATTGCACCGACTCACGCGCCGCAAGCAGTGCTTTTTTGTTCGGCTCGACTTTGACGGTCAGATATTCAGGCGGCAATACTTTCGCATCTGCCACCTCGACCGACCACGGGTTAACACGAACCGACACCGTAACCAGTGGCGTTTTGACTTGATCAATACCGTGTTGCTGCAATGCGCCCAGCAGATAGTCGGTGAGTGATTCGGCACGCCGTACAAGGCTTGCTCGGCGTTTAGCTAACCGATCCTGCTCGGCTTTGACTGCTTCGGCCTGTGCCTTCAATTCGCGGATATACAAAGCCACGTTTGCAGCTTTGGCGTGCAAGTCGCCCTCGGCGTTCACCATCTCACGCAAAGCGGACTGCACCGCATCGCCTTCCACGTCCTCGCCGTCATCGATCATCTGCTGGACGGCTGAAATTTTGGTGGCGAGTTCGTCGCCGTAGTCGTATAAGTTCATCTCACATTCTCCGCAGGGCTGCAAACAATTCTTTGTGGTTGCTCAGGTCTAGCACGCGCTTGGCTCGTGTTGCCGCCACATACATTAGCCGCGCTTCCTCGTCGCCCATAATCACATGACCATCTTCCAACTTGTAAAAATAGTCATCTGCCAAAAACCCCCGATCAAACTCAAGCCCTTTTGATTTGTGCGCGGTGCACACGATCAAATCACAATCCGATTGTGCGCTGCTGTTTTTTGCAACATGAAGCAACGACTCAGGATTGTTTTTGTCAATCAAGGCGACAAGTGGGGCTATCTCGTTTTTTGGGTACTCTTTGCAATACGTCTGCACCTCAGCCCAGTTATTAAAAGGCTCAAGCTCAGGATGATCAGACTTTAAACCTGCCTGCAATCGGATGGCTTGCTCAATAAACCGCGCAATCTCGGCTGTATTGGCTTGCAGCGACGGCTTATAACCATCCTTGAGTTTGTCAATCATAACTGCAAAAGCCTTGGCGTTTGTGCGGCACAAAATCGCATCTGGATGATCAATCTCGGTCATAGATACCTGATCATCAATATGCGATAGGCCGCGCAGTGGCACGGATTCACCCAACAAATTGCAGATAATGTCGTTGGCTTTGCTTGCAATCTCGTCGCCAAACCGGAATGACTGCGATAATTTGACGATTGGTAATTGCAGCGATTGCATTGCATTGACCGCCCCGCGCCAAGAATAAATCTGTTGATGAGCATCGCCCACATAGATGATCTGCGCATGTTTTTGTTTGTCCAAGACGCCCAAAATAATCGGGTCAGCATCCTGCGCCTCATCAAACAAAATAAAGTCGGCTTGGATATACGGGTTATTCAGCGCCCAATATTTGAGATAAATATCATGGCTGATTTTGTTTGAGTCGTCGGGATTGATCAAACTGCGCCAATGTTTTTTAGCAAAAGGCTCTAACTGTTTTGCCAGATCATTACGCGCATTTTTTTCAATCCACGCGGGCAATACTGCCCAGACGTGACTAGCATTTGGCTCTAGATCGGTCGAGCTTGCAAAATTGGTTACAGCATTTTCAACAGCCACGGCTTGCGAGCGGGCACGGAACGACCGTGTATGATCGGTCGGAGTTTTTTGCTCTTTAGGCTCAACAGCCAAGCCATAATCTCGCAAACTCCACTCAATCGCCAAGAGGTCGGGAAATACTCGGCGGTTGCGCAGTTTTGCGGTGAGCCAAGTTGGCGAGTTGCGATATGCCAAACTGTGAAAAGTCATGCATTTGACATTGCGCCCAAACTTGCTTGCAGCCTCGTCAGCAATAGCTTTGTTAAATGCCAGATAGATACCGCTGCAACGGCCTAGCTCGTTACCGATCAATTTTAGCGTGCTAGTTTTTCCCGTACCAGCATACGCCATCACTTTAAAAGATTGCAGTTTTGCCGCCATTGCTACGGCTGCGGCTTGTTCGTCGGTTGGTTTCATCTTGTGTGTCCTCGTGCGCCTAATCGCTTAGGCGCGTATGTTGTTTATTTTGATCAGAAAGGCAAATCTTGATCTAGTTCGTCATGACGGCTTTGCTGTTGCTGCGATGGCATTGCACTTCCACCATGCTGCGGCTTGGCTTTTTTATCAGCCAATCGTCCCATCAGTTTATGCACCTGCTCCGCCACAGTCTTGCGATCAAGGATCTCATCAGCTGACAAGTCTGTCCCCTGCTGCACAGCGGCGTAAATATTCATGCGGTATCCAGTGTCACCGTTGCTCTTTTCGTATTCCTCACGCTGCAAAAGCAAAGTGATCGGCTTGTTGTCAAACTCAGGCGCGACCGTTACTTGCTTATCAATTTCAGCTTTTTCATCGTAGTCATACTTTTTGACCATGCGTGTTTGGGCGCTCAGGTTGCGAATACCACACACAACCATCATCGACATGAGCACGTTATATCCGCTCAGTTTTGGGTTTTTCTGGCTGCGAGTCCAAAGGGTCATTGTCGCGCCTGCGCCAGTCGAATCGACAAACTCAAACTCAACGCCGTCAGTGCCGTTTTGGTTGGTAAACATGATGCAACGCTTGATCGTGCCGCTGTACTTGCCAGTCGTATCAATGCGACCGCCTGCATTGGCTGCTTTGGCTGCTTGGGTGTCTAGTGCGTACATTTGCCATTCTCCATTTGATTGGCTTTGGGGGTTGACGGTCTGGCTTATGCCAAACCGTAGTATTCGACGATAGCTGCATCAACTGCCGCCAAGTCATTGTCGATCCGCTCAGACTCAAACAGGCCAAGCGGGGATTTAACGGTATCGCTACCGCTGTTTTGTGTTGAAAATTCATAAACGCCATTGGTCACAACGGTTTTCAGGCAGATTGTCACCATTCCTTCAAGCGTGATTTTTTCATCAAGCATCTTGCCGATGGTTTTGATCTTGGTTGTCCCAGACTCGTTTTGCTCGGTGTGGCTCAAGATGTAAACTCGTTTGTGATCCGATGCGCCAGTTGCTGCATTGAAAATATCCCAAGCCGCCCGACCGATGTCAGTAAACTTGTCATATCCCTTTTCAGCGGTTCGGCGCATAAACTCATTAGCCATGATGTATTGGAAGTCATCAATCACAATGATGGATTTCTGAGTCTTTTCGATAATCTGGCAAATCTTGGCTGCATTGTCGCAGACATAGATGTTGCCACCGCTTTGGGTGAGCGGCTGCCAGCCAGCAGAACGAAATGGAAGCGGTTTTTTGATGGACTGAATCAATAGCGTGTCAGCAGGATTCAGATTGCGCATGGATGTGGATTTGCCAGTGCCAGACTGGCCGAGGATCAGCGTTGCGATGCTCATTTGTGTTACTCCGTTCATTCATCATTTTGTCTTATCGACAACAGAATAATGTCGCACTTATAGACTATTGTCTAGTCTTATTTTGATCTTTCCATCACGCTGCTCAAACTTGCCTTGCTTGCAAAGCTCGTTAAGACACGCATCAGCAGTATTCGGTGGGCAGGCCAAGCCAGCACAGATCAGATCCCGCACCACGTCCCACAACTGCCACCACTGCTCGTCTGTTTCGACCGCTTGGCTGTACTTGGCTACCGCATACGCTAAACGCTCGGTTTTTGGGTCGGCGAATCCACCTGGTGCGGTGATTGTCAGATGTGGCAATCGGTCGCGGATTGCCTGTAGTTTGTCCATCATTCATCTCGGTAGCTCAACTATTGCAAAAGTAGCACAACTATTTTGAGTTGAGCTACCACCTAAGTTATTGATTTATACTCAAAGTAGCTCAAGTAGCTTAAGTAGTACATATATATAAGAGAAATATTAGTAATAATATATAAGACTACAGTAGAGAGTTGAAAATAGTTGAGCTACCAGCTACTTGAGCTACCAAAGCACTATTTTATGATGTAAATCATGTTTTTATGTGGTAGCACAACTCTAAAGTAGTTGAACTACCAATCAGCTATGCTATGATCATCGAGCGGCTAGAGGGCGCTCGAAAACAACTTGGTCAGTTGCTGCCGCATATCAACGACCATCCTAAGACCAAAGGAGCTACTATGACCCCCATTGAATACTGGGATTCCTACGCGTCTGCATCGCCAGACCATCCTGCACTAAAAATCCACAACATCCCTGCCGAATGGTGCAAAACCATTCCAGAAAACGCGCCGATCCCGTTTCCCGACAACGATGATTTTCTGGTGCTGCCGCTACACGGCGCGTCTGGCGACATCCTGAGTTTGGCGTACATCTACCCTGAGTCTGGCCGCACGCCGCGATACAGCAACGGCTACCCACAGGGTGCGTTAATCTGCGGCACGCCGAACAAATCCACGCCCGTTTACCTGCTAGTAGACCCAAGCGATGCAATGTGTTACTACAACGCTGGGCATGTTGCTCTAGCGTGTTTTACTCCAGACGACTGGTCACGACAAAACACCAGCAAAAAGCTCACTAGTGGACAAAACCTTGCCGCCGTCGCAAAGGCTTGGATTAGAGCAGGTTATGAGGTGCGCGTGCCCGTGCCATGCCACAAGGCCGATGAGTACCGCAATCTGCTGTCTGACGTATCCGCAGCAAAGATCATTCCGTTGCTCGCACCTGTCGCGTTTTTAGAGCCAAGCGAGCTAACGACGGCTTACAGCCGTCATGTCGAGCAAATGCCGCGTAGCATAGACGTACATAGCCCACTGGTCGACACGACCGACAAAGGCAAGCCGCTGTCCACATCGGACAATCTCGCCGAAGTTGCTCGGCGTATCGGCTGCATCATCCGCTATAACGTCATCAGCAAAAAAGTCGAATTGATCATGCCCGACACTTCGTTTAGCGTCGACAATCACGCAAACGCCTGTTTGTCAGTGCTGATCAGTTGGGCGAACCGCTTTAAAATGCCGAAAGGCAACACAGAGTTGTTTTTAACCCAGATTGCCGACCAAAACCCATACAATCCCGTAGCCAATTGGGTGACATCGCGTAAATGGGATGGCAAAAGCCGTATACAAGCGTTTTACGACACCCTGACCGAAGTTGAGCCGCGTTGCCTACCCGATGGCCGCCGACTGCGTGACGTACTGATTATGCGCTGGATGGTGAGTGCTATCGCCGCCGCGTTTGAACCGTCTGGTATATCGTCACACGGCGTATTGGTTTTGCAAGGCGATCAGTATCTCGGCAAAACAAAATGGATGAAAGACCTAGCGCCTAAATCGCTTGGGGTGATTAAAGACGGCTTGACGCTTAATCCATCCGATAAAGACAGCGTTTTACAGTGTGTGTCGCATTGGATTATTGAGCTTGGCGAGTTGGATGCAACATTCCGAAAATCGGATATTGCCAGCCTAAAATCGTTTATCACGTCTGATCGGGATATTCTGCGCCGACCATACGACCGCTTGCCGTCCGAATTTGCACGCCGAACTGTGTTTTTTGCATCGGTAAACCCTCGACAGTTTTTGCACGACTCAACAGGTAATCGACGGTTTTGGGTGATTGAGTGTAGCAATATTAACCACGATCACGGCCTAGACATGCAGCAAGTTTGGGCTGAGTTTTATGAGATGTATAAGGCGGGCGAAGCATGGTTTTTAAGCCCAGAAGAAATGGCGGTATTGAACGGCAAAAACGAAGAGTTTATGGCCGCAACACCTGCGCTTGAAATGGTCGATAGTGCGTTTGATTGGGGCTTGCCAGCAAATAACCGCAACGTGCTAATGACCGCCACACAAATCGCCCATGCAGCAGGGATTGAACGACCAACCAAAGCGGACGTGAATGATATTGCGCAGCATGTACGCCAGAGATACAAAGTGATACAACGGGGCGATCCCCGAACGAAAATTAAAAAGTTTGTCATGCCTGCCACCCTGTTTACGGGGGGCAAGATATGATCAGTCTGCGCCCATATCAATCGGATATCATTAAAAGCGTGCGCAGTGCATACGCGCAAGGCCGTCGCGCTCCGCTTGTGGTGTTGCCCACTGGTGGTGGTAAAACCACGATCTTTGCATACGTCACGACACAGACCGCAAGCCGTCAAAAATGCGTGTTTTTATTGTGCCATCGCGCTGAATTGGTCAAACAAATCAGCATGACATTGGCAAAATTTAATTGCAGGCATCGTATTGTTGCGCCGCCTGCCATCATAAATCAGTGCAAAGCAGAGCAGTATAAGGCGCTCGGCCTGCACGTTATCGACCCATCGGCTCGCGTGTATGTGGCATCTGTGCAAACGCTGATTAAACAGCTTGATCACATTGCCGACAAACCCGATTTAATCGTTATTGACGAATCCCATCATTTAACAGCCACAAGCACATGGGGGCGCATTATTGAGCATTACCCCAAAGCTCGACTGCTACCCGTCACCGCTACGCCATGTCGTCTGGACGGCAAGGGTTTAGGCGTAGATCATGGTGGCCTAGCCGATGACATCATTTTAGGCAAAACCATGTCGAGCTTAATCAATGAGGGTTTTTTGTCGCCATATCGCGCATTTTGCCCACCGACTGCGCTAGACCTATCGGGCATCAAAAAAACCGCAGGCGACTACAACAAAGGCCAGCTTGCCGACGCAATGGATAGACCGACGATCACAGGTGACGTGGTTAAGCACTACGCCAAGCTAGCACAGGGCAAACGCGCTATCGTGTTTTGCGTGTCCGTTGCGCACGCTGAGCACGTCGCGGCCACGTTTGCGCAGTCTGGCATCCCTGCCGCGTCGCTAGACGGCTCAATGACACCTGCCGAACGAGACAACACCATCAAGGCATTTGAAAGCGGTAAAACGCTTGTTTTAACATCGTGTGACGTGGTGTCGGAAGGTTTTGATTTACCCGCGATTGAAGTAGCAATCCTGCTACGCCCCACACACTCGCTAAGCCTGTACTTGCAGCAGGTCGGGCGTGCGCTGCGTACATTCAAGGGCAAAAAAGAAGCCATCATCCTAGACCATGTCGGCGCAATTGCTCGGCATGGCTTGCCTGATACTGAGCACGAATGGACATTAGAGGGCAAGCGCAAACGCGGACGAAAGACTGACGAAGATGGCGAAGCTGCTGTTAACATTGTGACCTGCAAAGAGTGCTACAGCGTTTTTGCAAAAAAAGAACCGACCTGCCCGTATTGCGGATGGCATCAACCAGCCCCGCAAGGTCGGCAGATTGAAGAAACCGAAGGTGAGCTAGTCGAGATTGACATTGCACAGCTCAAGGCGCAAAGAAAAAAAGAGCAGTCTCAAGCAAAAACCTATGACGAGTTATTGGAGTTAGCCATAAAAAGAGGTTATAATTACCCCAAGCAATGGGTTTCCCATATTTTAAAGTCTAGAGGTGATCATGGATATCGGCGATAAATTCTCCGAATGGACGGTTTTAGACACGTCAACAGCAAAGAGAGAGAATGGCTACAAAATAAAGTGTCAGTGTTCGTGTGGAAACACAAAACTAATATCTAAAAAATACCTGACTCAAGGCAAAAGCAAATCTTGCGGATGCAGAGGAGTTTATGCTGGATATAAGGATAGCGAGTACGAGGTTGTCCGTATTGAGAGTGGTTCGCCTAGAACTGCGATTTTTAAATGCTTATCATGCAACAATGTTTTTAGTAAGAGAATTGAAAAAAACAAGCCAAGAAACCCATGTAAGTGCAAGGTAGATAGGGGCGAATTTTGCAGAAAACACGGGGAGTCGCCAAGCCATTCAAAAACAAGGGAGTACAATATTTGGAGATTAATGAGACAGAGATGCAACTACTCTTCGCACAAATCTTATGCTAAATATGGTGGACGTGGTATCAAGGTCTGCGAACAGTGGAGTGATTATTCAAATTTTATTAAAGATATGGGAAGGTGTCCGCCAGCGTATTCAATAGACCGAATCGACCCAAACGGAGATTACACGCCAGAAAATTGCAGATGGGCAGATAAAAAGACACAGGCCGTAAACAGGAGTATAACAATAAAACTTACTTTTGAAGGAATTACCGATTATCTTCCGAATTGGGCGGATAAGTATGGAGTTAGCAGATCAGCCCTTTACCAAAGATATAGAAAATATGGTGATTGCGGTGATTATAACCTAATGCTCAGGGAGCAGTACCGTGCGAAACGCTGAAACCAACATCATGAATGCAATCATGCTGCGCTTGTCGCAGCTTGGCTGTATGATCATGCGCAATAATACTGGCAAATTCCGAAGTTTAAATGACCCCAACCGCATCGTTTCGGTTGGCATGGTCGGCAGTGCTGATATCATCGGCGTGCAGCCCGTCACCATCACCGCCGACATGGTGGGGCAGACCATCGGACAAGCCATCGCCATCGAAGTCAAAACCGACAAAGGCCGCCAGTCAGACGCGCAGAAAAAATGGCAAACCGCTTGGGAAAAACACGGCGGCTTATATGTTTTGGCTAGATCGCCAGACGATGTATATAAGCAAAATTGATTATACGGGGTGTGGCAGGGGCATGTGGTCGTGGTGAATAGTGTAGAGTCGGCAATAGCTGCAATAAATAACCCCGCATGACGCGGGGTTTTTGTTTCAACGCACAAGCCTGTAGCCAATAAACGCGCTACTTTCAAACCGAATTTCTTCGATTTTCCAGCCGTGCGACAAGGCGTTTTAGATGCTCAATTTCATCAAGACACTGCCCGATGCTTTCGGCTTGTGTTTTGTTTTTCACACGCTCATCTTTTAGCATAT
>ERZ650308.2089-NODE-2089-length-10019-cov-4.681855_pt1 | contig 10019 bp, 9 predicted proteins | sample MGYA00376244_ERZ650308 | MGnify/ENA primary metagenome ERZ650308 (study PRJEB26733, sample SAMN07839295) | wastewater metagenome | biome: small river; feature: stream; material: water | place: USA: North Carolina | collected 2016-04-26 ...
GTTCTCCTCACCCGCAATCCCCGACCTGGTTCGCGCGCTGCACGCAAAATGAAGAAGCGCTCGGAAAGCGTTCGTGGCTGGCGCTCGTTTGTTGCTGTGCCCGTCAATGATGTCTCGGTCACCATCACTATCGACAATATTTCCACCGTCGTCAAAGCGGACCGTGGTGGCGTTGTCGATGTACAGATTCCCATGAAGCTCTCCCCCGGAATGCACACGGTCTATATCCAGGCGGACGGCTCAGAGGTGACAGAATCAACCATTCATGTCATTTCCCCCAAGGTCACGGTAGGGCTGGTTTCTGACGTGGACGACACCGTCATGGTTACTGCCTTGCCTCGCCCTTTCTTGGCAGCATGGAACTCTTTTGTCCTGGACGAGCATGCCCGAGTCCCTACCCCAGGGATGGCAGTATTTCTCTCCCGCATTGCCTCAATCCAAGAGGACATGCCCGTGGTCTATCTCTCCACGGGAGCGTGGAATGTTGCCCCCACACTGCGCCGATTCCTCGGACGTAATCTGTACCCGCAGGGAACATTGCTCCTGACCGACTGGGGCCCCACTCACGACCGTATGTTCCGTTCTGGTCGTGCACACAAAGAGACCCAGTTGCGCCGTTTGGCATCTGAGTTCCCCAAGATCAAATGGATTCTTGTGGGCGATGATGGGCAGCACGATGAGTCCATCTATGCCGAGTTTGAAAAAGAGTTTCCTGGCAACGTCAAAGCCGTAGCCATTCGACAGCTTTCCAATGGTGAAGCTGTTCTTGCTGGTGGTCGCAAAAAGGCAGAGGAACACATTCAGGCTGGCGATGCACCGTGGGTTTATGCCCCCGATGGGGCTGGCCTTGCTGCCCAGCTCACCGAGTTCAAAGTTCTCTAACTAGGCAGAGACAAATTCCTCAAACTGGGGAAGATCTGCGTGCTTGACGCGCACATGCATGCGAGTGCCGCCTTCTTCGTAGTCGGTGGAATCAACCACTGCCTTGGCATGCAGCGAGGAGACAATATCTCCGCGCTCATAGGGCACAAGCAGGTTCAAAGGAACATCAGGGGTTGGAATACGTTCGGCAATAACGCGAAGAACTTCGTCAATACCTTCACCAGTTCTCGCCGAAGCAAAGATGGCGGAAGGCTCAAGCCCGCGAAGTAATAACCGGGTGTTGTCATCGATGAGGTCGCATTTGTTGAAAACGATTTGTTCTGGAATATCGGAGGCTTCTGCTTCCCCAATGACATCGCGCACGGTGCGAATCTGGGATGCAGGGTCTGGATGTGACGCATCCACGACGTGGACAATCAGATCTGCATCCGCTACTTCTTCAATGGTGGAGCGGAACGCTTCCACAAGTTGGTGAGGCAGGTTGCGCACAAACCCGACAGTGTCGACGAGAGTGTAGTTTCGACCGTCTTCAGTCTGCGCTTGGCGAACCGTGGCATCGAGGGTTGCAAACAACGCATTCTCAACAAGTACACCTGCTCGGGTGATGCGGTTGAGCAGGGAAGACTTACCTGCGTTGGTATATCCCGTAATTGCAACTGATGGAACGGAGTTGCGCTTGCGATTGGCGCGCTTGGTGTCACGAGCGGGCTTCATCGCTTCGATTTGCTTGCGCAGCTTGGCCATGCGCGTATTGATGCGGCGACGGTCCAGTTCGATCTTGGTTTCACCAGGACCACGGGAACCCATACCGGCACCACCGCTACCCACCTGGCCACCGGCCTGGCGGGACATCGACTCACCCCAACCGCGCAGACGAGGAAGCATGTATTGCATCTGAGCGAGCTCGACCTGAGCTTTACCTTCACGGCTCTTGGCATGCTGGCTGAAGATATCCAGAATGACTGCCGTGCGGTCAATAACCTTGACCTTCACTTCGTCTTCCAACGCACGACGCTGAGAAGGAGAAAGTTCCGTATCTGCCACAACCGTGTCCGCACCGAGTGCGGCAACAAGGTCTCGAAGTTCTTGCGTCTTTCCTCGACCGAGATAGGTTGCAGGGTCTGGCATGGGTCGCATCTGCATCACACCATCAAGAACCTGGGCACCTGCCGTTTCACACAGTGCGGCAAGTTCACGCATGGAGTTTTCGCCGTCTTCAACCTGCCCCTTCGGGTAAACACCAATGAGGACAACGTTTTCTAGACGAACCTGACGGTATTCAACCTCGGTGACGTCTTCGAGCTCCGTGGAGAGGCCCTGCACACGACGCAGCGAAATACGGTCGGCTAGATCTTGTTGTTCACCGTCAAAACTGCGGTCATGATCGCTCCCAGAAGAGTCATCGAGCGCTTGAGCTCTGCCGGAAGAAAACACGGAAACACGTGCCCGGTCAGTTTTCTCCGCAGCACGGGAGAGAACGCGGTCAACGATGTCGTCGGAGGACTCAGTAGTCATTGCTTCAAAGATATCGCCACTGACTGTGAATCATTCCCAGCTTGAGCCAAGTAATGTGAAGCCATGACAACTTCAGCAGAGACCTGCCCCCACTGCGGTGCTGGACTCGTGCCGATTGTCTATGGCTTTCCCGCACCGGACGCCTTTGAACAGGTCGCACGGGGAGAGATTGTCCTAGGCGGGTGCATGATGTATCCGGGAGCGCCTGATGATGGTTGCCCCACCAAGGGGTGCTCTGGCCCCACCGTTGAGGCACCCGCTCGCACGCGATAAACTCTAGATACGGTCTGCGTCACCACGCAGACCATTTCTATGAGGAGTTCTTGTGTCTACACCCAGCGATCCAACACGCTCAGCTTCCAAGCTTCCGTGGATTATCGTCAGCGTTCTCGCTGCCGTCATCGTGATTGCTCTCGTGACCTTTGTTGCTGTTGCGAACGGAACACCTAAGCCGGACCCCACCAACTCGGGTATCCCCACGGTGACCCCGACACCTCACCCCACAGCAACACCCACCAAGACTCCTACGCCCACGGTTACCCCCACGGCGACTCCTACGCCTACGAAGACAGCGAGCCCCACCCCCACTCCTAGCCCCACGGTAGTTCCTGTAACTGCCTGGGCAGACAAGACCTATGGCACGTTTACACCCGTGAGCCGCACCAACCAGACCGGCACGAAGGTCGTGGACTTCGGAAACAACATCACCGCAGGTGTGGTCAAGATTGACTCCACAAACCTCAACGATGTTCCTTTCCTGGTTGAAGTACTCGCAACTGACAATGTCACCGTCATCGACACCATCGTGACGAGTCCTGGAACCTACAACGGAACAGTCGCATTTGGTCTTGCCGGATACGGCAGCAACACCGCTGGTGCACTCAAGATCACCACGGCAACTGACGTCACCTGGTCTGTTCTGATTTCGCCAGTCTCTACTGCCCCTCAGGGTCCACTTGCGGCTCCTAGTTCCACGAGCGGTGATGTTGTGTACCTGTACGCGGGTGCCGCAGCAACTCTTCACGCACAAACGTTTGTTCCTAACCAGGGAATCGTCGTGACCCAGTTCTTCGGACCGACTACGCCTGCACTCACCTTGGTGAACTCCCCCACCATGGTTGATCAGCGTGGACCCATCTCCGCAGGTCCATCGGTCGTCACCATCAAGGCAGACGGTTCATGGAACGTCACGGTCAACTAGCCTGAAGTTATGACCGAGAAGAACACCGAGCACTACTTCTCGGCGCAGCCCGCAGGAGAGTTCCGCACTACTGAGATTGCCGTGCGCTTGTCGCACGGTGATTACACCGTGGAAACTGCAGGCGGCATTTTCAGCCCCGATCACATCGATGCTGGAACAGAACAGCTGCTTTATAGCGTCCCCACTCCCCCCAGCACCGGCAATTTCCTTGACGTGGGTTGCGGCTGGGGACCCATGGCACTGACCTTGGCACTGGAAGCTCCTGAAGCCTCGGTTTATGCCGTTGACGTCAATGAGCGTGCTCTTGAGCTCACCCGGAGGAATGCGTCACGTTTAGGCCTAACCAACATCACTGTTGGTCTCCCCGATTCACTAGATGCCGCACTGACTTTTGACCTGATCTGGTCTAACCCTCCTATTCGCGTGGGAAAGTCAGAACTCCACGAGATCATGAACACCTGGCTACCCAGACTCAATGTGTCTGGTGAGGCCTATTTGGTTGTGGCGAAGCACTTGGGCGCTGACTCGTTCGAGAAGTGGTTAGGAACCCAGTTCGCTGACACTCACACGGTCACACGTGAGGACACCCGCAAGGGATTCCGCATCATCAAGGTAGTGCGAACTAACTAAGGAAGTTTGGGCAGTTCCAAGTTCACGGATGCGCCCAGAATGGCGCAACGAGCTGAGATCCCCACACCCGAGGCAATAAACCCCGCAACATCAGGTTGATTGCCATTAACCACTGATTGTGCGTTCTTCTTGAGTTCAGCAAGAGCTTCGGTGAGCTGTTTATCTGTTGTCTGACTCAACACAGACTCCAGCTGTCCAGGAACGGTGATGAAGGCCAGAGGCAATCCAGCAATATCTCCTGAGCTCAGTGCTGAGTTGAGTGTGTCCCAGGTTTTGCCCACAGCTTCACATGCTGCTTTATTGGCTGCCTGATCACTGGCATCAAGGCTGGGAATCTGGTCGCAGCCTGCAAGCGTCAACACGGCAATAGAAGCAACAGAGAGGCTCAGGATGGCCTTGTGAGAGGTTTTCATGTTGTTTTAGGCCAGTTCTACAGTTCCGGTGTAAACAAGCTCAGCGGGGCCCGAGAGAGCGACGTGCTCTCCCTCTTCTGTGGGGAACATGCGAACAGCCAACGTCCCACCTGGCACATCTACACGCCAGTTGTGGGGTGCACCTTCACCAGCCCAGTGACGGGTGGCCAGCGCAGCCGCCACGACACCCGTGCCGCAAGACAAGGTTTCCCCGGAGCCGCGCTCGTGCACACGCATACGGATGTGACCGACGCCATCCTTCACCAGTGGGTCATGAGGAACAACGAGCTCCACATTCGCACCTTCCGGAAGTTCAGGTTCAAGTCGAGGTGCTGAGCTGAGGTCTGCTGCATCCAGCTCAGCATCATCTGCAAAAGCTGCGATGACGTGAGGGTTCCCCACGTTAATGCCCACACCAGGTCGGGCAACAGGAACACCGGCCACCTTCACGACGGGTTCCCCGCCGTCGAAGCTCCAGCGACCCATATCGACCTGGAACTGTGTTCCTTGGGCGGTGAGGTCACGAACGCCGGCACGTGTGCCAATGGCAAGGGTTTCACCACGATTGATGGAGGCAAGTCCGTTTTCCAGCAAATATTTGGCATACACACGAATACCGTTGCCACACATCTCAGAGAGTGAACCATCTGAGTTGTAGTAGTCCATAAACCACTCGGCAGAAGAATCTTCCGCGAGCGCGGCCGCCCCAGCAGGATCCACAACGACCTGGCCTGGTTCGTGCTTGCGGTTGAGCTTGCTGCTCTTCACTGCTCGAATGACGCCGTCTGCACCAATACCGAAGTGGCGATCACAGAGCGCGGCAATTTGGCTTGGGGTTAGTGGGAGTTCACCCTCAGGGTCGCTATAAAGCACAAAATCGTTGCCGGTTCCGTGACCTTTGGTGAAGTGCAGCGAGATAGCCATGTCTCCAGCTTAAAGGCTTAGCTGGGAGATCACCTGAGAGACGTTGTCTCGATGCCCCGCTGGAAGCCAGGTGAGATCTGCATAACGCTTGAACCAGCTCACCTGACGCCGTGCATAGCGTCGAGTAATTGCCTGAGTTTCCTCAATTGCCTCGGCTTCAGTCATCTCACCTGAGAGCTCAGCCAATGCCTGCGCATAACCGATTGCTCTGCGGGCAGTGATGCCTTGTTCAATACCTTGAGGAATCAGGCCCTGAACTTCTTCAAGAAGTCCGTCGTGCCACATCTTTTCAACGCGGCGGTCTAGCCGCTCAACAAGCACCTCGCGCTCTTCAGCGAGGCCAACGATGACTGTGGGTTTCCAATACACAGCTTCTTCGGGCAATGTTCCCAGCCCCGCTGTGCTGCCGGTCACTTCAAGAACTTCCAAAGCTCGAACGACCCGCCTCGAGTTTTGCTGATCGATGCGTTCGGCAGCTTCGGGAGCGAGCTCCTTGAGGCGTTGAAAGAGAACACCCGGCCCCAACTCTTCCATTTCCTTTTCAAGTCGCTCACGGATGACATCGTCATGACCAGGAAATTCAAAATCAAAGAGAACACTGCTGACATAGAGTCCAGATCCCCCCACCAGGATGGCGAGATGTCCACGATCATTGATTTCTGAAATCACAGCACGTGCCTGAGCCTGGTAGTCAGCAACAGCGGCTTCATCGGTGACGCCCAACACATCAAACATGTGGTGAGGTATTCCTCGACGCTCTGCAACAGGTAGCTTGGCGGTGCCAATATCCATTCCCGCATAAAGCTGCATGGCGTCGGCATTGACGATTTCAACACCGTGGCCCTGGGCAATTAATGCTTCTGCAACATCTAAGGACAGGTCCGACTTTCCTGTCCCCGTCGCTCCCACGATCGCGAGGATCTGGGTTTTCTCGCTCACGCTAGCGCTGTCCGTCGTCGAGGTCGTAGATCGGTGCGGTCGAAACTCGCAAACTTGGCATACCCAGTCCCACAACAGGAATTGAGGTGGAGCCAAGGTTCTTCGCTCCCCCTGTACTAGGAACACCGCAGCTTTCAGCCTGTTCGCGATCCCAGGCATCTCCAGCAATGGTGCGGCGAATCTTCAGCGGTGCACCTGTGGGGTCATCTGCGAGCAGGTGGAACGGTGCAGCTTCCGTGATGGTTACCGTCACGATGTCACCAGGACGTGGTGTTTCACTGCCCGGAGTCACTTCAAAGTGAACCAGACGAGAATCTTCGGCTCGACCACTCATGCGCTCGGTTGCGCTGTCCTTACGGCCTTCACCGTTGGCAACCAAGACATGAACCTCACGACCAATTTGTGCCTTGTTTTCCTGCCAAGCAATGTCGTTCTGGAATTTGAGGAGACGCTCGTAGCGCTCCTGAACAACAGCCTTGGGGATTTGGTTTTCCATCTCGGCCGCTGGGGTTCCAGGTCGCTTCGAGTACTGGAAAGTGAAAGCGGTTGCGAAGCGAGCTTCCGCAACTACCCGCATGGTTTCTTCGAAGTCTTCTTCAGTTTCGCCGGGGAATCCCACAATGATGTCGGTGCTGATTGCTGCATGCGGCATTGCTTCCCGAACACGCTGGAGAATTCCTAAGAACTTCTCGCTGCGGTAGCTGCGACGCATGGCTTTGAGTACGCTGTCTGAACCTGATTGCAAGGGCATGTGGAGCTGTGGCATGACGTTGTGCGTTTCTGCCATGGCAGCGATGACATCGTCGGTGAACGCAGCAGGGTGTGGGCTTGTGAAGCGCACACGCTCCAAGCCTTCGATCTCTCCACAAGCACGCAGAAGCTTGGCGAAAGCACCTTTGTCCCCAAACTCAACACCATAAGTGTTGACGTTCTGGCCCAGCAAAGTAACTTCGATGGCTCCCTGGTCAACGAGAGCCTTTACTTCGTTGAGCACTTCGCCAGGGCGACGATCGCGTTCTTTACCGCGCAGGCTAGGAACGATGCAGAACGTGCAGGTGTTGTTGCATCCCACCGAAATGGAAACCCAACCTGAATAGGTCGAATCACGCTTGGTGGGAAGAGTAGAAGGGAAAGTTTCCAAAGACTCGAGGATTTCAATCTCGGCCTTGTGGTTGTGGCGAGAGCGCTCCAGCAAGCTCGGCAAAGAACCCATGTTGTGGGTTCCAAACACCACATCAACCCAAGGAGCTTTCTTCAGCAGCAGTGCTTGGTCTTTCTGAGCGAGACAGCCACCCACAGCAATCTGCAGATCCTTGTGCTTTTCTTTCACTCGCGCGAGGTGACCGAGGTTTCCGTAGAGCTTGTTATCGGCATTTTCACGAACAGCACAGGTGTTGATGACAACAACATCTGGCTGAACTGAACTCGCACTGCGCTTCATGTCAGGATCTTGTTCAGCCTCGGCAGCGAACTCAAACTTCACATAGCCAGCGGCTTCCATTGCCCCAGCTAGACGTTCACTGTCGTGAACGTTCATTTGGCAGCCAAAAGTACGCACTTCATAGGTGCGCTGACGCCCGTTTTCATCCACTGCGGCAACAGACGCAGGGATCAGAGTGGGGGCTTCGCTGGGGTTGGTCATAACCCCATAAGTTTACGCGCCTGAAGGCACCTGTTATTTCGGTGCGTTGGGACCCATGTAGTGAGACCACAAACCAGCAAGTCCCCACAAAACGCCAATATAGCCAGCGGCATAACTCGCAAACATCCATGGCGTGGAGACGCCTGCTGGAAGTACTGCTGAAATAACGCCCAACACAAAACACAGGCTTGCACAAGTAATGACGGCAACGACATTCATTTTCTTCGTGCGAGCACGGGCAGCGATCTGCTTCTCTGTCAAAGGTTTGGCAGTTTTTTGCTCTTCTGCGGGTTCTACGTCAAACATGTTGAGTGCACTACTTTCTGCGGCGATAGCCCCATGTGATGTACGCAATGATCACCAGCAACGCTGCAGCAATTGCATAGGGGCTGTTGAGGAAGTCATTGAGCACGGACTTAGCCTAATTCCTCGACGCAAGCGCCTCTCTGCACGCCTCGCGGACAGTTTGACCCGAATATCCACGACGAGAAAGAAAACCCACCAGACGGCGTTCTGCGGTCGCATCATCGAGCTTGCTGAATTGGCGCACGCGTTGCAGAGCAAGCTCTGTAGCTTTCGAAAGTTCATCGTCGTCGTCGATTGCCTCGAGCGCTTCATCCACAGCTGACGAGGAAATACCTCGTTGTCGAAGCTCTCTCGCAATGACGCTCTTACTCTTGCCTTTGCGCTCACTCAGTCGAGACACCAGTTCCCGAGCTAAACGTTCATCATTGAGGTAATTCAGTCGCTCAAACTTGGCTACAAGTTCAGCAGCATCGCCTTCGGCTGCATCTTTGGAACGCAACCAGGTCATTACTTCGTGCACCGACATGTCGTGGGTGTGGAGCTTCCGAAGAAGTGTCTGCTCGAGTGCGTCAAGATCCAGCGCCGCTACAGATTCTTCGTCATCTTCAACAATGTCTTCCACCTCGGTGAACATGACACGACTCAGTCGCTGGACTCCGGCAGGAACTTCTGCAGCATCCCCTACTGCCTCGCCTGATATTTCAGGCGAGGCAGCGATGGGAGAGCTTTCTGGATCAACCCAGGGCAGAAAAGTGACGTTCGTCACGAAGCTCAGGCTCCCTTACGAACCTCTTCAACTGCCTCGAAGTCTGGTTCGACCTCTACGGCAGTTGCAGCAGCTTCAATGGCAGCAGCTTCAGCTGCTGCGGCACCCACACCGAGCTTGGCCAGAATCTTCTGCTCAATCTCGAGGGCAACAGCAGGGTTCTGGATGAGGAAGTTACGAGAGTTTTCCTTACCCTGACCCAGCTGATCTGCTTCGTAGGTGTACCAGGCACCCGACTTCTTCACGATGCCGTGATCAACACCGAAGTCAATCAGGCTACCTTCGCGAGAGATACCGGTTCCATAGAGGATGTCGAACTCTGCCTGCTTGAAAGGTGGAGCCATCTTGTTCTTGACAACCTTGACGCGGGTACGGTTACCCACTGCGTCAGTGCCATCCTTGAGGGTCTCAATGCGACGAATGTCCAAGCGAACTGACGCGTAGAACTTCAGCGCCTTACCACCGGCGGTGGTCTCGGGGCTTCCGAAGAAGACACCAATCTTCTCGCGCAGCTGGTTGATGAAGATCATGGTGGTGTTGGTGGAGTTCAAGCCACCGGTGAGCTTACGCAGCGCCTGAGACATCAGACGAGCCTGGAGGCCTACGTGGGTGTCTCCCATTTCACCTTCGATTTCAGCGCGGGGAACTAGAGCGGCAACCGAGTCAATGACGACGAGGTCAATCGAACCGGAGCGAACGAGCATGTCGGCAATTTCGAGAGCTTGCTCACCAGTGTCAGGCTGTGACACCAGAAGAGCGTCAATGTCGACACCCAGCTTCTTTGCGTAGTCGGGGTCAAGT
>ERZ650308.2091-NODE-2091-length-10014-cov-4.410885_pt1 | contig 10014 bp, 9 predicted proteins | sample MGYA00376244_ERZ650308 | MGnify/ENA primary metagenome ERZ650308 (study PRJEB26733, sample SAMN07839295) | wastewater metagenome | biome: small river; feature: stream; material: water | place: USA: North Carolina | collected 2016-04-26 ...
ATGGTGTGTATGTGGGTTCGGCGCGTGGTGGCGCACAAGAATCGTTCTGGTCGAGAGGCTATGACATGTCGGCAAACAATATGTTTAAGAATGGTTTTCGCTACAATTCGGGCTCAATTCCAGAGGTTGCCTCACTGGATAAAGTTGAATTCTTAAAAGGAGGTTCCGCTTTATTATACGGAAATGTAGCGCCAGGAGGTATTTTAAATTTGGTAACCAAAACCCCATCCTTCAAAAAAGGTGGCGAAGTTGCCATGCAAACCGGAAGTTATGCTTTTTACAAACCTTCCATAGATTTTTATGGTCCAATTAATTCATCCATTGCCTATAGATTTACGGGGTCGTATGAAAATTCGGAAAGCTTTAGAGATGTCGTGAAACGCGAACGATACTACCTTAATCCGTCGTTTTTATTTAACATCAACGCCAAAACACAGCTTACCGTGCAAGGTGATTTTATGAACGATGATTGGACGCCCGATTTTGGTACGATCCTCATTGGAAAACAAATTTTTGAGGTACCAAGAGGTAATTATTACGGAGCCTTATGGTCTAACGGAAACACAAAATCGGCAAGTGCCTCTGCCCTACTGCATCATTCGTTTTCCAAAAATTGGAAAATAAACTTCAATTCGTCGTATCAAAATTATGATCGAGAATGGAAAGGTACCGAACGCATTCAAATTACCAATCCAAACGGAACTTGGTCGCGTCCCTTGGGCCAAAACAAAAACGTAGAAGCTATTTTGGGGGAGCAAATTAGCCTGCAAGGATGTTTCAAAACAGGCAGCATCAAACACCAAATCTTTTCAGGATTGGATTATGAGCAATCGGTTGCTACGGCACACACTTTTGTATTTTCTCCTACAACTTATGATACGATTAACGTCTTTACTTTCGACCCAAACCATCAAACAACGACCGAACCCAACGCTACCCCTACCCAAAAAGTAGTTACTACCACCAACCGATTGGGCGTTTATGCGCAAGATTTGATCTCGTTTACAGATCAATTCAAAATGTTGGCGGGCATCCGTTGGTCGTGGCAAGAAGCCCAAGCAGCAACAACAGTCTTTACCACACCATCAACTACTAAAGGAATCCCTTTAAAAGACGTGGTATTTTCTCCAAAAATTGGATTCATTTATCAGCCGGATAAAAACTCGAGTCTTTTTGCCAGTTATTCGAATTCATTTACCCCAAATACAGGTACCACAGTCGATTTACAACCCATTGAAGCCTCAATTATTGATCAATATGAAGCAGGTGTTAAAAAAGATTTTTGGAACGGAATCTTGAGTACCAATGTTACCGTGTATCATATTACCAACAGCAATTTGGCACAAACAGCCGAATTTAAAGCCGACGGGGTTACCCTAAATACCGATACGAATCTCAAAGTGTTGAATGGAGCCACCACAAGTAAGGGAATCGAAATTGACATCACAGCCAAACCGATCGAAGGATTGAACATCGCAGCAGGTTACAGTTATAACGATAGCCGATACCGTACAACGAAGCAAGTGAACGGCGGATTTATTGAAGGCGACCGATTGGTACGTACACCCGCAAATACAGCGAACATGAGTTTCTTTTACACCTTTCCTTTGGGTAAATTAAAAGGAGTATCTGTGGGTGCGATTGGCAATTATATTGGGGACCGTTTTGGCGGATGGAACGATCAATATGTGGTGAACGCTACCACGGGAGCTGTAACGATTAATGATCGAGACATTCCGTTGCAAGGATATACTACTATGGATGTTTCGGTTGGATATACCTATAAAAAATGGGGTGTTTTGTGCAAATTATCGAACCTTACCAATACATTAAATTATACCGTTCATGAAAACTACAGTGTGAATCCGATTGCGCCGAGACAAATCATGACCCGTTTTAAATATACCTTTTAATCAAATTTTTTACTTTATAAATATGGCAAAATTAACCGCACGTAACCTCCATAGAGATTTGGGCTATTTTTATGTTGGCTTGATCATTTCCTTTGCTTTTTCTGGCATTTTGATGAACCACCGAGACATGTGGCATCCCGAAAAGTATACTGTTTCGACCAAAGCAATTCAAGTAACACTTCCTGAAGACCAAGAAATAACGGAAGAATTTGCGGAAGCATTAGGTAAAAAACTCGGAATTGAGGATACCTTTAGACGGCATAAAGTAAAAGAGGAGGTATTAAAACTGTCGTTTGAAAAAAATGACGTCGAGATTGATTTGAAAACAGGAACTGGCGAAATTGAAACTTTTGTAAAAACACCCCTTATAAGCCAAACGATGAAACTGCACAAAAACACTTCCAATTGGTGGATTTATTATTCGGATGTATTTGGGCTTTCGTTGATTACGATAGCTGTTTCTGGTATGTTGCTGATTACTGTGGGCAAAAACACCTTTGGTAACCGGGGATGGAAATTGGCTGCAGCCGGATTGGTTGTTCCGTTGTTGGTGTTGGCACTCTTAAATTAACAATTAAACGGCTCACGAAAGTGGGCCTTTTTTTTGTATTCAATTTTAATTATATTTGTGGTATATAAGCCCTTAATTATGAATTGGATAGCCCGAATTACCCAGCACAAAGGTGTGCCTCGAATAGCGGTGTGTTTTGAAAAAAATGACGCGCTCATCAACAAAATAAAAACATTTAAGGATGCGCGATGGAGTGCTTCCAAAAAGTATTGGCACCTACCTGATACCGAAGCCAACCGATCGCATTTTAACCTAGCCTTAGCACGTACTTTAACGCCCAATGAGGAAGGAATGGCGAGTATTGCCACTTTCAACAAATACCTTTTATCCAAACGCTACAGTCCGAATACGATAAAAACCTATTGTGAAGCCTTAAAATCGTTTTTGACTTTTTGCAACACTAAAGCCATTCGGGACATCACAAATAACGATGTTATATCCTACAATACTTCCTATATTTTAAAGCATCAATTGTCTTCTTCGTATCAAAATCAAATTGTAAATGCCATCAAATTGTATTTTAAAATTGTTAAAGACACTTCGGTCGAAATTGACAAGATTCATCGACCAAAGAGAGCGAAGGTGTTACCCAATGTTTTGAGCAAGGAAGAAGTGTTTCAAATTATTGAGATGACAGAAAACTTAAAGCACAAGACATTGTTGGCGTTGATCTATTCGGCGGGACTTCGCATTAGTGAGGCGTTGCAAATGAAGCCCCAGGATATTGATAGTGTTCGCATGTTGATTCATGTTAAAAATGCCAAGGGAAAGAAAGACCGTTATACGTTATTGTCGGAGAAAATTTTGGCGTTGTTGCGAACGTATTACAGCATTTACAAACCGAAAGAATATTTGTTTGAAGGGCAAATGGGCGGACGGTACAGTAGTCGAAGTGCGCAAGCCCTATTAAAAAAGGCTGCAAAACATGCAGGCATTCAAAAGTCGATTAGTTTGCATACGTTGCGGCACAGTTTTGCTACCCATTTATTGGAGAGTGGCACAGATTTGAGGTACATACAAGAGTTATTGGGGCACAGTAGCCCGAAAACGACGATGATCTATACCCATGTAACGAATACGCAATTAAAAAAAATAAAGAATCCATTTGACCAATAGGTAAAATTGTTATATTTGATTATTAATAAATTAAAAACACGCAACACAATTCGATAAACTTGCGCCAATCGCCCTCTATTGAGAAGTAAAGAGCATAAAACATGCGAGTATATATGAGTTAGTGGCAAGGCTAAAGAAAACTCGAACTATAAATGTTGTTTTTGCTTAATAAATTTAAGATAAACACAACTAAAATATTTATAATTCACTTAAAAAAAATCAACAATATGGATTCAATTTTTACGAGAACATATAAGCTAACTGTTGGCAACATTTTTTCATTTTTACTTATATGTTATGCAATCTTAAATTTTGTTGAACCAGGAGATGAACCTTTTGGCTACATTATCGGATTGATATCTTTATTCTCTGCATTGGCTTTACTTGGAATAGATTTCTGTTTACAAACTCGAATTCAAAGTATAGCATTCATTAATGTTGTGGATCTAATCATTTCGATTCTAATTAGTTACTATCTTATTGCGTAAACCCTGCCACTAACAGCGGTTTGGCTCAATGGCTGGTTTTGTATTTCAGTAGGCGGAAAATCATCAGATAGAAAAATTGAGTACTTTAGACAAATAATTTAATAATCCGCCACTGCCAGAAGCAGCAAAACGTTGTAGGCAAGCTTAAAAATAATCTAATCAAGACAAATTAATGGAAGAAAATTTAATTCAAGATTCAATCAGAAAAGAAGAACTTCAGTTGGAATTCATCGAGAAGTTTAAATACTTTAAAGTTCCTTTTCTTTGTGTTTTCGTTAGTTTAATTTCTTTCACTCAAGGCTTTCAGAATATCTCAAGTATTAGGATAACGGAAATGACTACAAAACTTGGTTTTTTATTTATTATTTTAGGCAGTATCTCCTACGTGAATAAATTAGTTCGTTTAAAATTAGTTTCCGTAGAATTTTCTGTTCCAAATGTTACGGAAAGCATAATGAAATTAGCATCCGAAAGGGATTGGAAAACAGAACTGAAGAATGAGAAAATCATAATATTAAAAACTGTGCCTATAAGAAATTATAATAATTATATTGTTTATAACAGAAACGAAGGTGAAAAAATATACATTTTTTTCAATGGCAAGAAAGTGCTATTGAGAAGTATTGATAACCTAGAAAATAATGCATTCAAAATTCAGAATGGAGAAAACTCAGCAAACGAAAATGCGGTTATTAATAGATTAAATCCACCTGGAAACAGCGGTTTTTCGCAATAGCTGGTTTTGAATTTCAGTAGGCGGAAAATCATTAAATAGAAAAAATGAGTATTTTAGACAACTAATTTAATAACCCGTCACTGCGCCAAGCGCCGGAACGCTACAAGATATTTTATGACGAAACTGATAAAAATAGGATGCTGCTTGATTTTTCTTTCTCAATCAAACGAGTATAGTTTCAATTGTAAATTAACTTATGAAGCTACTGATCTTAAAAATCAAAAGAAAAATCACATCATCAGTTACCTTATAAATGAACAAGACAACAGTTATAATTCTACTCTTCTCAATAGTTCGAGCAACACCGAAGAAATTACATTTATAGACCAAAACGGAACTTATTGGAAAGGCCAATTAGTCAATCCAAATGTGAAAAAATCTGTAATTACATTAGACAAAAAACAATTAGAAAAATATAGTAATCCATATAAATATCAAGTGGACAATTATGATTTCGTAGAATTAAAAGACACGCTTTTAGACCATAAAAATTGTAAGCGTTTTATGTTGAAAAGTAACGATGAAGAAAAAGAACAAAAGAAAAAACTAGGCAGAGAAATATACATTATAGATCCCTCTTCAAAAGTTCAACCTTTATTAACATTTAGCACTGCATATGAAGTTTGGAAAAGTAGAAAAAACATTCCAAACGGGATAATTATAGAAAAATATTTTTATAATTATAAAGGAGAAATGGTAACCAAAGAGAAATTAAAAAGTAAAGAAAATATTAGCCTAAAATTTATATTCGACTCAGAATAAAAATTTCGACTAACAGCCGTCTAACACACTAGTTGGTTTTAGATTTCTGCAGTCAGAAATGCATCACATTGAAAAAATGAGAAAGTTAATATTACAAATGCAAGTTTCGCTAGACGGATTTAATTCGACGGGGCCCAATGATGAGCAAAAATGGGTTACTTGGGCTTGGGACGAAATTAAACATGACGTTCTTGAGTTGGCTCAAAGTTGCGACACCGAAATAATCGGTAGAAAATTGGCTGTTGACTATATCCCATTTTGGGCAAAGACGTCAACAGATTCCGAATCAATGATGTTTGAACTTGCTAAAATAAAAGCCCAACAGAAGAAAATTGTTTTCACAAAAACACTAGAAAAATCGGATTGGGAAAACACAGAGCTTGCAAAAGGCAATTTAAGTGAAGAAATAAACAAACTTAAAAATCAAAGCGGCAAAGACCTACTTGTTTACGGAGGCAGTTCCTTTGTTTCAAATCTTGTGAAAGAGAATTTAATTGACGAGTTTTATTTATTTTTAAATCCGGTTGCATTAGGCCGGGGAATTCCAATATTTGATTCGTTAAAAGAATGGCAACAATTACAACTTATAAAATCAAAAACATTTGAAAGCGGAATCCTTCTTCTGCATTATGTTAGATCATAAATATCAATAACCGTTTTCAAAGGCAAAAGATGTACTTAAGGTGAAAATGGGGTCTTTCGTTAATTGCTGATTTGGAATGTATAAAAACAAAAAAATCCCAAGTAACTTGGGATTTTTTTTTATGGGTTGCCATCTAATTGGAAACCGGTATATTCTCTAAAATTTCTACTAAAAATTTCCAGAATTTTTGGGATGAAGCAATTGAAGCTCTTTCATCCGGACTGTGTGCACCGTGAATAGTTGGACCAAATGAGATCATGTCCATCTCTGGATAATTCGTACCCAAAATTCCGCATTCTAATCCTGCATGACAAGCCACTACTTTTGGCTTTTCTTGATTTTGCTTTTCGTAAATAGCTACTAAAACGCCTAGAATTGGTGAGTTTACATTGGGAGTCCATCCTGGATAACTTCCTGCAAAATCAACTTCGCAACCAAACAATTCGAAAGCAGCACGTAAACCGTTTGCCAAATCAAATTTTGAAGTTTCAACCGAAGATCGGGTCAAACATTGGATGGTAATTTGTCCGTCTTTTACAATAACTCGAGCTACATTATTTGAAGTTTCAACCAAATCTTCCATATCAGCAGACATTCTGTAAACTCCATTGTGAGCTGCATACAATCCTCTCAACAAACCTTCTTGAACACCCAAATCCATAACATGTTGAGGTAATTCAGACGGTGTGATTTCAATAGTCAAATTGGGTTCTGTCGTTTGGAATTCAGCTTTGATGTCTGCAATGATTTCTTGCATTTCAAAAACAAAAACGTCGTTATACATTTCAGCTACAATCACTTTTGCAACACTCTCACGCGGAATCGCATTGCGCAAACTTCCTCCATTTATTTCAGAAATCTGAAGTCCGAAATTTTCAAAACTATCAAAAAACAATCGGTTCATGATTTTATTCGCATTCCCTAACCCTTTATGGATATCCATTCCTGAATGTCCACCATTTAAACCTTTAACTGTAATGGTATACCCTACAGAACCTTCTGGCGTTGCTTCAAGATTGTAATTCCTTTTAGCAGTAACATCAATACCTCCAGCACATCCAATATCAATTTCGTCGTCTTCTTCGGTGTCGAGATTTAACAAGATTTCACCTTGCAAAATACCTCCTTTTAAATTCAAAGCTCCCGTCATACCCGTTTCTTCATCGATGGTAAAAAGGGCTTCGATAGCTGGATGCGCAATATCTGTACTTTCTAAAACAGCCATAATTGCGGCAACTCCTAGCCCATTATCTGCACCAAGCGTGGTTCCTTTTGCACGTACCCAATCGCCGTCAACATACATATCTATTCCTTGTGTGTCAAAATCAAATGTGGTATCGTTATTCTTTTGATGTACCATATCCAAATGCCCTTGCAAAACAATTGGCTTACGGTTTTCCATACCTTTTGTAGCTGGTTTTCTGATGATGACATTTCTGATTTCATCTTCAAAGGTTTCTAATCCAAGGTGGTTTCCAAAATCTTTCATGAATTGGATCACACGCTCCTCTTTTTTTGAAGGACGTGGTACCGCATTTAGATCGGCAAATTTATTCCAAAGTGCTTTGGGTTCAAGATTTCTAACTTCTGTACTCATACTAAATTTTAGTTTGTAAATTCAATAGCAAAGTTACAAAGATTAATTTCTTTGCGAATTGAAAACTAATTATATTTACAATTTAATACACATGTTACAACGAAACTATTTTTTAACGCTCTTTTTGGTGCTGCAAATTATTTGCTTGAACCTCTTGTCATTGGTGCCCAAATTTGTCGAAATCAGTTACAGCAACGGGTGGTACCCTATTGTTTCCCAAATTGAACGGGTAATATTTGGTATTTTTCCGTTTTCGGTTGGTGATTTACTGTATGCGATTGTGTTGATTTATTTGGTATATAGTAGTATAGCAACATTCAGAAACAGGAAATTTTCTTGGAAATCTACTTTACTAAAAGTCACAAATCATTTGTCGGTGCTCTTCTTCCTATTCCATGTTTTGTGGGCGTTCAATTATTACCGCTTGCCCTTATTTGAAAAAATGAACCTCTCCAAAGCGTATTCTGAAACAGACTTGATTCAGTTTACTGAAAAATTAATTGATAAAACCAATGCGGTTCATTTGAGTAGTACTAAAAACAAACTGAAAAGGATACAACCTACTTGGTCCCAACAAGAAGTATTTGAAAAGGTGCAAAATGGATATCAAAATTTAAGTTCAGAGTATCCTTATTTTACCTATTCGTTTCCCAGCCAAAAAACTTCTTTATTCAGCAAACCCCTAACCTACATGGGTTTTAGCGGCTATCTAAATCCGTTTACCAATGAAATGCAAGTCAATAGTCTGTTGCCTAAATCTTCAACACCTATGGTAGTTTGCCATGAAATGGCACACCAAATGGGATATGCCAGTGAGAGTGAATGCAATTTTATCGGATTTTTGGCCAGTACAAAAAACAAAGAAGCAAGCATTCAATACTCGGGGTATGCAACTGCTCTTCGATATTGTTTGGCCCTCATTGCTCAAAAGGATGAAGCCAAATTCATGCAGTTAAAGCGAACTTTACATCCCGGAATTATATTGGATTTTAGACATAATGAGCACTTTTGGAAATCGTACGATACGTTTATCGAAAAAGGATTTCATGCTTTTTATGATCAATATCTCAAGATGAACCAGCAAGAAGAAGGCATGAAAAGCTATAGTAAATTTGTAGATTTGATGATCAATTATTATCGTGATAAGGACTTGTAATCAGTTACATCATGAGCCTTTCTCATTGATTTTTTTCTATTTTTGTAACAAATAACTTTTGTAAGTTACTAATAACAACATGGACAACCAATTGGAACAATTATTTGTAACACAATTGCGTGACAATCAGAATATTATACATAAAATATGTAGACTATATACTTCTGATAGTGACGCACACAAAGACTTGTTTCAGGAAATCACGATTCAGTTATGGAAAGCTTTTCCTAAATTTAGAGGTGATTCCAAATTTTCAACTTGGGCGTATCGCGTTGCACTGAATACAGCCATTACCCTCTATCGAAAAAACACGAGAAGCATCCAAACAAGTGATTATGAAAAACACAGTTACTTCATTTCTCAAGAAGACTACAACCCGGAAGAAGAAGAACAACTGAAACTAATGTACCAAGCTGTACATCAATTGAATGACATTGAAAAAGCACTGATTTTCATGTATTTGGAAGACAAAGATTATGCTGAAATTTCTGAAACATTAGGAATTTCTGAAGTCAATGCGCGTGTCAAAATGAATCGAATTAAAAATAAATTAAAAAAAATATTAAATCCGTAAGAAAATGATGAATGAATTGGATTTATTGAAAAAAGATTGGCATAAAAACAAAACCAATTTCCAACAAGTTACCGAGCATGACATTTATAAAATGATTCATAAGAAATCGTCTTCTATTGTCAAATGGATACTGATAATTAGTATCGTAGAATTTATAATTTTGAACGGATTGAGTTTTTTAATCAACGTTGATGAATATGAGGTGTTTCTTAAGATACACCCCTATTTGAATGTACTTGAAAAATTAAATTATTTCATCATCATTGGATTTATCTATCTTTTCTATAAAAATTATCAAACCATTTCTACGTTAGATTCTTCTAAAAAATTGATCAACGATATTTTAAAAACAAAACGTATCGTGAACTATTATATTTACTGGAATGTGATTATAAGCACTGTTTTTGGGGGATACGGAGTGATAGACGGATTTACTTCGACCTTTGAACATGTGAATT
>ERZ650308.2092-NODE-2092-length-10013-cov-7.540370_pt1 | contig 10013 bp, 7 predicted proteins | sample MGYA00376244_ERZ650308 | MGnify/ENA primary metagenome ERZ650308 (study PRJEB26733, sample SAMN07839295) | wastewater metagenome | biome: small river; feature: stream; material: water | place: USA: North Carolina | collected 2016-04-26 ...
CGGCAACATTGGGTGAAGGAATGAAAATTATCGGTTTTCCTACAATACACAATTCTGAAACCGAAGAAGCTCCTGCTCTCGAAATCACAATATCCGCTGCAGCATACACCAAATCCATTCGCTCAATAAACGCCATTACTTGGACGTTTTTTGAATTGTATTTTTGATACTCCTCAAAATATAATTTACCACATTGCCAAAGCAATTGTACATTTTGTGTGGCAAAAAACTCCAATTCTTTTTCAATTAATTGATTGATGCGACGAGCACCTAAACTTCCTCCTAAAATCAAAATCGTTTTTTTATTGGGATCCAAGTTAAAATGCGCCTGCCCTTCTGCTCTCTTTCCTTCAATTGCAATTAAGTCTTGGCGAACTGGATTACCCGTTAAAATAATTTTGTCTTTTGGAAAAAAACGCTCCAAGTTTTCATAGGCCACACAAATTGCATTGGCTTTTTTACTTAGTAACTTATTAGTAATACCTGGATATGAATTTTGCTCTTGAATAACCGTTGGAATTCCGGAACTATTTGCCATTTGTAATAAGGGCCCGCTGGCAAAACCTCCGGTTCCAATGACTACATCCGGTTGAAATTGTTTTATAATTTGTCTTGATTTTAACAAGCTACTTAATAACTTTATTGGAAACATGGCGTTATCCAATGTCAATCTCCTTTGTAGACCGGCAATCCAAAGTCCTTTAATTGGATAACCTGCTTGAGGTACTTTTTGCATTTCCATTTTATCCTGTGCCCCAACGAAAAGAATATCGGCATCAGGAAAACGAGACTTCAATTCATTAGCGATAGCAATAGCTGGATATATATGTCCTCCTGTTCCTCCGCCGCTTAATATGAATTTGTATGTTCTCATGGTAAATGTACTATTTGTTTATTACGGCATCCATCGGATTTTTTGAACTGTCTTGAATGGAGTAATTGCCTGTTTCTATATGCTTTTCGTCTGCTTCTAATTCTTGGTCAATTAATCGTTGAAGTACTTCTTCTCGTTTGGCCGCTTCTTTTTGTTCTAGTTCGATTTCTTCTTCTTTCTTGGTCACATTAATAATAATTCCAAGTGCAAAACAAGTCATCCAAATAGAACTTCCTCCACTACTAATCAATGGTAAGGTTTGACCTGTAACAGGTAATAATTCTACAGCCACAGCCATATTAATTAAAGCCTGAAATATTAATGGAAAACCCAAACTAATGACGACTAATTTTCCGAAAAGCGTATTGGATTTATGCGCTGCGATTACAAATCGGAATAGCAATAAAAGGTACAACCCTAAGACTCCCAGTCCGCCAACTAATCCATATTCTTCCACAATAATGGCATAAATAAAATCAGAGGAAGATTGAGGCAAAAAGTGTCTTTGTACACTTTTTCCAGGACCAACTCCGGTAAAATTCCCAGAGGCAATTGCGGTTTTAGCCGCATTGATTTGATACTCGTCTTCTCCTTCTTTATCGGTTCCGTAATTTTCGATTCGACTAATCCAAGTATCTACCCTACTGAAGAATTTTGAATCAGGAAATGCTTTAGACAACACCACAAAAATTAGCAAGCCTGCGATTGCCATTGCCATGATGTACCCAATATACTTCAATTGGTATTTTCCAACAAAAGCAATCATAACCACCATCACAAACATTAAGGCAGTAGTCGAAAAATTGGCAGGCAAAATCAATACTAAAGTGATAAATACCGGAATCCATAACTCCACAAAAGAAGCTTTAAAAGTTAACGGTGTTTCTCTTGTCTTTGATAAATAACGCGCCACATAAATGTATAAAATGATGGCTGCTATAGAAGACGTTTGAAATGAAATTCCAATGAAAGGTAATTGCAACCATCGACTGGCATTGGCACCGCCAATATTGGTTCCTTTAAATAGTGTTAGTGCTAAAAGCCCCCAAACAATTGGCAATCCAATTCTTGAGATTACCCTAAAATAATGGTAAGGCACTTTATGCACAAAATATATAATCATGAAACCCATACCTAAATGAGCCAAATGCTTTACTAAATAGCCAAGGGTATTTCCATCTCCATCTCGACCAAAAGCTAAATTGGTACTGGCGCTAAAAACTGGCATAAAAGAAAACAAAGCCAATAAAGCCAAGAATGACCAAATTACCTTATCCCCTTTTAAATTGCTTAGTAGCTGTTTGAGTTTCATATCGCTTAAAGTCTAATTAATAGTTCCCTATTATAAATTGTAAACTGCCTGTTTGAATTGTTTTCCTCTGTCTTCGTAGTTTTCGAACAAATCGAAACTTGCACAAGCTGGTGACAATAAAACAGTATCTCCTTTTTCGGTCATGCGTTGTGCCATACGAACAGCATCGTTCATGTTGTCCACTTCGATCATCACATCTACAACATTACCAAAAGCTTCAATAATTTTTTTATTATCTACTCCTAAACAAATAATCCCTTTTACTTTTTCGTTTACCAAAGACATCAACTCGTGATAATCGTTTCCTTTATCAACACCCCCAACTATCCAAACTGTTGGTGTAGTCATACTATCCAAAGCAAAGAAAGAAGCATTTACATTTGTCGCTTTCGAATCGTTGATGTATTGCACATTTTGGATTTTTAATACTTTTTCCAAACGGTGTTCTACTCCTTGAAAATTAGACAAGCTCTCTCTAATGGTTGCATTTCTAATTTGCATCAATTTGGCCACAGAAGTTGCTGCCATAGCATTCTTCATATTGTGTTTTCCTTCTAATGCAATTGATTCTGTTTCCATTGAAAATTCTTCGTGATTCATCATCTTTACTTCGATTTTATTGTCTTTTATATAAGCCCCTTCAGTGAACACTTGGTTCAATGAAAAAGGAATTAGTGTTGCTTTTGTTGTATTATTTTTCAACCAATTTGTTATTGCTTCGTCTTCTGCATCATAAATCAAATAATCCTCTTCGGTTTGATTCATTGTAATTCTAAACTTAGAATTGATGTAATTTTCATACTTATAATCATAACGATCCAAATGATCTGGACTAATATTCGTTAGAATTGCAATGTGTGGCTTGTAATCAATAATTCCGTCCAATTGAAAACTGCTTAGCTCTAAAACGTAAGAATCAAAATCGTTGTCAGCCACCTGACAAGCAAAACTTTTACCAATATTTCCACCTAGACCTACATTCAAGCCTGCTGATTTTAGCAAATGATAGGTCAACATTGTAGTGGTGGTTTTACCATTACTCCCTGTTATTCCAATTGTTATTGCTTTAGTGTAAGGAGCTGCGAATTCAATTTCTGAGATTACTTTAACTCCTTTTTCAAACAGCTTTTTGACTATAGGTGATTTTTCGGGAATTCCCGGACTTTTCATCACCACATCTGCATTTAGAATTAGTGATTCCGTATGCATTTCTTCCTCCCAAGCAATTCCATTATGATTAAGAACGTCTTTATAACTTTCCTTTATTTTACCAAAATCAGATACAAAAACATCATACCCTTTTTTCTTGCCAAGAATGGCAGTACCTACTCCACTTTCTCCTCCTCCTAAAACAACTAATCGCATCTATCTCAGTTTTAATGTCACAATTGATAGAATAGATAACATGATAGCAACAATCCAAAAACGAGTTACAATCTTACTTTCATGGTATCCTTTTTTCTGATAATGATGATGTAAAGGAGACATTAGAAAAATTCTTCTCCCTTCGCCAAAACGTTTTTTTGTATACTTGAAATAAGCAACTTGAAGTACTACCGATAAATTTTCTGCTAGAAAAATTCCGCAAAACAATGGAATCAGCATCTCTTTTCTTACGGCTATTGCTAATACTGCTATAATTCCACCAATTGTCAAACTACCGGTATCTCCCATAAATACTGAAGCTGGAAAAGAATTGTACCAAAGAAACCCAATCAATGCTCCTACAAATGCTGAAATGAATACAGTCATTTCTCCTGAATTAGGAATATACATGATATTCAAATAGTTAGAAAAGATGATGTTTCCAGATAAAAATGTGAATATACCTAGAGCAAATACTGAAATAGCAGATGTACCCGCTGCTAAACCATCTATGCCATCTGTTAAATTGGCTCCATTTGATACAGCAGTAATGATAAAAATTACTACAGGAATGAAAATTAACCAAGCCCAATTCTGATAGCCTTCACCAGTCCATGCAATTACCTCTGCATAATCAAATTCGTTATTCTTAAAAAACGGGATTGTAGTTGCAGTAGATTTTACCTCAACAGGGGCTTGTACTATGGATGTAACTGAAGTTGATTTTAAAACTGGAGAGTTTGAAGCATTTTCTAAAACAGTAACTGCAGGACTAAAGTATAGAACCGACCCAACAATAATACCTAATCCTACTTGACCAAATATTTTAAAAATTCCTTTTAAACCTTGTTTGTCCTTTTTAAATATTTTGATATAATCATCAATAAAACCAATTGTACCCATCCAAAGAGTAGTTACTATTAAAAGGACAATGTAAATATTATCCAATTTTGCAAAGAGAACTACCGGAACTAGAGTTGCAAAAATGATAATTAATCCCCCCATAGTTGGCGTTCCTGCTTTTTCATTTTGACCAGCTAAACCTAATTCACGAACCGTTTCTCCTACTTGTTGATTGCGTAAGAAATTAATAATTCTCTTCCCATAAATTGTGGATAACAATAAAGAAAGTAAAAATGCCAACCCTGATCTAAAGGTGATGTATTGGAAAACTCCTGTCCCTGATACATTTAAAGTTTTATCTAAATATTCAAATAAGTAGTATAGCATAATTTTTATTTATGGAGTTGTTCTAGTAATTCTTTTACAATTTTCATATCATCAAAATCATGACGTACGCCATTAATTTCTTGATAGGTTTCATGGCCTTTACCAGCTATTAATATGATATCATTAGGCTGAGCCAATTGGCAGGCAGTTTTAATTGCTTGCTTTCTGTCTGTGATTGATAGAATTCTTTTATAATTATGTGGCGCTACTCCGGATTCCATTTCGCTTATAATTACTGCTGCATCTTCATTTCTAGGATTATCAGAGGTAAATACTGCTTTATCACTTAAATCAGAAGCAATACCTCCCATTACTGGGCGTTTGGTTTTGTCTCGGTTTCCACCGCAACCCACAACTGTAATCAATTGTTCGTTTTTAGTCCGAATATCGTTGATGGTTTTCAATACGTTTTCTAAAGCATCAGGTGTATGAGCATAATCTACAATGGCTGTAACATTTTCGGCAGAAACAATGTATTGAAAACGACCAGAAACACTTTCTAACTCGGATAATAATCGTAATGCTTCCAAACTTTCCATTCCCAATTCAATAGCAGTTCCGTAAATAGCTAATAAATTGTAAGCATTAAATGTTCCAATTAACTTAACCCAAACTTCGTTGCCATTAACTTTCAAAAGCAGTCCAGATAATTGACTTTCTAAAATTTGCGCTTTATAATCTGCATAAGATTTTAAGGCATAACTGCACTTTTTGGCAACCGTATTTTGCAATACAACTGAACCGTTTTTGTCGTCGATATTAGATAGTGCAAAAGCGGTTTTAGGTAAATGATCAAAGAATGATTTTTTTACATCACGGTATTCTGCAAAAGTGGGATGATAATCTAAATGATCGTGTGATAAATTAGTAAATACCCCTCCAACAAAATGCAATGCTTCAGTTCGTTTTTGATGCACTCCATGTGAACTCACTTCCATAAAGCAATAATCAACACCTGCTTCAACCATTAAAGCTAAATAACTATTAATGGTTATAGAGTCAGGTGTAGTATGTGTAGCTGGATACTCCACATCGTCAACCATGATTTTAACTGTTGAAAGCAAACCTACTTTATGTCCCGCTTTCTTATACAATTGATATAATAAAGAAGCAATTGTAGTTTTTCCATTGGTACCTGTCACCCCTACTAATTGTAGTTTTTGTGAAGGATTTCCAAAATAATTTGCCGCAACAACAGCTAAGGCTGCATTGGTATCTTTTACCTGAATATAGGTAACTCCCTCAGCTATATCTTTTGGAAAACTATCACACATAATTGCTGACGCACCTAAGTCGATAGCTTTTGAAATATAATCATGACCATCCGAAATAGTACCACGAATAGCTACAAAAAGATCATTTTTTTCTATTTTTCTAGAATCAAAATCTATCTTTCCAATAACTATGTCTGTCGAACCCTTTATGGCTTCAATAGCTACTTTGTATATTATGTCTTTTAGGATACTCACGATAATTCTAATACTATGGTTGTGTTCTTTGCTATATTTTGTCCCGCTTGTAGCGACTGTTTCTTCACTTTGCCAAAGCCTTTTATTTTAACTCTTATTCCTAAATTTTCTAAAAGAGCCAAAGCATCCATACCAGACATACCTCTTACATTTGGAATAGTGTTTTGCCTTTTATGAGAATTAGCATTATAGGATGCATAATCCAATTCTTGTTTAGGAATTTTTCTATCAATTTTTTTAATTGTATTGGTAGATGGAGCGTCTGTAAATATTTTTTGGGCAATTCTTTTAAATACAGGTCCTGCAACATCGGCACCATAATAATTATTATGAGCGGTGTTTGGCCTATGCACCATAACAATACAAGTATACTGCGGCTTATTAGCTGGGAAATACCCAACAAACGAAGAGGCGTAATACATGCCAGATCCGGTTTTATTACCATAGTTCATTTGCGCTGTTCCAGTTTTTCCTGCCATCGGAAACTCTTTAGTGTACAATGATTTGGCAGTTCCTCGTTTTACCACATTTTCTAATAAAGCACGTACTTTTTTCAATGTTTCAGGCGAACAAACTTTTGAATTGATAACTTGAGTATCGAATTTTTTAACCGTTGTATTCCACTTCTTAATTTCAGAAACTAATTGTGGTTTTACCATTACACCATTGTTTGCAACAGAATTGTAAAAAGTCAAAGTTTGCATAGGAGTAATATTTACTCCATATCCGAACGCCATCCATGGAAGTGAAATTTTGGACCATCTTGCTTGACCTGGTTTTGGGATTATTGGAGACGCTTCCCCTTTTAACTCTAAACCAATTTTTTTATCTAATCCCCAATCTTCAATATGCTTTATAAATTTTGAAGGATTATTTTTATAATTATTGTATACAGATTGAACCATTACCGTATTTGACGAAACTTCAAATCCATGTCCTAAAGAAACTCTTCCCATTCCTTTATGTGAATCCACAACATTTTTCCCAAAATAAGTTATTACTCCACCTCTAGCATCAAAAACAGTACTGGTGTCGGCAACTTTATCTTCCAAAACCGCCATAAGATCTACTAATTTGAATGTAGATCCAGGATCATGCGCTTCTGTAATAGCATAATTCAATGTTTCATTATAAGTACCATCACTAAGTCTACCCAAATTTGAAATAGCCTTAATGTGTCCTGTCTTAGTTTCCATTACGACCACAGTTCCGTGCTCTGCTTCGTATTCTTCCAATTGTTTTAATAAGGCGTGGTGCGCTATATCTTGTATAAAAACATCTATTGTAGAAATAACATCATACCCATCTATAGGATCTACCTCATTAAAATCGCGAATCGGTTTCCACTGTCCTTTGGCAATTTTTTGTTTTAAAATCTTACCGTCTTTACCGTTCAAATATTTTCTGTAAGCCCATTCAATTCCTTTTCCATCAGGAGTACTATCCGGTTTCATTCTTTCGTAACCAATGGTTCGTTCAGCAATTCGTCCGATTGGATATTCTCTAACCGGCTCAGGCTTTACGATAATTCCGCCTTTATTTGCTCCTTCTTTAAACAATGGAAACTCTTTAATTTTTACATAATCCGTGTAACTTAAACCACGCGCAATTAAAAAATACCTGTTATTTGTGGCTCTTGCTTTGCGCAAAGCTCTTTCATAATAATTAGATGGTTTGCCAAGTAAATAGGCTAATGAATCTGATAAAGAATCAACGGCTCTTTGAAACAATTCAGATTTTGGTACCACTGCATCAAATCGGATTTCATAATTTGGGATTGAAGTTGCTAGCAAACTCCCGTCTGACGAATAAATGTTTCCTTTGTTAGCTTTAATAGTAAATTCTTTTACCGTTTTTTCCTTCGCTTTTTTGCGGTAATGATCCCCTTGAACCCATTGAATATTGGTCAATTTGAAGACTATAGCTACCGCCATCAAAAACATAGCAAAAGCTACGAGATAGATACGATACGAGATATTTTTATCTTCTACTGCCATAATTTTTCAAAAAAACTTTTTTCTACTTCTTTAACTACTTTAATTTTAATTGGAGGTACTGTTGATGGAACTATTTGTCTTGCTTCCATTTGTTTAGCTACTGTAGATTCCATTTTCAATTTCATTAACTCCGAACGTCTGTCTACAAATTCAGAACGCAATTCTTTCACTTCAGTTGTAAGCTCCGCGATACGAAAAACTTTTTGCTCATAGCTCTGCGTATTGGCAATCATAACAATGGCTAAACCAATTATAAAAACAATAAAACGCCAGTTTTTAATTGCGTCTTCGTCTAATAAAAATCGAGCTTTTAATATGCCGTACAATCCGTGTTTCATTACAACTAATTATATTTTTTCAGCTATTCGCAACTTCGCACTACGTGCTCTATTGTTTTCTCGTATTTGTTCGTTATTTGGGACAATTAACTTTCCAATTGTTTTAAATGGAACAGAAAAATTTCCGAAAAAATCACGTTCTGGCTCTCCTTCAAACATTCCGTTTTTTACAAAACGTTTCACCAATCTATCTTCAAGAGAATGATATGAGATGATACTTAATCGCCCACCTGGTTTTAATATTTCCAATGATTGTTCTAAAAACTCTTTCAAAACGTCCATTTCTTGATTTACTTCTATTCGAATTGCCTGATACATTTGAGCCAAAATTTTATGACTTTTATGCGCTGGCAAAAACCGACTCAATACTTCTTTTAACTGTTCCGTATTGCGGATTGGCATTTTTTCTCTTGCCTCCAAAATAACTCTAGCAATAGCAGGCGCGTTTTTCAACTCTCCGTAATCCAAGAAAACCCTACGCAAATTATCCTCGTCATATTCATTAACCACTCGATAGGCGCTTAAATCATTTTTTTGACTCATTCTCATATCTAACTCAGCGTCAAATCGAGTAGAAAAACCTCTTTCAGCAACATCAAATTGATGAGAAGAAACACCTAAATCGCCCAAAATACCATCCACTTCTTTGATATTGTGAAAACGTAAAAAACGCTTTATAAATCTGAAGTTTTCATTAATAAGAACAAAGCGATCATCTTGTAAGGCATTCGCCAAAGCATCTTCATCTTGATCAAAGGCAAACAATTTACCATTTGGACCCAATCGACTTAAAATCTCTCTGGAATGCCCTCCGCCACCAAAAGTAACATCGACGTAAATTCCGTCCGGCTTAATATTTAAACCATCAACCGACTCATGCAGCAAAACAGGATTATGATACTCCATTGTCATCATCATTTACATTACCCATTACATCTTCTGCTAAATCAGCAAAATCAATATCTTCTCCGTTTATCGATTGCTCGTACAATTCTTTATCCCAGATTTCGACAATATTTACTGCCGAAGAAAAAACAACATCTTTTGAAATACTTGCAAAACCAACTAAATCTTTAGGTACTAACAAACGACCTAAAGCATCAATCTCAACCACCTTAACACCGGCTGTAAAACGACGAATAAAATCATTGTTCTTCTTTACAAATCGATTCAACTTATTGATTTTTTGCATCATTAAATTCCACTCTTGCATTGGATACAACTCTAAACAGGACTGAAAAACCGAACGCTTCAGCACAAAACCTTCTTGCAATGAAGAGGCAAGTTGCTTTTTCAAAGGAGACGGCAATAACACCCTTCCTTTAGCATCTACTTTACATTCATATGTTCCTACAATTGTGTTCAAAAAATTTTATTTAAATGATTCTAAGCAAAAATATAAAATATTTTACCACATTTTACCACAAT
>ERZ650308.2093-NODE-2093-length-10013-cov-4.002711_pt1 | contig 10013 bp, 9 predicted proteins | sample MGYA00376244_ERZ650308 | MGnify/ENA primary metagenome ERZ650308 (study PRJEB26733, sample SAMN07839295) | wastewater metagenome | biome: small river; feature: stream; material: water | place: USA: North Carolina | collected 2016-04-26 ...
CGCCAGAGCTGCAAAGCCGTATTCATGCAGCTGAAAATGCCACCCAACACAACCAAGCCATCACACTGGTGGTGGCGGCCAACTATGGCGGTCAGTGGGATGTGGTGCAGGCTGTTAAAAATTGGCAGGCAGCTAACCCAGCCTTGAATGCAAGCCAGCTTACGCAAGGCCAACTGGCACTGCACCTCAGCACCGCAGGCATGCCCGATGTTGATTTACTCATTCGTACAGGCGGCGAGCAACGCATCAGCAACTTTTTGCTGTGGCAAGCTGCCTATGCCGAGCTGTACTTTACCGACACCCTTTGGCCCGAATTTGACGAAACCGAGTTAAACAATGCCTTGCACTGGTACGCCACGCGAGAGCGCCGGTTCGGCCAAGTGCAAAGTCATACAACTAAAGAAACCGCATGACAGAACAAGCTGTAAATCACTACGAAGAAGATGAAATAAGCCTACTAGACATATTGGTCACCTTGGCCGAATCGTGGAGGCTGCTTGTATTTGGCCCACTCATCGCGGGCGTCCTGGCAGGTGCACTGAGCTTTTTGTGGCCTAAAACGTTTGAGTCAGTTGCTATTGTGCGAATGATGGAGGAGGAGGTGGCGCTGCTGCACGCAGTCCCCGTCTTAGATCCCTTAATTGAAAAGTACGGTCTTCTGGCCGAAGCTGATGGTAATTTGGACGACGCCCGTCAAGACCTGAAAAAGCGTTTGACTTTTGCAGTAGATAAAAAAACAAAGCTAGCGACCATTACAGTCAAAGCGAGCACACCGGAAGCAGCGCAGGAGCTGGGGCGCAGTGCTATTGTTGCAGTGTTAAAAGAGCTTCAGGTCAAAGGCCAAGAAAAAAAGTTGATAGAAAAAACTATTGCCATTAATAGCCGAGCTATTGCTAGCGCGGAAGATGCCATTGATTCTATTCAGCGCAATCTAAAAGGGGCGGGAGCTACCGATCAGGCGCAAGAGTCGGCAATTAAAAACTTGGCTGTTATCAATTCAGATATTACGAAGCTTAGCCAAGAAAATGAACAGCTTCTTCAAAAGCTAGAGGCCAGGGGTTCAGAGACTTTTGTGCAGGAACCAACTTTAATGAAAAGAAAAGTATCGCCCAAGTCCGGAGTGGTGATGGTTCTTAGCGTTCTCAGTGTTGGTGTTTTACTGTTGGTATTCGTTTTTCTGCGTAAAGCTTGGTTAGATGCTGCTCAAAATTCAAATGCATTAGAAAAAATACATCGTATTAAGCGAGCGTTTTTTTAATAATTTGAATTGGCGGATATTGAAAATAAAATTTATACGCGATATTTATTTGGAGGCGACTGAGGTTGCTGTAAGTTGTTATATGAGTAAATGTAGGGGACATAATTGAGAAAATATGAAGCACGACAGCGAGTCTTGGTGACTGGTGGGGCTGGATTCTTGGGGTCGCATTTAATTGATAGATTACTAAAGCGAGGTGATGAGGTTGTGTGTGCAGACAACCTGTTTACTGGGGCAAAGCGGAACATTGAACATTTGCTTGGGCATCCGAGATTTGAGTTTATCCGACATGATGTAACTTTTCCGTTATATATTGAGGCTGATCAAATTTACAACTTAGCATGTCCTGCAAGTCCAATTCATTACCAGCATGATCCCGTAGCTACGACAAAAACAAGCGTTCACGGTGCAATTAATATGCTCGGCTTGGCGAAGCGATTAAATGCAAGAATTTTTCAAGCCTCTACATCTGAAGTGTATGGTGATCCAACTGTCCATCCGCAGACTGAGGCCTATTGGGGAAATGTCAACACTATTGGGCCGCGAAGTTGTTATGACGAAGGTAAGCGTTGTGCAGAGACCTTGTTTTTTGATTACCATCGCCAGCATCAACTTGACATTCGGGTTGCTCGAATATTCAATACATACGGTCCGCGCATGCATCCGAACGATGGACGGGTGGTTAGTAACTTTATTGTTCAAGCGCTTAAAGGTGAGGAAATTACGCTTTACGGGGATGGCTTGCAAACTCGAAGTTTTTGTTACGTAGATGATCTAATAGAGGGATTTATTCGATTCATGGATCTCCCGCGGGTTGGCAAAAACGAGCCGGGCTATCCCGGGCCAATTAATCTCGGTAATCCCGGTGAATTCACTATTCGTCAGCTTGCAGAGAAAATCATTGAGCTTACGGGTTCTGCTTCTAAATTGACATTCCATCCATTGCCAACGGATGACCCCATGCAACGCCAGCCGGATATTAGTCGTGCACGAGAATACTTGAATGACTGGCAACCAAAAGTTCAGCTTGACGAAGGTTTAACTAAGACCATTGAGTATTTCGATGCCTTGTTAAGCCGTGACAATTAATTAATATTGGATGTTTATGTTAAAAAATTCAACAATTCTTATTACAGGCGGTACGGGTTCATTTGGCAATACTTTTGTGCCGATGACTTTGGCCAAATACAACCCTAAAAAAATTATCATTTTTTCTCGTGACGAGATGAAACAGTGGGATATGGCCAAAAAGTTTCAGGGTGATGATCGCGTTCGATTCTTTATCGGAGATGTGCGAGATAAAGAGCGTTTATATCGCGCGCTTGACGGTGTTGATTATGTGGTTCATGCTGCCGCCACTAAGATTGTGCCTACAGCTGAATACAACCCCTTCGAGTGCATCAAAACAAACGTAAATGGCGCGATGAATTTGATTGATGCTTGCATTGATAAAAAAGTCAAAGGTGTAGTTGCTTTATCTACTGATAAAGCAAGTAGTCCGATTAACTTGTATGGCGCCACGAAGTTAACTTCAGACAAGTTATTTGTTGCAGGCAATGCTTATTCAGGAGAGCACGGGTCGAAATTTTCTGTGGTCCGGTACGGCAATGTCATGGGGTCGCGTGGATCGGTAATTCCCTTCTTCATGTCGATTCGGGATAAAGGCGTCTTGCCAATTACAGACGACAGAATGACGAGGTTCATGATCTCACTAGAGCAAGGTGTTGAATTGGTTTGGCATGCCTTTGAAGATATGGTGGGTGGAGAAATTTACGTTAAAAAAATCCCATCCATGAAAGTTACAGATCTCGCGCGCGTTGTAGCACCTGAGTGCAAACAAGAAATTGTTGGTATTCGTCCAGGTGAGAAGTTGCATGAGCAAATGATTGGTGCGGAGGATTCGTATTACACATTTGAATATCCAGAGCACTTTAAAATTCTGCCAACAATCAATGATTGGGGAATCAGTCCAGAGCGTATTAAAGATGGCAAAAAAGTGCCCGAAGGCTTTATTTACTCGAGCGACAATAATGCTGAGTGGATGAGTGATTCGGATTTGCAAGCCTGGATCGAAAGCCATCGTGAAAAAATCGGGAGCATTTGATGATTCCTTACGGTCGCCAAGATATCACGCAAGCCGATATTGATGCGGTAGTGGAGGTTTTGCAATCTGATTATTTAACACAAGGGCCAGTTGTTCCTAAATTTGAACAGTCCGTTGCTTCTCACGTGGGTGCAAAGCACGCTTTGGCTGTTAACAGTGCTACGTCTGCCTTGCATATTGCATGTTTAGCGCTTGGGCTAGGCCCGAATGATTGGCTTTGGACCACGCCAGTAACCTTTGTCGCGTCAGCCAATTGCGGGTTGTATTGTGGTGCAAAGGTCGACTTTGTGGATATAGATCCCAGCACATATAACCTCAGTGTTGCCGAGCTTGAAATCAAGCTCATTGAGGCAGAAAAATATGGACGATTACCAAAAGTTCTAGTTGCGGTGCATTTGTGTGGTCAGCCTTGTGATATGCAAGCTATTCATGCCTTGAGTGATAAATATGGATTCAGGATCATTGAAGATGCATCACATGCTATCGGTGGTAAGTATAAAGGCGAATTTATTGGTAACTGTCGTTACAGTGACATTACTATCTTTAGCTTTCACCCAGTCAAGATCATCACAACAGCTGAAGGTGGGATGGCATTAACCAACTGTGATGAACTAGCAGCTCAAATGAGTTTGTTGCGAAGTCATGGAATTACCCGTGACGTCGAACAGATGACACATGCGCCAGATGGCCCTTGGTATTACCAGCAAATTGGTTTGGGGTTTAATTACCGAATGACTGAGTTGCAAGCTGCGCTTGGCGTAAGTCAAATGCAGAGATTAGATTCATACATTGCGCGACGCCATGAGTTAGCTACACGTTATGAGCAGCTGTTGGAGGGTATTTGCATCACTACGCCTTGGCAGCATCCTGATAGCTACTCTGGCTTGCATCTTTATGTAATTCGCTTGCAACTAAATGAAATCAATAAAACCCACAAACAGGTGTTTGCGCAATTGCGTGAAAAAGGTATTGGTGTAAACCTGCACTATATACCAGTGCATATGCAGCCATATTACCAATCAATGGGATTTAAAAAAGGTGATTTTCCACAGGCGGAGAAGTATTATGCCGAAGCCATTAGTCTGCCAATGTTTCAAACATTGACTGATGCGCAGCAGGATAAAGTGGTAGAGACATTGAAATTGGTGGTCAGATGAGACTTGCTGTAATTCCAGCGCGCGGTGGTAGCAAACGCATTCCACGAAAAAATATAAAACCCTTCCACGGTAAGCCGATGATCGGCTACGCCATCGAGGCGGCCTTGACTTCCAATGCATTCGATCGAGTAATCGTTTCAACCGATGATGCAGAAATAGCCGAAGTCGCGAAGACCTATGGTGCTGAACTGCCTTTCATTCGGCCTCCTGAATTGGCTGATGATCACACGCCTACCGTGCCCGTGATTGCTCACGCCATTGAAAAATGTAAGAGTATAGGTTGGAATGTTGCTGACGTGTGTTGCATCTATCCTGGCGTACCATTTATATCGACAGAAGATCTGCGTTGTGCTCATGAAAAACTTGTAGCTACTGGCGCTCATTATGTATTTCCAATAACTAGTTTCCCTTCGCCTATTCAGCGGGCGTTAAGGCGTCTACCCGATGGCCGCGTGCAACCTTTTCAGCCTGAATATGCAGCAACCCGTACCCAAGATCTTGAGCCTGGCTACTTTGATGCGGGGCAGTTTTACTGGGGTAAGGCGTCCTCATGGCTTGAAGGACTTAATCTTCATTTGAATGGCGCTACGTTAGTGATTCCGGAATGGCGAGTAGTCGATATTGACACCCCGTCTGATTGGGCGCGCGCAGAATTACTTTACGCGACACTCTCTGATAAAGGCCTTTTGTGAAAGTTGCCTTTCGCGTTGATGCTTCTTTGGTCATTGGATCAGGGCACTTAATGCGTTGTTTGACTTTGGCAGATGCGTTGCGCTCAAAAGGTGCGCAGTGCATTTTTTTGTCAAGAGATCACGTCGGCCACTTGCACAAAACAGTTCAGGAGCGAGGTTATCCGCTAATCACACTAGGAGAGGTGGGAGCGTTGCCAGTAGATGTGAACTCGCCAAGTTCTTACGCTAACTGGCTTGGTGTGGAGCCACAACGCGACGCACTTGAAACTCGAGAGATACTATCGAATCAAGCTATAGATTGGTTGGTTCTAGATCATTATGGTCTGGATGCAGAATGGGAGCAATGCTTGCGCCCAGTTTGCGGTCAAATCATGGCGATTGACGATTTAGCTAACCGTAAACACGATGTGGATGTGCTACTTGATCAAAATCTTGGTAAGGTCGAACAGGATTATCAAGGACTCGTTTCTAAATCGTGCAAGCTATTGCTAGGGCCGAGCTATGCATTATTACGGCCAGATTTCATTGCTTTGCGTCCAGATAGTATAAGTCGTCGTAGTCAAGGTAGGTTGAGTAAGTTACTTATAACCATGGGCGGTGTTGATTTAGACAATGCCACCGAGGCTGTGCTTCGTGCGCTGAATCAATGTAGTTTTGTCGATTCCATTGAGGCCACGGTGGTTATGGGTTCAACGGCGCCTTGGCTTGACCAAGTAAGAGAATTAACACGTAACCTATCCTTTTCTATCGAACTGCTGATGAACGTAAACAATATGGCGGAACTAATGAGGGATGCTGACTTGGCAATCGGCGCTGCGGGCAGCACATCTTGGGAGCGCTGCTGCCTAGGGTTGCCCACTTTACAGTTGGTGCTTGCAGATAATCAACGGCCGATCGCAAGTGCACTTAGTCAAGCTGGCGCTGCGCATCTAGTGAATCGAGCTAATTTAAAAGGGTCATTAGATTTATTGATAAACGAGTTACTTCAGAATTCCGCGAAGCTGGTGCGAATGTCAAATGTCTCAGCAAATGTGACCGATGGGAAGGGTGTTGAGCGTGTTGTCCAGCATCTCTGCGAAGGGGGTAAGCAATGAAGATCTCAATCGTGTGTAGCAACCCAATGCACCCCGTGAATTCCTACCTTCTAGATTGGATTGAGCGACACAAGCAGGAGCACGAGATCGAGTTAGTACGAAAAAAACTTGAACTGACAGGAGGAGACATTCTCTTTTTGGTCTCCTGTTCAGAGATAGTTACTGCCAATGATCGTGCCCCTTATGGCGTCAGTCTCGTCCTTCATGCAAGTGATCTGCCGCAAGGCCGAGGTTGGAGCCCTCATATTTGGTCGCTTGCTAATGGCGCATCTCACATCACTTTGACGCTGCTTGAAGCAGAAGACAGGGTCGATAGCGGGCGGATCTGGAAAAAAAATCACATCCATGTGCCGTTAAGTGCGTTGTGGGATGAGATAAACCATTTGCTCTTTACCGAAGAGCTCCGACTAATGGACTTTGCATTGGCGTCATTTGGTCATATACAGGGCGAAGATCAGTCTGTGAATGTGCAGCCCACTTACCATCGGATGCGGACGCCACAAGACAGTCAGATTGACCCCCATCAAACTCTTGCGGATCAGTTTGACCTGATTCGCGTGTGTGACCCCCATCGCTTTCCGGCATTCTTTGAGTTCCGTGGTCAGCGGTTTGCATTAAAGTTGGAGAAAATCCATGACAAATGAAATGAGTATTGCTGGCCGTAAGATAGGCCCGCAATTTTCGCCCTATGTAATTGCCGAGATGTCGGCTAACCATAACGGTAATCTGCAATCAGCGTTGCGAATTATTGAAGAAGCAAAGAGGGCTGGTGCCGATGCTGTAAAAATTCAAACATACCGCGCCGACACAATTACTCTCAAAAGCGAGAGACCAGACTTTCAGATCAAGGATGGGCTTTGGGCTGGACGAAGTTTGTACGAACTTTACGAATGGGCTCATACTCCTTGGGAGTGGCATGCTGACTTGTTTGAACATGCTCGAAAAATTGGTATAACCTTATTTAGTTCGCCTTTCGATACAACTGCTGTTGATTTGCTAGAGGATCTTGGTACTCCTGCATACAAGATTGCGTCATTTGAAGCGATTGACCTTCCGTTAATTAGGTACGTTGCGAGTACTGGTAAGCCCATGATTATTTCCACAGGGATGTCAGACGCTGAAGAAATCCAAGAAGCAATTGATGCAGCAAGAGAAGGCGGTTGCAAAGAGCTCTCTGTTCTGCGTTGTGTAAGCGGGTATCCGGCACCTGCCGCAGACTACAACCTGCGCACCCTTACGGACATGATCCAGCGTTACGGGCTAATCACAGGTTTATCTGACCATACACTTGACAACACGACCGCCGTGGCCAGCGTTGCGCTGGGGGCGTCGATTATTGAGAAACACTTCACTCTAGATCGTGAGGGTGGAGGTGCTGACGATAGCTTTTCATTGGAACCTGCAGAGCTGGAAGAACTTTGCAAAAGCGCAAAGACCGCGTGGCAAGCCATGGGAAGTATCAATTACGGTCGCAAATCCAGTGAAATTGGCAATGTTAAGTTCCGGCGTTCCCTCTACTTTGTAAAACCGCTAAAAGCTGGCGAATGTGTACCTTCAGATGCCGTTCGAAGTGTGCGGCCTGGGTTTGGCCTGGCGCCCAAACATTTAGAAGCAGTAGTGGGCGCAATTTTGAAAGAAGATGTTGATTTTGGTTTCGCTGTATCTTGGGATGTCTTAGAGCCTAAGAGCCTATGAGTTCTGGGGCTTATGAAGTCCTGATCATTGGCTGCGGCAACATCGCTGGTGGCTTTGATATTCCTCGGGCGAGTCACTTGTTGCCACTAAGTCACGCGGGTGCATATTTCAAGCATAAGGGATTTACGTTGACTGCTTGCGTGGACCCTGAGTATCAAAGACGCCAAGCTTTTGCTCATCACTGGGGGGTAGATAAGGATGCAGCAAATTTGGTTGAGTTGGATGCTGAGCCAGGTGCATTCGATGTCATCAGCATATGCTCCCCCACAGCGTTACATCAAGAGCATTTAGAGCAGGCGATCGCACTGCGACCTCGAGTCATTTTTTGTGAAAAACCGATTACGTCAGACTTTGATGCAGCTTATCGATTGGTAAGACTCTGCAATGACAACGGGATTACCTTGGTTGTTAATTACAGCCGTCGTTGGGATCCCTGTGTAGGCGAAATGATTAGCCAGTTGCGCGAAGGTCGTTGGGGCAGCGTGAGATCAGTCGTCGGACATTACAACAAAGGGATTTTAAATAACGGCGGGCACATGGTTGATTTGCTGATGCAGTTAGTTGGGCCGCTCGAGTTGATACAAACAATATTCCCAGTCTTTGATTTTTGGGAAAATGATCCAACAGTCGCAGCACTTCTGACCGCAGCAAGCGGTACTGTGCCTGTGTATTTAAATCCGGCAGATGCGCGAGATTACGCCTACTTCGAATTAGAAGTAGTTTGTAGCTTGGGAGTGATTCGAATGGAATCTGGGGGCATGGGGTGGCAACGCCGTGAAGCAGTGCCCAGTTCACAATTCGTTGGTTATCAGACGCTTGATGCTGCCACTCAGACGGCTGGCAGATATTTAGAAACTATGACACGCGCAATAAACGAAATTCATGACCATCTGCAAACGGGAACACCTGTGAGCAGTTCGGGTAAGCAAGCGCTGCAAGCTCAAGAGCTATGCATGCATATCCAGCGGCAAGCACTGATGAAGTGATGTAAGTTAATCCAAACTAAGGTGATATTTATGGAAAAAGAACAATTGGCATTGCATGGTGGATCGCCTGTAATTTCAGCTCCACTCGCCTCTTTTAAGAGTATCGGAGAGGACGAAGTTGCAGTTGTTAGCGAAGTAATTCGTGGAGGTGTTCTGTCAGCGTATATAGGTGCCCCCGGCCCCGGGTTTATGGGGGGCACTCAGGTGCAAGAGTTTGAGCGCCAAGCTGCGAAGTATTTTGGTGTGAAGCATGCAGTTGCAGTCAATTCATGGACATCAGGCTTAATCGCCGCAGTGGGCGCTATAGGGTTGGAGCCAGGTGATGAGGTAATCACCACCCCCTGGACGATGGCTGCTACTGCTACCGCCGTCTTGCATTGGACTGGCATCCCTATTTTTGCGGATATTGATCCTGACACATTCAATATATGCCCAAAGAGCGTAGCCAAACTGATTACTCCTCGAACAAAAGCGATCATGGCAGTTGATATCTTCGGCCAGTCGGCGGATATGCCCGCACTACGAGCTTTGGCTGAGCAGCATGGATTAAAACTGTTATGCGACACAGCTCAGGCTCCGGGGGCGCGTGTTGGAAATGCCTTCACAGGTACCTTTGCTGATATTGGCGGTTTTAGCCTCAATTACCACAAGCACATCCACTGTGGCGAGGGTGGTGTGTTGGTGACCAATGATGATCATTTAGCTGAGCGGTTGTGTTTGATTCGCAATCACGCGGAAGCGGTTATTCGTTCTGATGATCCAGTTCAACTGAGCAATATGTTGGGCTACAACTTCCGGATGGGCGAAATCGAAGCAGCCATCGCCTCCGTGCAGCTAACTAAACTGCAGCCGCGCATTGAGAGTCGTCAAAGAGTCGCTGCAGAACTGAACGCAGGACTGTCTTCACTCAAGGGGGTGAAAGTACCCAGAGTGTCTGAAGGCGCTACTCATGTTTATTACGTTTACGGTCTGAAACTGGACGTTGATGAATTGGGTGTCTCACGCGAAAGCTTAGTTGAGGCCCTCC
>ERZ650308.2094-NODE-2094-length-10010-cov-13.144751_pt1 | contig 10010 bp, 3 predicted proteins | sample MGYA00376244_ERZ650308 | MGnify/ENA primary metagenome ERZ650308 (study PRJEB26733, sample SAMN07839295) | wastewater metagenome | biome: small river; feature: stream; material: water | place: USA: North Carolina | collected 2016-04-26 ...
TTAATCCGATTCGGTATTTTGTTGAAATAGTCCGAATGGTAATGCTAAAAGGTGCGCGATTTTCGGATATTTCATTTCAATTTTTTGTAATCGTTGCCTATGCCTTTATTTTAAATGCAATAGCAGTTTGGAGTTATAAAAAAGTGGCTTAATTTTTTGTTTTGAGTTGTAACTAAAATTCAAATAAAGCTGAAAATCTTTCTATTTCTTCAACCAAAGATTCGATAATTAGGTCTGAAATGGCTACTAGTTAAACCAAAAACCTCAAGAGAAATCTTGAGGTTTTTTTATGTACTCAAATAAAGCTGAAAATCTTTCTATTTCGTCAACCAAAGATTCGATAATTAAGTCTGAATTGACTACGAGTTAAACCAAAAACCTCAAGAGAAATCTTGAGGTTTTTTTATGGACTCAAATAAAGCTGAAAATCTTTCTATTTCGTCAACCAAAGATTCGATAATTAGGTCTGAATTAGCTACTAAGCAAGCCATTCAGAAATGAGTGGCTTTTTTATTTTAATACATTTAAACTAACAACTGAACAATTAATAAAAAAACTCAAGGGTTCCCATGAGGTTTGTCTATATTACTTTATAAACATTTCATTTCCAAATTTCACATTCAATTCTTTCCAATACTCCAATTCGATTCGCTTGTCTTTGTTATTTGAGGTAAAAGACAAAATATAATCCGTATGAAAACATGTAAACTTTGCCATAAAACCCTCGTTAGTATTATTGTTCACAACAACATTGTATCCAATTAATGTAGTTTGAATATCTTCAAAAGTTAACCCTTAAACATTATTTTTCAATACTGAATAACTACGATTTTTAAATATTTTTATATTTAATAATAGAACTATTCTATACCAGTATTTCAACTATATTTCATTTTAATTTATCTGAATCGACCGATGGGTACAATTTAGCCATCATTTTTTTAGCGTCAAAACTAGGATGTCGTTTCTCGAATTTTAGAAGCATTTGGTAAAAAGAAATCATTTCATCATTATTCAATGACATTTCTTTTAACTTATATATTTTCTTTTTAAAACGTTTCATTTAACTTATAAAACCTTTATTTTCCTACAATCACAAAAGTACTTCGTCTGTTTTGTTGGTGTTCTGCTTCGCTGCATGTCACTGCATCCGCACAGTGGTTCACTAATTGTGATTCTCCATAACCCTTAGCTGTTAATCGCTCTGGTGCGATGCCTCTTTTGACCAGGTAAGCCATGGTGGCTTCAGCTCTTCTTTGTGATAAGAGTTTGTTGTACTTTCTGTGTTGGCGACTATCGGTATGCGATCCAATCTCGATTTTGATATTTGGGTATTCTTGCAGTGCTTGGACGATTTTCTCCAGTGGTTCAATCGCGTCTTTTCTGATGTTAGATTTATCTAAATCAAAGTAGATTTGTGTAATCTCGAATACTTTGGCTAGATCCAAGCCTGGTGCAATTTCGTATACATCTTTCTTCAAGCGGATGTCTTTGCTAATGTTGTCTCCGTAGAGTCTAGCCACTGCTTCTATACCCGCAGTGGAGTAATTCTCTTTTGATCCTTGAATGGTATACACCGCATTAGACGTTAGGTTATCAAAACTAAAGTTTCCGTTCTCATCGGCGATGGTTCTGGCAACTTCGTTATTATTTTTGTCTAACAATACAAGGGCTGCATATTCAATCGGATTGGAACTCGTTAGGTCCAATACTCTTCCTTTAATGTTGGTTAAGTATTCAAACACAAAAGGAGTTCCTATGTTTTGGAAGCCATACAAATCATCATCTCCTTTTCCTCCTGGGCGGTTACTGCTGAGTACTCCTTGATTGGTTTGTCTGTTCCAATTCATATCAAAATCATCAAACGGACTATTAATCGGGCTGCCTAAATGAACCGGAAGTGCGTTAGGTGTGTTCAAGTCTACGGCATAAATATCATATCCTCCCATCCCTAGTCTGCCGTCTGAGGCAAAGAGTAATATGTTGTCATCGGTAATAAAAGGATAGCTCTCTCTAGCCTCGGTATTGATGGTTGTTCCAAGGTTCACTGGATTGCCAATGGTACCATCTGGATACAATTCAATTTTATATAAGTCTGATTGGCCATAGCTGCCTTTGGCATCTGATGCAAAATATAAGGTCTTCTCATCGGGTGATAACGCTGGATGGGCTACTCTAATACTGTCTAATGCAAAAATATCCAACACGCCTTGGTCCATCCATTTGCCATTTTCATTGATGGCTTTGTAGATTTTGTTTAGACCATTGGTGAGTTTTCTCTTGTTGTTGTCTCTTAACTCATTCTGAGTATAGTACATTGTCTTTCCGTCTTTGGTAAAAACCGGTGTGGCTTCGTGGTATACTGAGAAGACTTTCTTTGAGAATAGTTTGGGTTCGCTATAGGTTTTACTAGTGTCATTGACCCTTACGCTATAGTATAAGTTAGTAAAGTTTTGACCTGTTCTTTGGTAGATTTGATTGGCAATGATTCTTGGTCTTGCGCTGGCAAAGAGTAAGGTGTCTGCTTTAAAGGTGCTACTAAAGTCAGAGTACTTCGAGTTGATGTTTAAATTCGTAATGCTAAAGCTATCCGAACCTTTCTTGATACTGTTTTGAGCTCTTAGTGTTGGGGTTTGATTTCTAACTCGGAGTTCTGTTGGTTTCTCTTTAGCATACTCTGCCATAATCTTTTGGGCTTGTTCTACTAGTCCCGCCGACTTAAGTGATTGGCTATAGCGGTATAATAATCCTTCTGGGAAAGGAGCACTCATTGCGTAGCGCTTCTCGTACCACTTTTGAGCCTCAACGTAATTGGCATTGAAGTAATTCGCATCTGCCAGTTTTTCATAAATCTCAGCGGTTCCTTTGCCTTTATTGGCTAAATGCTCATAGATCTTGATGGCTGATATATACGATTCTTGTTCGAATTTAGCATCTGCTCTTCGCAAGGGCTGTTGTGCCAAGGCGAGTATGGGAAATAATACAACTAGTAGTAACTGTCTTTTCATCTTGTTTTGTGTTTTCAGTTTCATAGAGCGACGATTTAGAAGAAACGGGTAGTCTCTACTTTTTGTGTGTTTTTAAACAAATCAAACTGTAGGAATAACTCGTGCGAACCTGAATTAAAATTAACCAATTGCGTGTTTTCTCGATCATAACCATAGCCTATGGATAATCTGTCGTTTACTTTAAATCCTACCAAGGCCGAAAGCGAAGCGCTCCATCTATAGGCTAATCCTACAGTGAAGCTCTCGTTGTATAAAAAGTTAGCTGTTAGGTCCAATTGTAATGGTGCACCTGCTACTACTTTAGTGATAAATGCCGGTTTGAATTTTAAATTGTACGCTAAATCAAAAACTTTCCCTGCTACAAAATAAAAGTGTTGCTTTTTTTTGGTCTCTGAATAAGCTAAGGATTTTGTAAAACTAGTCTCTAATAGTCTAGGTACCGAGAGTCCTAAATAACTATTGTTTGTATAATAATAAAATCCAACCCCTACATTAGGCGAGAACTGATTGTTCAAATCTGAAATGTTTTGTTGCAAAAAGTAATCATTTGGATCGAAATTATTTAACTTTTGAAAGTCAATGCTGAATAAATCACCCCCTGCTTTAACACCAAAAGCCAATCTACTTTCATTAGCAAAAGCAATCGTATATGAAATGTCCACCGCTGCAAAGGTCGTATTGGTAGGGCCAATTTCATCGCGAAGAATATTTCCTCCTATTCCTATATGACTGTTTTCTATAGGTTGGTGGTAGGCTAGGTTCATCGTTTTTGGTGCCCCATCGAGTCCTAGCCACTGTGCGCGATAAATACTAAACAAAGAACCATAACCCGTAGATCCCGCATAAGCCGGGTTGATAATGGTGGGATTCAACATGTACTGTGTGTATTGAGGCTCTTGTTGGCCCCAAACACTCATGCTTATTAGTACTACTAAACTAAATAGTCTCTTCATCTTTACTCTTATTTTGTAATGTATAAATAACCCGAACGTTGCTTCTCCACTGCTTCTTTATTGACATAACGTACAATATAGAAATACGTGCCTTTTGGTAATTCTGCCGATTGGGAAATCGTTACTTGGCCCTCTGAAATACCTCTGAAGAATTTGTTGTCTTGACCATATCCATCCTCCTTATACACCTCAATACCCCAACGGTTGTAAATCGTTACCGTATTGTTTGGATATTGATCTATTCCTCTGATTACAAAAACATCATTCAATCCATCGCCGTTAACTGTCATCGAATTGAAAATCTCTAAATCATCGTCAACCGAAACATGATTGTTGAACTGTAAATAATCCAAAATGCCATTGTTGTCTTCGTCAGAAGACAATTTTGGATTTGAGAAAACATACCCTTCATTATAATCTGGCAAACCATCACCATCTGTATCTAATCCATCTCCAGATAAATTTGGATTTGTTCCTTGAAGTTGCTCTATGTAATCTGGGACACCATCACCATCAGAATCTTTAGCTCCTGGAATATTTGGATTCGTTCCTTGTTGTGTTTCTATATAATCCGGAACACCATCGCCATCAGTATCTTTGGCGCCTGGAACATTCGGATTTGTACCGTCTAAAATTTCTTGGGTATTGGGTACTCCATCCCCATCAATATCCGGATCATTAGCATCATTTATACCATCTCCATCTGTATCGGTTCCGTTATCAATAATTCCATCGCCATTTACATCAGCATCTGGGTTGTTTGGAATTTTATCCCCATCAATATCAGGATCGGTTAGATTCCCAATGCCGTCTCCATCAGTATCCTCATCAATAAACAAACCGAAAGATGCATTTGACGATCCTGCAGGATTAGTCGCAGTTATAGTATAATTAATAACTGCTGACGCTCTTGATGGTCGACCCGAAACAACTCCGGTTGTTGAATTAATTGTTACCCCATTAGGTAATGCTGGATTAATAGTGTACGATTCAATTAGTCCGCCAGAATTAATGGTTACAATAGGTGTTAGATCTTTATTTATAACCCCCTCGTAATTATTTTGTGCCAAAGAAATACTTGGCGGTGCCAAGGTTTGAATATTTGTATTGGTTGAACTTGCGGTTGGGCTAGCAAAAACGTCTTGATAACTGATCGTTATATTATATGTTGTAAATGCTAAAGCAGTTCCCGAAACAACGTTGCTTAACAAAGTTGGATTTGTTCCAACAGGATAGGCAAAAGAAACAGAAGTAAGGTTATTCATTACCCAAACAATAGGTGTTCCACCAGTAGAAGGAGTAAATACCAATTGAACCGAACCTGGTAAAGGGGCTTCAGGTAAAATATAATTTATTTGAAGTGTCGTAGCTCCTGTGGTATTGTTTCGCGGCGAAGTCAATACGGGTGTCTGAGTTATTCCTACCCCTACTGTCAACTGAGCTGAAATAGATTGAGCGTTGAAATTAGTATCGGATTCTTTAGTTGCAGTTATTAAAGTTGAGCCCGAACCGGTAATTGTAACCATATTTCCAGAAATAGTAGCAACAGAAGGATTACTTGAAATATACGTAATTAATCCCGTCCCACCAGAACTTGTTGGTGCAATTAAAGCAAATTGACCGTCATCAGTTGTTTTAGAAATTGGATTAAAATTACTCAAAACAGGAGTTGACTTATTTACTGTCAAAGTAGTAGAAGTAGTTGCTTCTAGGTAATTAGCATCTGTAGCTTGACTAGCTGTGATTGTAGAGGTTCCAGCGCCAATTATTGAAATTGTGCTTCCACTTATGGTCGCTACATTGGTATTGCTAGAAACATAAGTAATTGCTCCTGTAGCAGCCGATGTTGGTGCAACTAGATTGAACGATGCATCACCAAAGTTTTTTGAAACTGATGGCATAGCACTCAAAGTGGCAACCGCCTTATTAACCGTAATTGTAGTGGTTACAATGCCTGGATCATAATTAGCATCTCCCGCTTGTGATACTGTAATAGTTGCTGTTCCTGCTCCAACTATAGTGACAGTATTTCCAATAATAGAAGCAACATTTGAATCACTTGATGCATAACTAAATGCTCCTGTTGAATTAGTTGTTGGTGCCGTTAAATTGAATGCAGCTTCTCCAAAGGTTTTAGTAATTGGAGCTATTGAACCAATTGTTGGTAATGTCTTATTTACCACAAGTGAAATTGTGGTTGATCCCGAAAGATAATTAGTAGTTGTAGCTTGATTTACTGTAATTGTTGTGGTACCAATTCCATGAATTGTAACTAAATTACCATTAATCGTAGCTATTGATGGATTATTGGAACTATAAGTAAACGCCCCTGTTGAATTGGTTTGGGGAGGAGTAAGTATAAAATCAGCATCTCCATAATTTTTTGTTATGGCCGTGGTGGTCCCAAAAACAACTGGCGCTTTGTTTACAGTTAAACTTACTGAAGTTGCCGCTGCAAGATAATTGGAATCCGTTGCTTGGTCAACTGAAATAGTAGCGGTTCCAGCACCCACTATTGATACTAGATCTCCTGAAATAGTAGCCACATTAGTGTCGCTTGAAGTATACGCAAATGCACCTGTTGAATTCGTACTTGGTGGTATAATTGTAAAATTGGCATCTCCAAATGTTTTACTTATTGCAGACATACTTCCTATAGTAGGCGCGATTTTATTTACTGTCAGCGTAGCAGAAGTAGTCGCTTCTAGATAATTAGCATCTGTTGCTTGACTAGCTGTGATTGTAGAGGTTCCAGCGCCAATTATTGAAATTGTGCTTCCACTTATGGTCGCTACATTGGTATTGCTAGAAACATAAGTAATTGCTCCTGTAGCAGCCGATGTTGGTGCAACTAGATTGAACGATGCATCACCAAAGTTTTTTGAAACTGATGGCATAGCACTCAAAGTGGCAACCGCCTTATTAACCGTAATTGTAGTGGTTACAATGCCTGGATCATAATTAGCATCTCCCGCTTGTGATACTGTAATAGTTGCTGTTCCTGCTCCAACTATAGTGACAGTATTTCCAATAATAGAAGCAACATTTGAATCACTTGATGCATAACTAAATGCTCCTGTTGAATTAGTTGTTGGCGCCGTTAAATTGAAAGTAGCATCACCAAAGGTTTTAGTAATTGGAGCTATTGAACCAATTGCTGGTATGGCTTTATTCACTGTTAATGTTGCTGTTGTACTACCAATATCATAATCAGCATCTGAAGCCAAGTTGGCTGTAATAGTTGCTGATCCTGCCCCAGTAATGGAAACTGTATTTCCACTAATAGTAGCTACTGCAGTATTGCTCGACACATAACTAAATGTCCCTGAAGAATTTGTTGATGGATTGACAATGTCAAAATTAGCATCTCCAAAAGTCTTTGTTCCAATTGACATTGTCCCAATTGAAGGAATTCTTTTGTTTACAGTAATTGGAATTGTCACAGGGGTACTTCCCACAGCATTTGTAGCCGTAATTGTATAGTTAGCCGTTGGTGTATAAGAAGTAGGAGTTCCAGAAATTACTCCTGTTGTAGTATCGAATAGCATTCCAGAAGGTAAACTTGGTGCAATACTAAAAGTGATTGGTGTTAATCCAGAAACCGTAGGGGTCAAATTGGAAATGGCTACTCCAGCAGTATAATTAGATGGTGTAACATAACTAAGCACTGGTACATCGACTACTTGAATTGTAAAAGTGACCGTAGCATTTGGCGCAAAGCCATTATTGGCAGTAACGGTATAACTTTGAGCCGATTGTATAGTAGTTGGCATTCCAAAAATTTGACCTGTTGCGGTATCAAATACTAATCCAGCTGGCAATGAAGGACTTACGCTATATGTTGTACTCGTAGTCGAATTTAAAGTTGGTGTTGTTGTAGGCATTATCGCATTTCGTGCCAAAGTAAGATTGCCTCCGTAACTTAAGTTTGTGGCAGGCCCTCCAATTGTTATTTCAATAGAAGCAGAAGATCTACCCATAAAGTTAAATGCCGTTACTGTATAAGTAGCATTAGCCGTAATTTGTGTAGGCGTGCCGCTAATTACCCCAGTAGTTGTATTAAAATTCAATCCCGCTGGTAACGAACGATCAATGCTGTACCTAGTAACAACGCCGCCATAAACTGTTGGAGTTAATGGAGTAATTGAAACCCCCACCCCAAAGATATTTGGACTAGTGTAACTTAAATCAGTTGGCTCATTATCATTAACTAAAATGGAAATGGTTTTAGATACAGTTCCCCCTGTATTCGTTCCGGTAATAGCATAATCGGTATTTGCAGAAGGTACCGTTGGTCGCCCAGTAATAGCACCGGTAGTTGTATTTAATGTTAATCCAGCAGGTAAACTAGGCGATATTGCATAACTCACTATTGCCCCCCCAGAATTGGATGGTGTCAAAGGCGTGATGAGTACCCCTTTAAACAATACTATTGGAGTAGAATATTCCAAACTTGTTGGGGCTGTATCCGTAATTCTAATGGAAATAGTTGTGGACGTACTGCCCCCTGAATTTGTCCCAGTTATAGTATAGGTTGTAGTTGCAAGTGCTAAGGAAGGTGTTCCTGAAATAGCCCCTGTAACAGGGTTTAAAACTAACCCTCCTGGAAGTGATGGACTTATAGTATAATTAGTAATTGTCCCCCCTGAATTAGATGGAAACAAAGTTGAAATTGAAGTTCCTACTGAATACACATTTGGAGTTGAATAACTTAAAGCAGAAGGCGCAACATCTTTAACTTCTATAGTAAAAATAGCTGTTGTACTACTTGTAGGGTTGGTTGCAGTTACGGTATAGGTAACTGGTGAAGCAATTTCTAGAGGTGTTCCGCTAATAACCCCTGTGACAGTATTGAATGATAAGCCTCCATAAGGTAAAGGAGGATAAATACTGTAACTAGTAACAGCTCCACCCGTTGAAACCGGTGATAAATTACTTATAGCTACACCTTTAGTAAAAATGTTTGGACTAGAATAACTGATTGCAGGAGGAGCATACGTAACAGTCAATGTTGTTGCAATACTTCCTGCATTAAAACTTCCAGAAGCAGGTTGTAATGCTGTAATAGTAGCAGTACCTAACCCTTTAATTGTCGTAGTGTTTCCGTTGATTGTACCAACATTTGGCATACTGCTGAAGTAAGTAAAAGCAGAATTACTTGTACTTGTTGGGCTACTAATTGCAAATGGCGCATCACTTACATATTTTGAGAAAGGACTAAAATTAGTAATCACTGGATTTGAATTAGACCCCAAACCAACTGTTAATACCGCAGAAATACTAGAAGATCTATATATACCATTGGCTGCTTGCACTGCGGTGATTATTGCAATTCCTGGCGCAACTAATGTAACTGTTGATCCTGAAATTGTGGCTACCGCTGGATTGCTACTATAATATGTAAATGCTCCGGCACTATTAGATGTTGGTGCATTTAATATAAAGTCAGGGTTGCTCATTAATTTGTTAATATTGGCAAAATTACTAAGTGTAGGATATGCAGAGTTAGCTGCCCCAACAGTTATAAATGCCGTATTGGTAGCTGCCGTATAGTTGCCGCTTGCCGCTTGATTAATGGTAATTACTGATGTTCCAGCACCAACAACAGTAAGCGTATTACCTGAAATTGTTGCAACTCCTGAAGTACCACTACTATAGGTAATTGCGCCAGGAGAATTGGAAATTGCATTAAGAGTTAGGGTCCCATCCCCAACTGTTGCAGCGTAATTGGGTAAATAAATAGATGGTGTTGTTTTTACTGTTACCGTAAAAGTTATATTCCCAGCATTGTAATCGTCAGTTGCCGCTTGTGTAGCTGTAATTGTTGCCACGCCTATCCCATTGATAGCGGCCATAGTTCCATTGATACTTACAATAGAAGGATCGCTAGTGATGTATGTAAAAATTCCATTACTATTACTTGATGGTAATGGCAAAGCAAAAGTAGAATCAGTAGTAACTTTTGAAATATTCGCAATACTCCCTATAGTTGGATTTAATGGTGTAGTATTACCATATACAAAACCGCTTGCTGTTGCTGTTCCACCAG
>ERZ650308.2095-NODE-2095-length-10009-cov-18.291240_pt1 | contig 10009 bp, 10 predicted proteins | sample MGYA00376244_ERZ650308 | MGnify/ENA primary metagenome ERZ650308 (study PRJEB26733, sample SAMN07839295) | wastewater metagenome | biome: small river; feature: stream; material: water | place: USA: North Carolina | collected 2016-04-26 ...
TGGCGTGTTCGCCGGAGCGTAAACGGCAAACCAATTAGACAGATCCACATCTTTGTATCCCAGCTCATTGATCGTTGGGGTGTTGGGTAGTTTGGGCGATCGTTTGGGCATGCCGATCGCTAGGGCGCGAATCCGCCCCTGCTGAATGTATGGCAGGGCATTTTGTAGCGGACTAAACATGTAGGTGAGTTGACCTCCTACCAAATCTGTCATGGCTTGAGATTGCCCTTTGTATGGGATGTGATTGGTTTTGATGCCAGCTAATTGATTAAAGAATTCGCTGTGCAAGTGTTGGGGACTTCCTAATCCTGCGCTGCCAAAGCTGAGTTCACCAGGAGATTTTTTTGCAAGTTCAACAAACTCTGCCAATGTGTTGGCTTTGATCGATGGGTGGACGACCAACACCACGCCGGTTTGGCCAATCAGTGTGATCGTTTGCAAGTCTTTTGTCAGATCGTAGGGAAGCTTGCGGTAAACCGCAACATTGGTTGCGATGGTGCCAGGTGATACGAGCAGGGTGTAACCGTCGCCTTTGGCTTTGGTGACCCACTCGGCACCAATGTTTCCACCTGCGCCAAGCTTGTTCTCTGTGACGAAGGGTTGCCCCAGTTCTTCGCCGACTTTTTGTCCGAGTGTGCGAGCCAGTAAGTCTGTGCCACCGCCTGCCGCAACGGGAACAATCACTTGAATGGGCTTGTTGGGGTAGGCGTTGAGCTGTTGCGCAACGACAGGCTGTGCAAGTCCAGTGATCAGCACGAGCAGTGAAATCGCTTGAAAGAAAGGGCTCATCATGTCTCCTTTTTGATAGATTCTCAGAATTTAATTCGATACGATACGCAACGAATGGAGATTAGCACGATGACTCAAACCCATCTGTCCGATTTGGTACTGGCAAATCACATCCTAGTGAATGAAGGCGTGTTAGATGGTTTTGGTCACGTGAGTGTTCGAGATCCGGAAGACGCAAATCGGTTTTATATTGCGCGCAGCATGGCTCCGGCTTTGGTTGCCTTAGAGGACTTGGTGATTTGTGACATGGATGGTGAGGTCGTTGCGCCTACTGGTGCACGCACGTATGTGGAGCGATTCATCCACAGCGAAATTTACAAGGCAAGACCAGATGTCCATTCGGTTGTACATAGCCACTCGCCAGCTGTCATTCCATTTGGCGTGACGGGTGTGAGATTGCGCCCCATTTGTCACATGAGTGGGTTTTTAGGTGCCAACGTTCCAATTTATGAAATTCGCTACGACTTGGGTGAAACCTCAGACCTTTTGGTTCGTAATCAAGTCTTGGGCCAATCGTTGGCCAAAACGCTCGGGAGTTCAACCGTTGCATTGATGCGTGGTCATGGCAGCGTGACGGTGGGACACTCGATCAAGCAGGCTGTCTTTCGAGCCATTTACACCGAGAACAGTGCGCGCTTGCAGATGGATGCTGCACGGCTAGGCCCCGTCAACTTCTTAACAGATGGGGAAGCGCAGGCCACGTCCGATATGAATGATCTGCATCTAGATCGTCCATGGGAAATGTGGAAGCGTCGAGTCAAACCAGAAGGAATTTTTGAGCTTTAAGAACTGCTTGCGTACGGTTGAAAACTTTCAGTTCGCGAAAAATCTGGTTGATATGAATCTTCACGGTCTGCTCACTGATTGCCAGCCGATCGGCAATGATTTTGTTGGGATGTCCAATCGCGATGAGGTCGAGAACCTCACGCTGCCGCGATGTCAAACGGAACTCTTGGATGGCCTCAGTGGATGCAGCCATCGGATAACTTGGCATATCCATCAGCTCTTTCACTTGATCGCAAATGAACTGACTGACATTATTTTTTGAAATAAAAGCGGATGCGCCAGAACGAATGGCTCTTTTTTTCCATTCGCTTTCATCTAATCCTGAAATAGCAACTACATGCTTCACATGGGCTTGCGTCCTAAATAGCGCAATCGCATCTTCACCGCTAAGCCCATGCAGCAAGATATCAAGCACCACCACCCAGTCGTAATCCGTGCCGCTGTTCAATATCGCGAGACCTTCATTTGTGCCGGCCGCTAGCTCGACAGGAACTTGCCACTTAGCAAACTCAGAACTAAATTTTTCGCCTAATGCATCTCTGTAAACCGGATGGTCATCAACTATCAAAAGTGCTTTTTTGCGCATAAGGATCAATTTTTTCTTTGATGCTAAGCAAGATCTTCTCGATAAACAATAGTCAATCAGTTGTACTAAAAATGAACTAATACGTTGAGTGATGGTGGCAATATAGAGCTAAGGTTCTATGGCCTCTATTTAAATATCTACTCTTTTCAGCATGAAAATTTGAGGAAATTTATTACTAATAACGCACTGTCCCCCTCAATGCTTGCAGCGGACCAGCACCATGCCCGATTCAACACATGTGACTGATTTCGATAATTTTTCATCGATTCAAATTGCGAAACAAAAATCTGCCTACATTGTCAAAACAGCACGATCGGTCACCGTGACCAACATCTTGGCGCCAGTGTTTGCACTCCTGCTTTTTTATGATGATGCAGACCCCATCCATCTCACGATTTGGCTGTCTTACATGGCAGCTGCCACATTTATTCGAACTTGGGTCACAGCGCAGCTTGAATACAAAGAAGAGAAGATTGACAACCCCACACGCGATTTAAACGTCGTCACATTTGGGGTCGCATTAATAGGCTTTGGCTGGGGGCTAGGCTGGATTTTGTTGGTGCCGGACTTAAACACGATGAATCGAATGATTTATCTGTATGTCACAGCAGGCGGCATGTTTAACGCCATGTTTGGCTATTGCGTTCATTGGCCAACTTTCTACAGTTTCATCATTCCAACCATGGTGCCAGCGATTTCAAGCGTGCTTTGGAACAGAGACATGTTTCCATGGCCATTTGCAATTGGAATTTCTATTTTGTTCATCTGCGTGATCAAGATTGCAAAGAATTTTTCCAAAACGTTTGAAGAATCGGTTCGACTGAGATTGCGAAACGAAAAGCTGTATCAAGAACTTTCCATCGAAAGAGATCAATCCATTGCAGCGAATGTCGCCAAGTCAAACTTTGTGGCGTCTGCCAGTCATGATCTTCGCCAACCGATGTACGCAGTCAACATGTATCTGGACTCTCTTGACATTGATGCCATTCCACCTAGCGAGAAAGTGACCATCAGCAAAATTAAGAACAGTGTCGTCACGCTCAACGAGATGTTTGAAGCATTGCTGAACATCAGCAAGCTAGACAGTTTGAGCTTCAAGTCAAGCAGCCAGCTATTTGAGATTGAGCGATTAGCAGAATCGCTCAAGGAAATCGTGAAACCTCATGCGCTGCATAAGCAACTCAAGATTCAATTCGAGGTGAATTCGAAATATGCCACTGGCGATGATGCTTTACTGAGTCAAATGCTGTTGAACTTAATCAACAACGCAATTCACTACACAGATCACGGAGAAGTCATCGTTAAATTTTTCAACCAAGATGACTTCTTGCACATCTCAGTCACTGATACAGGATGTGGCATTTCTATCGACGATCAATCACGCATTTTTCAAGAATTTTTTCGTGTCGATAAAACCAGAGACCACCACGATGGGCTTGGGCTTGGACTGTCCATCGTGAGTCGACTTTGCAAATTGATCGGCGCAGAAATCTCCATCGACTCACAACTTGACCAAGGTACCACCTTCACAATTTCTACGAAATATCCTGTCGCGGAACAGATAGATGTCTTGGATGCGAATATCCATACCACTCAAGCGAAAACAATAACAACCGCATCGATTTTTGGAAAAACAATTGCAGTCATTGAAGACGACCCCATCGTGTTAGAGGCCTACTCGCAAGCTTTGACAACACGAGGAGCAGCAGTCATCAAAATTGCGCTAGAACCCCAAGCATTTGAAGACCAAATGGCAATGCTTGACGCAAGTTCAATCGACTTCATCATCAGTGACTACCGTTTAAAAACCAGCTCCGGTGCTGAAATGATCAGTAATTTGCGGGAAGTCTTTAACGATGAAATACCAGCCATGATTGTCACGGCAGACACATCACCCTCCCATATTCAATACTTCTCCAAACTCAATATTCCAGTTCTGCACAAACCCGTGAGCTTTCAACACGTGATTTCAGTCATTGAATCAAAGCTGTCGACACATACATAAAGGCCCTCGATCACTTGTTAACAGCAGAGCTTGGCACGCCAACTTCAGAGCCTTCACCCCATTTAATTTTCACTGAAGATGGCACGGTCAGTTTTTGCGCAGCGTACCGTGGAGGGGCATCAAGAAACAGCACGGAGGCGGTGCTGATGCTGGCAATCGATAAAACGAGCATGATGACAAAGCTAGGTTTCATAAGTCTTGAAATGTTCACAGGTGTGCAAGGCCCACTATTGATGAAGCACTGACAACAGAGAAGTTCTAGTCCAAATGTTCTATATGAAATCTCTCGTTCTCTCGCTAGCATTTAGCTGTGTTTGAACAGAGCACATAGTCATCCTTAGACTGGAAATCCCCGTGCAGAAATGCATGGGGATTTTTTTTGAAGACGAATTCAGGTATTCATCTCAAGAAAGTTCCATGATTTCGTATTCACGCCGAGATGCTAGTGACGAGAGCTATGTCACTCAATACGAAATTCGATCTAGTGCCAATGCGTTACACAGAAATCATTAAAGAAAAAGCAAAAACAATCTGCGTTTGCTTTACGTGCCAGCCAAAAACGCACGATGAATCACCCTTGTCGTAATAAACGCCTGAGCTCCGGAATAGAAATAGGTGGCATTTCAAAAGCAGGCACCTCAAGCGCTGCGTTGATTTGTTGCTTCAAGAACATGCACGTTTCGTGATTGACTGTGTCACGCTCGTTATCAACAGTCACCATGTGATAACAATCTCCCAGCAAGTGAAGTCTTTTAATTTTGGAAGAGAGCAAAGGCAGCGCTTGTTCAATACTTTTCGGATGTGCTGTTTCGTCATCCGCAGCATGCACAAAAAGTGCTGGTGCATGAATGTCATTCAGATGATCCCAAATGTCATCGGCCAACCTTAGACCTTGTGAGATTTGCTTGTAACTTAAGGCATCAGCCCCAGACTCAGCAATGTGGTCTTGGGTAAGCGCGCGCTTAACTCTAGCTCGCATCTCTTCGTTTTTAATGCCGTACGGCTCTGCCTCTGCAAATCGATATTTTTGCAAAAAGGGGATGTAGGGCGCTAAGCGAAGTAAGAAGCTATAAAAAGGAATGGACCAACCGTTGTAGGCTAAACAAGCAGACAGTAAAACGATGCAAGTAGGTTGCTCAACTGAGGCAAGCATGAGAGAAAGCGTTGCCCCCATAGACAGGCCAACCACCGAAACTGTTTCGCACTTCGCTTTCATAGCCCAGTAATGCTTTTGAGCTTCTTGCAACCAATCTTTCCATGTTTGGGTTTCACTGCCGAACGTGTAGCCTTCGATGTGTGGCACATGAACTGTGAATCCGTTTTGGTGCAAGTGCCGAGCAAGTCCTGCAAGCTCAAGCGAATTTGCACCGAGCCCATGTAACATCAGCACCCCATGCGGGCCAGCGTCAAGACTAAGCTCGTCTACAGAATTAGGAACATTGCTCATGTTGTTTAAGAATTCTCGCTTGTGGGTTCAACACACGCCGTTAGTTGCAGCTCGTGACAGTTTTTTGATTTTATTGGCTGCGTTTATTGTGCGCTATGCCATACAAGATTGGATTGAACCCTATGCCGTTTTTCACTTCTTCATGGTTGCCTGCGTTGTTGTGGCCATTCGGTACGGATATCAACCAGCTTTTGCATGCTTGATCGCCAGTTATTTCTTAGGCAACTACTTTTTTATCGAACCTTTTGGGACATTTGGTGAAGTAACTACATCCGATTTGATTGAAGCATTTAATTTTTTCTTCGTCACAGCTATCGCCATTGGCGTCATTGAAAAGCTGCAAAGAACGATTCATTCGCAAAAGTTACTAATTAAAGTGATGGGGGATCGACAGCGCTCAATGCTATTTCGACAAAACGAACTCATCCAAAAACTTAGATCATCGGGCAACTCACAGTGATCAACGCATCACTGCCTATCAAGCTGTGCTTGTGTACTGCACTGGTACTTGCTAATCAAACTTGGGCTCAATCTGAGCAGCGTTTTGTGGGTGATGCAGGAATGGCTGTTTACAAAACGCCAGCTATCACCCGAACGACTGACAAAGGCAGCCCCGTCGTTTTGCCTTATGTTTATGCGGACTATGGACAACTCTACGCGCGGGTTGATACGTTTGGATACAAACTACTACCTGTAGGTGCGGGCCACTTAGAGTTGACGACACGGCTTAGTTTTGAAGGCTATCAATCGGAAATTGCGGGCATCAACAATCGGGCAAGGCCAAAGCCGCTTGGTGTTGGTACTTTTCAAGAAACGCCATACGGGGCATTTATCTTCTATGCGTTCCGTGATGCGGTTTCAGGCGGGAGCCTCTTAGATGCTTCTTATGCAGCAGAGTTTTCAATTGGTGATCTGCATGCTTATCCACAAATTGGCGTGGAGCGAAGAGATCGCAAGTATGTGAATAGCCTTTACGGCGTGGGTTCAATTGAGGCACAACGCAGTGGCTTAGCAGCCTATGCATCTGGTAATTCCATTTCACCCAACGCTGCGATTGCTTTGGAATATCCCTTCTTGGATAGTTTCAAACTGACCTTTCAAGTTCGTAAACGCTGGCTTGATAAAAGTATCTATGAAAGTCCCCTCGTTAATGTCAAGCAGCAGACGTCTAGCTTCATCGCGATTTCACAAACGTTTCAATAAACTCAACCACGTGCGACTATTACTGATCTTGTTTGCCATTTTGGGGAGCATTGGCAGCTATGCCCAATCATCCCCCGAAGGTCTTTGGATGAGTTTCGACGACGACGGAAAAACGCCCACGGCACTGGTTCGTATTGCGAAATCAAATGGTCAATTGATTGGACGTATAGAAAAGGTACTAGATGCTCAATCGGAAACAACTTGCAGCAAATGCTTGGATGATCGGAAAAATCAATCCATGGTGGGCTTAGAAATTATTCGAGGTGCTAAGCACGACGCCCAAAACGGACAATGGATTCAAGGACGAATTCTTGACCCAGACGATGGCACCGAGTACCGCTTAGTGATAGAGCCACAAAGTGCCGGTCAAGTCTTGGTTATTCGCGGTTACTGGGGTGTATTTTGGCGAACCCAAATTTGGCGCAAGCAAGGGCCGTAACCCTTGACTTAGGTTGTACGACCTAATTAAACAATCTTGCAATGAATGATAGATGCAGAGGAATAAAGCAATCCATCGCCAGCCTTAAGTTTTTGAGTTTCGTGCCGACACTACTTAAGCAGTACCTCTCTAAACGAATCCCTCATGTCTGACTTGAACGTCACCAGCGCCCCTTTGAAATCTATGGAAATCTCCAAGGATGCTGTAGTCACGTCCTCAAAAGATACCTACAAAGAAGCTCAGCCAGTCAAGTCCGAGTCAAAGCAGGATAAGTTAGCAAAGCAATCGGTGCTCACAAAATTGACTGACCTCAACTACTCCATTGACCGCGAAGACAACGCCCTACATCTGAAGGTAAGGAGTGTGGATGGCGAAGTGGTTCGTGAAGTTGTGTTTGACAGGATTGACCCTAGCTTGCTTAACCCGAAGAAGCTCAAGGGCATCTTCGTAGATGGCAACTCCTAAGTGCCAGCTAGGTATGGCCCAATCAAAGCCCACCTCAAGCCCGCCCACCACCATGATCCAAGTTTTTTCACAGCAGACCCGTACGTCTCAAAATCTGTGTCATAATATCGGTCTTCTCTCCCGTGCCCGGGTGGTGAAATTGGTAGACGCAGGGGACTCAAAATCCCCCGCCGCGAGGCGTGCCGGTTCGATTCCGGCCCCGGGCACCATCGGTATCTCTTACCGTCCTGACTCGATAGCGCGCTTTCAAACTTATGAATGACGACGACTTTTCCGGCATAGTCAGAAGTGGCTCCCAGCACAGTGTTTCGGTTTCTGAACACACAGGCAACGCCAAAACTCCAAAAAACATCGTGGTCTCTCACGAAGAAGAGACCGAAGCGCGCAAGCGTGCGTTTGAACAAAAAGCTCTAGCGGCTTTAGACGCCGAAAAAGCATTGGCCGCCGCACTGGCCGAGCACACGGAACATGTGGTGACTGACGACACCACCGCTGACACCAATATCCAAAAAATTGCCGCCAACAAAGAGGCAGCCAATCGCCAAAGCGTTGCCGACGGAGAAGCGATCAAGTCCAACATTCAAAACATCTCGACCGATGTGTTGGATGCCAACCACCAAAAGATCAGCGCCGACAAGATTGCAGACAACATTCAGCCTGTGGGCCATGGCGCAGCCATGGCTGCCAATGTGCAAAACATTTCGGCAGACGTGATGGCCGTCAACCAGCAAAAGCTGGAAGGCGACAAGGGCATGGGCGCCAACAGACAAGGCGTGCCAACCGATGTGATCGCGGCCAATCAACAAAATGTGGGTGGCGGCAACATCGCAGCAAACAAACAAACGATGGCTGGCGAGAAGGCGATGGAAGCCAATCGACAAGGCATCCCCACTGACGTGATGGCTGACAACGTGCAAGACATTGCCGTCAGCAACACCGCCGCCAATATGCAAGGCCTCAGCAGCCAAACTTTCGCTGACAACCACCAAGCCATTGCACAAGATGCACCAGGGCTCAATCGTCAAGGCATCGACAACGGGCCTTCGGCAGCGGCAAATTTGCAAGCGTTGCCCCAAGACGATGTGGCACCCAATCACCAATCGCTCGGTGACGATGGTCACCTCAAAAACCAGCAAGGCATTCCTACAGACGGCAACAGCAGCAACGCGCAAAAGCTCGCCGCACTCGGCACTGAAGCGAATCACCAAACCATTGAGCAAGACAGCTTCGCCACCAACCGCCAAGCGCTAGCGCCTACCCCCAGCATGGCGCCCAACAACCAGAGCATCGGCGCCGATGCCGCCACGCTCAACCGTCAAGCCGCGCCGCAAGATGCACCGCACAGCATCAACCGCCAAGGCGTAGATAACGGCAAGATTGAATCGCATTTTGAAACACTCCCCTCGGGCGAGGTGGTTCGCAAAAAGGTGGACTTCGCCACAGAAGCCGCACATGCAAAAGCTGGTGTCAACCCTAAGGCCAGAACCAGTGCGCGACCACGCGCTCCACTCACCGCCGCTGAGCAACAAGAAGCCAAGCTCAAGCGCGAAAAAATGATGGACGAGTTCCATGGCCGTGTCGCAGGCATCAAACACAACGTGGACGCGCTCAACCATCGCCTGTCTGACTTTGAAGAAAAAGTGCACAAAGAAGATGCCAATTTGGTCAAAGGCAACCCAGAAGACTTTGACATCGAACTGGACTGACACACTTGTCACCCAGATGCCATGACTTTGGCTTCTTCCTGATTACGATGCATGCCTGCCCTAGTCGCAGGCATTTTTGTTTCTGGAGTTCCCTTGAGCCATCTCTTTTCTGAATTCACCCTCACCGCGCCACGTGGCCCACTCACCTTGGCGAACCGCGCCATCGTCGCGCCCATGTGCCAATACTCAGCTGAGAACGGACAAGCCACCGACTGGCATTTGATGCATTGGGGCAATATGCTCAACAGCGGCACAGCCATGTTCATCATCGAGGCCACGGCTGTGGTGCCAGAGGGGCGCATCACCCCGCTGTGCTTAGGTTTGTGGGACGACGCCACGGCTGCCGCCTTGCAAGACAAGCTGCATCGCGCACGCAAATTAGCACCACACGTGCCTGTGTGCATTCAACTCGCACATGCAGGCCGCAAAGCGTCTAGCGCTGCACCTTGGCAAGGCGGGCAATTGCTGCCACTCGAACATGGTGGCTGGCCAACGGTGGGGCCATCTGCCATTCCCCATTTGTCTCAAGAAACGGCCCCACACGAGTTAGATACCCAAGGCCTAGAACGCATCAAACAAGCCT
>ERZ650308.2096-NODE-2096-length-10005-cov-18.043015_pt1 | contig 10005 bp, 7 predicted proteins | sample MGYA00376244_ERZ650308 | MGnify/ENA primary metagenome ERZ650308 (study PRJEB26733, sample SAMN07839295) | wastewater metagenome | biome: small river; feature: stream; material: water | place: USA: North Carolina | collected 2016-04-26 ...
CCATGGTTGTAAAACTCTTAGACATGGATGCGATACGAAACATCGTCTCGTTATTTGCTGGTATTTTTTCTTCTATATTGGCCCAGCCTTCGGTTTTTTGATACAATAACTCGCCATCTAATACAATAGCAAAAGCATACGCAGGGAAATGGTTTTTTATTGCATACGCTTTATATAAATCGGCTACAAGGGGCATCGAAGCCTGAAGTTTGGCTTTCCTATTTTCGTCGGCAAATACGGCAGGTTTATATTGTTGCGTTGTTTGGGCAAAGCCTGTTGTAAACAACAACTGTAGTAAAAATAATCCAGCAATCGTCCTATTTTTCATATTGGTGTATTCATCACAAATTAAGTTATAATTCAAAAAAATACACTAATTTTCTGCACTTAATATATAACTATGCGTAAACAACTTTTTTTAGTATTACTTGCTTTACCGCTATTTATTTTTGGACAACAAAAAGCCAATTATGACTTAGCAGCAAGATTTTCTCCAAAGAAATTAGACAAGATGATCTTTTCTTTATCTGTTGATCCTCATTGGCTAAAACTATCAAATAGGTTTTGGTATGTGTATGAAACAAGCGAAGGAAAACAATGGATGATTGTAGACCCAGTAAAAAACGAAAAGAAAGTGATGTTTGATAAAGAGCAGCTTGCTGCTTCTTTAACTAAAATCATCAAAGATCCTTTCGATGCTCAACATCTTCCAATCGATTCTTTAAAATTTATTAAAGATGAAAATTGGATTCAATTTGAAGTGAAAAGCAGTATTGAAATAGACAAGCCTGGTGCTAAAAAAGATGCTAAAGCTGAAAAAATTAAAAAAGTATTTTATTTTGAATACAATTTAAATACGGCACAGCTTAACGAGCTAGTTGGTTTCACGAAGCCAAAAAGAAAACCTAGCTGGGCCAATATTGCACCCGATCAATCAAAAGTTGTTTTCGGAAGGAACTACAACCTCTATTATATGGATAAAGCAAATTATGAAAAAGCTTTAATCAATGAGGAGGATAGCACCATTGTAGAAACGGCAATTACAAAAGATGGTTTACAAAATTTTAGCTGGCATAGCGAAGGCGGTGCAGGCGGCGGTGGAGAAACCAATGTAGATGTAGAAAAAAACAAAAATAAAAGAAAGCCTGTTTTTGGTTACTGGAGTGAAAATAGCAAACAATTGGCTATCGTAAAAGTCGACAACAGAAAAGTGAAGGACTTATGGGTAATCAATAGTATTGCAGATCCAAGACCAACCCTTGAAACCTATAAATACTGGATGCCAGGCGAAAAAGAAGCTCCAGTTGATCATTTAATGTTGGTGGACATGGTGAACTATAGCAATAAGGAAATCAATGTATCACAATATAAGGATCAAGATATTGCCTTATGGAATAAATCTGCTGCAGTCAATGCAAGAGATGATGAATTCAAGCCAATGATTTGGTTAGGCACAAATGAACAGCTATACCTTGCAAGAACAAGTCGTGATCTAAAAAAGATTGATCAATGTGTAGTCAATACAACAACTGGTGAAGTAAAAGTATTGGTGGCTGAGTCTATGAATACATCTATTGAAATTAAGAAGCCAGAGTTAATTAAAAATGGTGCAGAACTAATTGAATGGAGTGAACGTGACGGATGGGCACATTTATACTTATATGATGGTCAAGGTAAATTAAAAAACCAAATCACACAGGGCGCTTGGCATGTGGAGGAAGTAATTGGTGTAGATGAAGCTAAAAGAGTAGTGTATTTTACTGCAAACGGAAAAGAGTCAATCAGTGGCGGTGGCAAAGAAGACCCTTATTACATGCACTTATACAAGATTAATCTTGATGGAACTGGCTTGCAATTATTAAACGCAGGAAATTATGATCATAGTGTTAGTTTAAATGATAACAATACTTATTTCGTTAATAATGCTTCTAGAGTGAACACCACTCCAGTTGCAACTTTGCATAGCGCGGATGGCAGAAAATTAATGGAACTAGAAACTGCTGATTTAAAAAGTTTATTTGCAACAGGCTATAAATTTCCTGAAACATTTAAAGTTAAAGCGGATGATGGTATCACTGATTTATATGGTGTAATGTATAAGCCTTATGATTTTGATAGCACTAAAAAATATCCAATCATAGAATACGTTTACCCGGGACCTCAAACAGAATCTGTTAATAAAACATTTAGCAAAGGAATGGATCGTATTGACCGATTGGCACAATTAGGATTTGTAGTGGTGACGATGGGTAATAGAGGTGGACATCCAGCTAGAAGCAAATGGTATCATAATTATGGCTATGGTAATTTAAGAGACTACGGTCTTGCTGATAAAAAAGCAACCATTGAACAACTTGCAGATAGGTTTAGTTTCATTGATAGAAACAAGGTAGGTATTCATGGTCATAGCGGTGGCGGATTCATGAGTACAGCAGCTATGTTAGTCTACCCAGACATCTTTAAAGTAGCAGTGAGCAATGCAGGTAATCATGATAACAGTGTATACAATAGATGGTGGAGTGAAAAGCACCATGGTGTAAAAGAAAATATCTCTGATAAAGGGGATACTACTTTCAGTTACATGATTGATAAAAATCCTGATTTAGCAAAAAACTTAAAAGGTAAATTATTGTTGATCCATGGTGAAATAGATAACAATGTACACCCTGCTAATACTTTAAGAGTAGTGAACGCATTGATTAAAGCAAACAAGCGATTTGATATGTTGATTTTACCAACTCAAAGACACGGATTCGGCGACATGAACGAATACTGGTTCTGGAGAACAGCAGATTATTTCTCTAAATATTTATTAGGAGATCATACAGAACGTCCTGTTGATATTGATGAATTAAATAGAGATGTTGAACGTAAGAAGTAAATCTTATCATGAGCGCATAAAAAAAGGTCCCGCAGTAGCGGGACCTTTTTTTATTTTAAAAATTTTTCGCACTTTTTCCAGTAACCAAAAAAGCTTGGATAATACCCATTGACTTCTGGGAACAACCAATCCCTTTGCTCCCTAATCCCTTGATAATGCTGGGTAGTAGGATGTTCTTTAAAATATATTTTTGCTTGCATGTTTTCTTTTTCAATGATACCAGCTGTATCGATAGACGCTAGATCAGCAATAAGCGCTTCAAAATTTCCTACGAAAATTTGAATGCCTTGAATATTATTTTTTGCTAAATCTATAATGGATTGCAGCACTTTTTCTGTTACCGGAAATTGCTTAAAATGATTCGGTTCTAATAATACAATACGATTGACTTGCTCATTGGTATGCCATAATGGATCCAAATTAAAACTATTATAAATACAAAACGGTTTGTCTAAGTCTATCTTATTGATGTTAAAACTGATTGCTTCATTTGCATTTTGAATCTTTTTTAAAATACCAATAGCGTCAATTTCATATGGAAGATCTAAAGGCTTTGAGGCATCCATTCCTTTTATAGCTTTAACTTGATCAGTTTTGTCGAAAATGGCTTCATGTAAATTTTCATACGCTGTATCTAGAAATGTGCCTACTTGCTTTGTAGCAGTGTATTTATTGATGTTTTCTTGATTGGCAACATACTGCTTGCTGCTAAATGTGCCCGCTACCCACTGCCAACTTAAAAAATTTGCTGCAGGATCGTGATCTAATAAATTGGCATACATCCACATTGCCCCAGGCAGCCATGCCGCCTTAAATATATTCGAATGCAGCATCGAAATATACATTCTAAGATGATTGTGGAGATAGCCTGTATCGTATAATTGATGGATAGCATTATCAACTGCATGAATTCCAGTAGCTCCAGCACTGATTGGTATTGGGAGTCCCTGCAATAACACATTGGACTGCGTTGATTTAAGATCTTGTAAAATTAAATCACCCTGATGTTGCCAAACTCTCTGAAAATATTCCCTCCAAGCCATTTGCTGCATGAACCCAATCCATTCTTGTTGATGATACTTACTTTTAAGCTGATCCATAACTGTGACTGGACTGAGGAATCCTCTAGAAATATAGGGAGACCAAGCAGTGACTGCCCCGTTGGTATAATTTCTAGTAGCATGGTATTTGCCAGGATGATAGGCTTTCACCTGCTCTAATAGCGCAGCATAAGTTATATTCATTGAATGGGATTAATAGTACTACACAATGAACAATTTAAGGTGAAAAATGTTTAAAATAGATGCAAGTTCAGCTCATATTCCCACATCAACTCTACGACCAATCCGAATTAGGGCTTGAAAGTGGTGATTGCTATATCATTGAATCTGATTTATTTTTTCTTCAATATCAGTTTCACAAGCAAAAACTACTTTTTCATAGAGCGACTATGAAATATTATGCTGGACAACTCGCTCAGAAAGGATGTCACTGTCATTATATTGAAGCACATGATCCCAATTCGGCAATTCCTGTTTTGGTAAAAATGCTTAAAACTAAGGGTGTTCAAAAAATTAAATTATATGACCCTTGTGATAATTGGATCGATCGACAATTAAAAAAAGCAAGCAATGCTAATGGGATAGCACTTGTCTACCTTCCTAGTCCAAATTTTTTAAACAACCTTCCGGAAGATGTTCAATTGCTTGGAAATAAGAAAACCTACTTTCAAACTAGTTTTTATACCGAGCAAAGAAAACAAAGAAAAATTTTAATTGAACAAGATGGAAGTCCCATTGGGGGGCAATGGAGTTTTGACGCGGAAAACAGAAAAAAAATTCCAAAAAATACATCCATTCCTGCCATCCACTTTTTTGAGTCAAACGAATTCATAGAGGAAGCAACAAAATATGTGCAAGCAAATTTTCAAAACAATCCCGGAAAAGCAGGAGCGCCATTTATAACAGCTAACAAGCATTTATATTATCCAGTCACACATGCTGATGCAAGGAAAGCAATGCAATTATTCATTGCAGAAAAACTAGATCTGTTTGGCATCTATGAGGATGCCATGTTGGTAGCTGAAAAAACCTTGTTTCATAGTGTGTTAAGCCCATTGATCAATGTAGGCTTAATTCATCCTACTGAATTTTTACATGCATTACTACAGGCCTATCAAAATGCAAAAGCACCGATCAATAGTATCGAAGGAATCGTAAGACAAATTATGGGATGGAGAGAATTTGTACAATTAACTTATCGCAAAATTGGTAGCCAACAAAGAACAAAAAACTTTTGGGGCTTCACTAAAAAAATGCCCGCTTCCTTTTATGATGGCACAACTGGTATTGCGCCAATAGATATCAGTATTCAAAAACTACTTGAATCAGGTTACAATCATCATATTGAACGACTAATGGTATTGGGTAATTTTATGTTACTCTGTGAGATACATCCAGATGATGTATACCAATGGTTCATGGAAATGTATATCGATGCGTATGATTGGGTGATGGTGCCTAATGTATACGGTATGTCTCAGTTTGCAGACGGAGGGATGATCACCACCAAGCCCTATATTTGTGGATCTAATTACTTGATGAAGATGGGTGATTTTCCTAAAGGCGATTGGCAAGCAACATGGGATGGTTTGTTTTGGCGATTCTTATCGAAGCAGCGTGTAGTGTTTTCAAAAAATCCAAGATGGGCGATGTTATTAAGCACATGGGATAAGATGCCTGAAGAAAAAAGAGCTACACATTTGAACCATGCAGAACAATTTTTAAAAGATTTAAAGTAAAAGAAATAGTACAATGGGAAAAATAGCATTGATCCATCCAATACCAGCAGAACCCATCCTACAACCGGAATGGGAAGAAAAAGACAGAGACCGTATTATTGAAATGGCATGGGAAGACCGTACGCCATTTGAAGCAATTCAATTTCAATTTGGTTTAAGTGAGAAAGAAGTAATTGAATTCATGCGCGCCAACTCAAAACCTTCAAGCTTTAGAATGTGGCGCAAACGAATGGCTTCTAGAAAAACCAAGCATGCCGTATTAAGAAGCACCGATGTAATCAGATTCAAATGCAGTAGACAAAAGACAAGTGGTAATAAGATATCAAAAAGATAGAGCGATCCAATGAATCGCTCTATCTTTTAATTTTATTCTTTTTACAAGCTTCACTACAATATTGTACTTCTTCCCAACACCTTTCCCATTTTTTTCGCCAACTAAATGGGCGACCACAGGCCTTACAAATTTTCTCAGGAAGATCCTGCTTCTTTACTCCTTTCATATACTCATAACAAATTCATATAGCAATTTGTTTACAGACTAACTCACAATTGGCTGCTGCTCTTTCACCCACTCATTGATACCACCGCTATAGTTGGCAATATTGGTATAGCCTTCTTTAACCAATAATGAATAACCAATCGCTGCTCTATCTCCTCCCTGACAATGAATGATCACTGGCTTGTCTTTGGGTACTTTGTCCAAATTTTGCAAAAGCGTTCCTATAAAAACATTTTTTGCACCTGCAATATGGCCGCTATTAAATTCAGCAACACCTCTAATATCAATCACTTCGGCATCCTTATTTGATTTTACTGAATCGATGGAAACCATATTAGATTTAGCTAAAGTTCCTGTGTATACTTGGCTGATTTTAGATGCATCTACAAATCCGTAGATATTGTCTAATCCAATGCGCATTAACTTTCTAGTTAAATCGTCCATTTGACTAGGGTCTGCCAATAATATAAATTGCTCTTCATACGTTACAAACCAACCCATCCAAGTAGCAAAAGAATTATTCCCTTGAATATTGATACTACCCGGAATAAAGCCATTTTGAAAATCAAGTTTGTTTCTTGTATCAATCACTTTGATGCCCTTATCCATGGCAGCTTTTAAATCTGCACCAGACAATTCTTTAATTTTCGGCACTTCCGTTAATAAAGGACGATTCACTTTATTCAATTCCTTCATTTTTGCGAAATACTTAGGGGGCTCTGGCTGATCTGTCAATAAAAACTGAACAAACCCTGCTTTATCAGCACCATATTGAAATGCCCAGTTTCTTTTTTTCTCATAACCCACTGTGGTACTTGGCACCGCACCTAAAGCCTTGCCACAAGCAGATCCAGCGCCATGTCCAGGCCATACTTGAATGAAGTCTGGCAAGTCCGAAAACAAATTGATCGATTGGTACATTTGTTCAGCTCCTTTATTTTGGGTGCCCACCAATCCTGCTGCTTTTTCTAATAAATCAGGGCGACCAATATCACCCACAAAAACAAAGTCCCCTGTAAATAACATCACGGGCTCTTTACTTGCTGGCGTGTCTGTCAATAAAAAACTAATGCTCTCTGGAGTATGTCCAGGTGTATGCAACACTTGAATTTTTAAATTACCAATCATCACCTCTGTGCCGTGCTTTAAGCCCTCATGTGCAAATTCATATTCCCATCCTTCGCCACCTTCATCTGACAAATACATTTTAGCACCTGTAACAGCAGCTAATTCACGAGAACCTGTTAAAAAATCGGCATGAATATGCGTTTCAAAAATATGCGTAATCTGCATATTGTTTTGTTTAGCGATCTCTAAATAGGTATCGATATCACGCTTGGGATCGATAACGGCTGCTACACCTGCTTTTTGACAGCCGATGAAATAACTAGCTTGTGCTAAAGTTTTGTCGTATACGTGTTGAAAAAACATAGTAAATTATTTTTTATAATTGAATGTTGTAGCTAAGACCCTTAGCAAAGCTTAGTGTAATGCTACAAAAAACAAAGGTGCATAGAAATAGTTTATAGATTGGTGACAAATATCACAAATCTATGCAAGATACATCATCTTCATTTATTCAGGAATTGTATCTAATTGTGCGACTCCAGATGCGATTGCTGCTTTTGCCACAGCAGTAGAAACTAGTTCTAATAACCTATTGTCAAAAGGCTTAGGTAAAATATATTTTGGGCCGAATTCAATAGGTTCACCTCCATATATATCAATCACTTCCTGCGGTACAGGCAATTTTGTTAAATCAGCCAAGGCGTGCACTGCAGCCAGTTTCATAGCTTCATTGATTTTGGTAGCACGAACATCCAGTGCCCCTCTAAAAATATATGGGAAACCCAATACGTTATTTACCTGATTGGGATAATCACTTCTACCAGTTGCAAAAATAATATCGGGTCTGGCAAGGATTGCTTTTTCATAGCTAATTTCTGGATTCGGATTGGCCAGGGCAAATACGATGCAATCTTTCGCCATCGACTGCAACATCGTTTCATTTAAAATATCTGCTTTAGAAAGACCAAGGAACATATCCGCTCCAACCAATACCTCTTCTAAACTAGACGAAACCGGCATGTGCTGATTGGTAAATAATTTTTTTCGGCCATCTAAATTATTTCGTTCTTCATGGATCAAACCCTTGGAATCAAACATGAATAAATTTTCACGTTGCACACCTAATGCTAAATATATACTAGCACAAGAGGTAGCAGCAGCACCAGCACCATTAATCACAACTTTGATGTCTTGTATTTTTTTTCCTGTCAACTCAAGCGCATTCAACAATGCGGCTGCACTAACAATTGCAGTACCATGCTGATCGTCATGCATGATTGGGATATTCAATTCCGCTTTCAGTCTTTCTTCAATTTCAAAACAGTCTGGAGCAGATATATCTTCCAAATTTATGCCACCAAAAGTAGGTGCTAAAATTTTTACTGTTCTTATAAATTCTTCTACATCTTTTGTGTCTAATTCAAGATCAAATACATCTATATCTGCAAATATTTTAAACAATACTGCCTTTCCTTCCATCACAGGTTTACTTGCCAATGCACCAATATCACCAAGTCCCAACACTGCTGTTCCATTAGAAATGACTGCCACAAGGTTACCCTTTGTTGTATAATCATATACTTTGCTAGCATCCGCCTCAATCGCTAAACAAGGCGCAGCAACACCTGGCGAATAGGCCAATGCTAGATCTTTTTGGGTTGCAGTTTCTTTGGTTGGGATAACTTCTATTTTACCAGACCTTCCCTTTGCGTGATAATGTAATGCTTCTTTTTCCATATGGTATTAAATCGGGGAGAAAGGTAATGAATAAAAATAAAAACGCAGTCAATATGACTGCGTTTTGTCTATTTTCAATGTTGAATTGGTTAGCTTTATAGTTTCTCTTAGCCGTTTTTAATAGCCTGTTTTTAAGTAACTCCAACCTTCTTCTTGTTTTAGCACCAATTCTGCCACACCTGATGGAACAGAACCTACAACAGGAATTAACATCGCTTTTTTTATTCCATATTTATTCATTGTATTTTCACATGCATTGAACGTTACGCCTTGCTTTGTCAGTAGCTCAATGTCTGTAACTAAATGTGATTTGTCTGCTACTAAAAAGTTCAGCGCTTTACCATGAACAACGACCTCTATTTCCACCTTGCCTGGCCACATTTTTTGAAAATTTCGAATATTCCCTAAGGTACTACTCCATACGGCAGTATCAGCAGTATTTAATTGCATTACAACATGATGCACCTTGACTTGCTTGTCTTGAGCCATAACTACGGTACTAGAACTAAGTAAAATACAGCATATAACTTGAGTTAGGTATTTCATAATGGCCAATTGATTGTTTGATGAATTGTTTCAACTCAATTTACAACTTTTATAACATAGTTGAAGGACAAACATATTCGGATATTTTAAAATTGCCACTATTTTTTAAAGCAGTAAAACCTCCTTTAACATCTACTAAATTGTTAAAGCCTCTAGCTTTTAAAGTAGACACAAAAATCATAGATCTATATCCTCCAGCACAATGCACATAATAGGTTTTGCTTTTATCAATTTGAGCCATGCTATCATTGATGAAATCCAATGGGGCATTTTCACTACCAATAATATGTTCGCTAAAGTGTTCAGATTTTTTACGCACATCTAAAATTTTGGCGTTTGACTCTTTTTTAATCAAATCTGCAAGTTGATCAGCACTGATAGATTCAATCGTATCAACCTCTTGTCCTGCAGCTTTCCAAGCATCAAATCCACCTTTTAAATAGCCAATTGTAAAATCATATCCAACTCTTGCCA